>UMIB01025534.1_pt1 | contig 26670 bp, 25 predicted proteins | sample 1965641 | NCBI WGS metagenome assembly UMIB01 (sample SAMEA4836110, study PRJEB28245) | human gut metagenome | biome: gut microbiome; material: fecal sample | place: Denmark | collected 2008
GGCCTGGCTCTCGGTGAGGGTGCCGTTGTCCAGATCGCGCTGGATGTAGATGTCCAGGAAGGTGGAGATGCGGCCCACGCTCATGGCGGCGCCGTTCTGGGTCTTGATGGCGGCAAGATACCCGAAGTACAGCCACTGGCAGGCTTCCTTGGCGTTCTTTGCGGGCTGGGAGATGTCGCAGCCGTAGGCCTCGGCCATCTTCTTCATGCCCTTCAGGGCGTTGATCTGCCGGGCGATCTCCTCCCGCAGGCGGATGATGTCATCGGTCATGGTGCCGTCGCCGCAGTTAGCCAGATCCTCCTGCTTGAACTGGATCAGGGCGTCGATGCCGTACAGGGCCACGCGGCGGTAGTCGCCCACGATGCGGCCGCGGCCGTAGGTGTCGGGCAGGCCGGTGATGATGTGGGTGTGGCGGGCGGCCTTCATCTCGGGTGTGTAGGCGTCGAACACGGCCTGGTTGTGGGTGCGGGTGTAGTCGGTAAAGATCTTGTGCAGCTCCTCGCTGGGCTGGTAGCCGTAGGTGGTGCAGGCCTGCTCGGCCATCTTGATGCCGCCGTAGGGCATGAAAGCACGCTTGAGGGGCTTGTCGGTCTGCAGGCCCACGATCTGCTCCAGATCCTTCAGGTTTTCGTCAATGTAGCCGGGGCCGTAGGCGGTCAGGCCGCTGACGACCTCCGTCTCCATGTCCAGCACGCCGCCCTTGGCGCGCTCGGCCTTCTGCAGCTTCTGCAGGGCACCCCACAGCTTGTCGGTCGCCTCGGTGGGGCCGGCCAGAAAGCTCTCGTCGCCGTCGTAGGGAGTGTAATTCTTCTGGATGAAGTCGCGCACATTGACTTCCTCTTTCCAGATGCGGCCCTCAAAGCCTTCCCACTGTTCAAAATTGATCATTGGAACCTCCTTGCTCCATTCCATGCGTTGGTTAGCATAGCCTAACTATTGAGCCTTTGAAAAGCCGCTCCTTGTTGGCGGCTTTCTGGGGGCGGACTGATCGGAGCAGCTCTGAACAAAAATTTGTCAAAGCGCCTCCTTGGACACACTGCACCCTTGAGAACCGCCCTGCTGCCAAAAAGCAGCGGCGAGATGTGGAGTTGCAGTGCTGCATGAACTATAATAACAAAGATATCGGTCAAAAGCAAGAGGAAACGGGTGGATTTTGCACAGCCTTAGCCAGCTGTGTCTGTACAGGGTGCACGAATCGGGCAGAAAAAACTTTACTGCAAAAAAGTTCCGGAAAATTTTCAAATAAGGGTTGACAAGGCTAACTGCGTATGGTATTCTGTTCTCGCAACGAGGTTAGACAAACCTAACCGCTTGAAACGCGTTGCACCAGAACAGCAGAGGTACCTGCAATGCTTCTGCGCAAAACTCAAGTCTGCTATAGCGGTTAAGCTATACCGGACGTCAGGTTTGTCGTGGCGAGGCCACTCCATCTTGCTTGCGCAAGACCACCTTGTGGCTTAAAAGCCTCACTGGGGCTTTCATTGCTGCGCAAACGCCAATTCCTCCATTCCATTCTCTTTTTCAAAAGGAAGCTGCAGCATGGTTTGCTCTGCGGCCTCCGGCGCGGCATTCGGTGTGATTGGTACCGCATCGCGTGCAAAGAAAACAAAAACGGGACGTGCAGCTTGACCACCTGCACGCCCCGATTTTTGTTTCATATAGAAAAGGAACGATTTATTCCACGATCTCCGCAAGCGCCTGATACAGCTCTGCGGCCCCGCCGCCGGGGTATTTGACCGAGACAAAGGCATTGTTCAGGATGCACACCCCGTCGGAATAGACGGTAAGCAGCAGCTGATGATTCTCTGCGTCATCGTAGCCGCTGAGGGTCACGGACTGGGCGGGGTAGTCGTGGGAGTAGGAAGAATAGGTCTGGTTGAACTTCTTCCGGAAGGTGACCTGCGACAGCAGTTCGCGGAGCTGCCCGTACTCGGCATCGTCCATGGAGAGCAGGTGGTACTGCAGGTCGTCCCCGCTGGCAAAGCTGGTGATTTTTTCGGTGCGGACGGTCATCTGGGAGCAGGCCGAAAGGCTGGAAGAAAGGTCGATCTTGCTGGAAGGCAGGATGAGCACCAGAAGCAGCACCACCAGCACCACAAGGCCGAACCGGTACAGGATGCTCTTGTTCTTCATAAAGAGTCACGCCTCCTTTGGCGGTGTCCGGGTCAGACGCCGCTGGGCGAGGAAGAAGCCCACGGCGCTGGCGGCAAACACGAAATAATAGCTGGCGATGCGGTAGAGCATGAGCACGCTCATCACCTCACCGGAAGGCAAAAAGCTGCTGTACAGCAGCAGAAAAGCGGTCTCGATGGAGCCCATGCCTGCCACGTTGGGCAGGGCGTTGGAGACGAACAGCATCAGGCTGGTGAGCAGCTGCACCCGCGCAAAACTCAGCGGGGACAGCTGCATGAACCGGATGCACAGCCACGGCAGGCAGAACAGCAAAAACAGCTTGAGCGCCTGCAGGGCAAAGATCTGCACACAGCGGGCCTTGTCGGCCAGCAGCAGGCGGCTCTCGGTGCCCAGTACATCCAGCTGCTCCAGCCAGTCGGCCCGGCGCTGCTGCCATTTTTCGGTCTTGGGCAGAAAGCCCAGTGCCCAGCGGGCCAGATTCTGCACCAGCGGCGACACGCACACCAGCACCAGCGCCACGATCACCAGCGCTACCACAGCATATGCCATGGGCAGATATTTCAGCACGCCGGTGGTGTTGGCGGCCAGCCATTTGTGCTGGAGCAGCAGCATCACGGTGGCGTACAGCAGCACTGTGGTCTTGTGGAACACATATTGCAGGGTCATCAGGCCAACGCCGGGGCCAATGTCCAGCCCGGCCTGATGCAGATACCAGGTCTGCACCGGCACGGCACCCGCGCCCAGGGTGACCACGTTGCCAAAGGTGCCGCACCAGGCGTTGTCGATGCCCTGCCGCAGGGTGAAGCCGGGCAGCCGCCCCCGCACGATGACGTAGGAGACGCAGCCCTCCAGCAGCGGGTAGCTGATGCCCAGCGCCAGTACCACCAGCACCTGCCACAGGTTCAGCTGGGTGAGGGCGGCGGTGATCTCAGCCCAGTGATCCCGGAAGATGAGCACGATCACGCAGGTGAGCGCCAGCAGGATCAGCAGAGATAATACGGCCTTTTTGCGGGAAGGCTGAGAGGCGGCAGATTGGTTCATGGGGGCAGAACTCCTTTCAGACAGGATGAAACTTTTTTAAAAGTATAGCACAGCCGCAGGCCGTCTTTGTGAACGGAAGCCGAATTTTCTTGTGCAATCCGGCCCGGATGATAAAAAAGATGTCCGGAACGGAAAGAAACTGACAAATATTGCAGATTGTTTTGACACACTGCGTGCAAAAACGCCCCGGAAGATCACACGGATTTTCCGGGGCGTTGAATTTAACAAGAATAAAACAAAAGGCTTAGCGGGACTCGGTCAGCTCCCGGATCAGACGGACCAGGGTGGAGACATAGGCTTCGTTGGTGTAGTAGCGCTCGTAGAGCTTGCGGCAGTCGGCCTTCATAGCGGCCAGCTGGTCGGGGTGCTCGATGGCGTGGGCCAGCACCTTGGAAAGCTGGGCGGGGTCATCGTTGCGGTACACAAAGCCGTCCACCCCTTCCGTGATGAGCCCGGCGGTGCCGGTGTGCTCCGACACGATGGAAGGCTTGCCGAAGATCAGGCCCTCGGTCACAAAGGTGGGCATAGGGTCATCGCGGGAAGCGCACACAATGCAGGTGCACTGCTCCATCAGCGACTTGATCTCCGGGCGTTCCAGCCGCTTGCGGTAGAACACATTATGAGGGAACTGCTCGGTCAGGGCGTGCACATGGGCGGAGACGTCCCGGTCGGAAGCCTTGCCCACAAAGAGGAAGGAGGCCTTTTCCCGCACCTCCGGCGGCAGCAGGCGGATGGCTTCGCAGTAGATGTCCTGCCCCTTGCGCATCTCCATGGAGCCCACCGTGACAAACAGGGGCCGCCCGCCGGCATAGCTCAGGTCGTAGCGAGGGAAGCTCTCGCGGGCGTAGTCGGGCAGGCCGTAGATCAGCTGCTCCACCTTGAATTTGGGCCGCACCGAGTGCATGGCGGCGGTGGCGTGGGAGCCCACAGCGGCAATGTGCACGTTGTCGGCCAGCTCCTTGGGGATCTTGTGGGTGATGAAGGGATAGCCTGCAAAGGCGTCGTGCAGCCACCACAGCACCGGCACAAAGCCGCCGTTCAGGGTGCACACGGCGGGGGCTTCCACCACCGTGTTGGCCAGCACAAAGTCTGCGCTGGAAGCCAGCTCCCACAGGGTGGAAGAGGTCACGCAGTCGCGGCGGGTGACCACGGCAGCTCCGGCCTCCAGAAAGAGCGGCAGAGAGCCCTCGTCCGAGGGGCCCAGTACCACTACTTCATAGCCAAGACTGCGCAGCACCGGGATGGCGCTCACCAGCACGATGGGCGCACCGGTCATGGTGAGTTCATGGCTCAGCACCACGGCGCGTTTGCCGGTGGCCGAGAATACGTCCTCGGCGCACAGCTCCCGGCGGAAGTGCAGCAGTGCCTGCGGGACGCAGCGGCAGTTCTGCGCCAGCTGGTTTGCCAGCCGCAGCAGTTCCAGCACATCGTCTTTGCCGCGGGCCGCCGCGCGGCAGCGGTCCAGCAGGGCGCGGGAGAGCAGGGCACAGCGCTGGCCGGGCAGGTGCTGGTCGGTCTGGTACAGGGCACTGCCGCCGTCGTAGCCGAACACGGCGTCGCACACCACAAGGTCAGCCCCCTGCTGCAAGGCGGCTGCAAAATAGGTGAGGGCGGTGGAGGTGCACTCCACATCCTCGCTCACCAGCAGCACACCGTTCACGGAGGGGGTCAGCTCACCTTCCAGCCGGTCCACCAGCCGGAACTTGCGGTGCAGCTGCTCGGCCAGAGAAAGGGTCAGGGCGTTGCGGCGGCCCGGGGCGTACACCAGCAGATAGGTGCTCTGGGTGTCGGTATAGGTCTGTTCCTGCAGCTGGCGGCGCTGCAGGGGGCTGTAACTGCTGTACATGTACGAACCCCCTTCAATGCCGGTGGAACAGGCCCAGCAGCTTGCGCAGCGGTGCCGTGAGCTTCCAGCTGCTGCTGGCCAGCACGTTTTCCAGCGAGGCTTCGTAGGCGGCCCGGCTGTTCTGCAGGTCGGTCAGATGCTGCTGCTGTTCTGCCAGCTGCTTGCGCAGCTGCTGGATCTCAGCGTTTGCCTCCAGCAGCTGTTCGGTGCCCTGACGGGACACGGCCTCGGTCTCTTCCTTGAGCACGGTCAGCGCCCGCAGCAGGGCCTTGCCGGGCTGCTCATGCAGGTAGCGGCCCAGGGGATAGTAGCGATATTTCACCGCAAACCGCAGTCCGGCGGGGAAGCCTACGGCACTTTCCACTGTCAGGTTGGGGTCGATGTTCATGAACAGCATGGTGCCCTCCTGCAGGGCGTTGCCGTTGAGGATGTGGTAGCTGAGCCGCTCGTCTGAGAGGGAAAAATCGGTGATGCAGCAGGCAAATTCACCGGGATCCAGCCGCAGAGCCCTGGCCTCCACGGGCAACTCGAACACAGCCGACACTTCGTGGGTCAGCTCGTCGTAGGAGTCAGGGGCAACGGTCAGGCACTCATGGGGCGAAAAACCGGAGCCGGAGTCGTAGAACAGCTGGGGCAGAAGCAGAGCGCCCTGCTCGGTGTCGGCACCCTGCGAGGCCAGCACGGCCTCATATTTCAGCACCTGCTGCTCCAGCTCCAGGCACCGTTGCGCCAGCCGGGAAACGCCTTCGTCCGACAGCCGGAGCTGCTGTTCCAGTTCGGCCACGCGGCTGCCTGCCGCGTCCAGGGTCTGGGGGGCATCGTTGTTCATAACCGGATTCTCCTCTTGTTTTATAGGATACGGCTGCACCGCAGCAGCCGGGGAAATCAATGCTGCGAAAGCGCGGGGGTGCGCCGCTGGGCCTGCCGCCGTGCGGCCGAGGCTTTGACGATCCAGCTGCGCCGCAGGTTCAGCAGGGCGCACACCAGCCCGATGGAGGTAAACGCGATCACGTTCTGCAGCAGCATACCGCGCAGCGGGTGGTCTGTAAAGTGAGCCGCGAACAGATACCACGGAATGGCGATGAGCTCCACCGTGTGGATGCAGAAGATGTTCAGCGAGTTGCGGCCGATGGCCTGCAGGCCCTGTGCGATGGGGCCGGTGAAGCGGTTGAGCCGCATGAACAGGCGGATGAACAAAAAGCCGGTGGCGGCATCCAGCAGGATGCTCAACGGGCCCAGGGTCCACTCGCCCATGGAAATGCAGTCGGTGCTCTGGGCAAGCAGAGCTCCCACAGCGGTCAGAGCTGTGCCGCCCAGCAGGATGTACAGGGTGCGGCGGGGCAGGGGCTTGTCCAGCCAGCGGTTCTTCTTGGCCAGGTAGCCGATGTAAAGGTAGGGCACGATCACGGCCCCCTGCGAAAGGCTGAAGGGCAGCTCCCACACCAGTGTGGTGCCCCAGCCCAGCAGCATGATGCCGAGCACAGCCCAGTGTGTGTATTTCTCCGGGAAGATATTCAGGATGGCGTCCAGCAGCACCCAGCCGATCAGCAGCGAGAGCAGATACCACATGGGGCCGGTGGAAAAGAACTGCTGCCCGGCATAAGTAGTGGTGTGGGGCAGCCCCAGCAGAAAGCCGCCGGCCACCTTGAGGGTCTCGGTGACGCTGCTGGGGAAGTAATGGAACGCCATGTAGTGGCACAGCAGATGCAAGAGCGAAGTGCACGCCGCCGTGATGCAGTAGGGCTTGAGCAGCGCTCTGAGCTGCTGCTGGATGCACTTGCCGATGGAGCGCTTGCGGAAACCGTAGCCGCTGGCAATGAAAAAGGCCGCCATCAGGGCCTCACGATAGATGAACGGGAAAAACGCCGTGAGCGACAGCCCGCCGGAGATCTGCATGGGGTAGAGTTCGGCGGTGTGGGCCAGCACGATGGTGATCATGCCCACGCCCTTGAGCATGTCGAACATGCCGATGGAGTTGACGGTGCTGGGTCTGGTGCCTTCCATGAAAAGGGTCCTTCCTTGCGCCGTCCGGAAACATGTGACCAACAGGCGCATACAGTAAAAAATGATCCATTTATAAGGATATAAGGCTAGTATAATGCTTTTTGTGCACACTGTCAATTTTGAATTGCCCACCGCCGGGTGGCAATTGTTGTCTTTACCGATAAAAAAGCCTGGCAGAAGGGCCGAATTTCTGGGCAGACGGCACAGGCTGCCGGATGGAAAAAACAAGGTATGCAAGATTTAATTGCCAAAAATGGAAATTAAATCTTGCAAAAGTATTGCATTGCCAATGGCGGTATTGTATACTGAACACAATTGAAAAAGCGGCCCGGCCCCGGGTGGGCCCGGCTGCAGGAATGTAAAAAACAGTGACGTGGAGGCTAACATGGTTCATTCGCTGTATCAGTCTCTGAACAATCTGGAAACGATCTACGCAGACCGGATTGGTATCCGCTATTATGATGAGGCCAAGGGCGGCGTGGTGGAGGTGCCCTTCCGGCAGTACGCTGCAGACCTGCGCCGATTCGTGGCATTTTTGCGCAGCCGCACCCCGAACCCCCTGGGACAGCGTGTGGCCATCCTGGCCCGCAACAGCTACCACTATGTGATGTGTATGTACGGCGCAGTGCTGGCCGGAGCTGTGGCAGTGCCCCTGAACACCGGCAAGAACTGGGACGAGATCCGCTACGAGCTGGATCTGGTGGAGCCGATGTGTGTGCTCCATGACGGCGAGTACATGAGCCTGGAGCCGGCCCTGGGCCAGGCGTATGGGGACCGTCTGGTGCCTATGGACGCCTTTACCGCCTTTGAGCCTGCCATGGACATCACCGAGGTGCCGGATCTCAGCGCACTGGCCTTTATCATGTTCACCTCCGGCACCACCGGCCGCAGCAAGGGCGTTATGCTGTCCCAGAAGAACCTGTTCACCGCCATGCCTGCCTTCCTGACCCCCTTTGAGGACGTGCGGAGCCAGACCGGCTGGAACACCGACGCGTTCAGCTCTCTGTCCTGCCTGCCCATGTTCCACATTTCGGCCATGACCAGTCTGGTGTCCTGGAGCGTCACCGGCCACTGCGTGAACCTGTGCAACGACCTGAAATATTTCTACCGGGACCTGGGGGCCATGCGGAGCGATGTGATGGCGGTGGTGCCGGTGCTGCTGAAGAGCATTTATCATGATGTGATGAAGGGCAAACGGGAGCGTCTGAACGGCCTGCGTGTGCTGACCTGCGGCGCAGCGATGTTCGACCCTGCCGTGCTCCAGGACCTGATGGACCGGGGCTTCTTCATTGCCCAGATGTACGGCCTTACCGAGACCTGCGGGGACGGTGCCTGGAACTCCTCCCAGGAGGAAAAGTATCTGACCAGCGTGGGCCATGTGGACGACAGCTGCCAGTACAAGCTGGAGGACGGGGAACTGTGCATGCGTGGTGACCCGGTGATGCTGGGCTACTACAAGGACCCGGAGGCCACCGCCGAGGTGCTGGACGCCGAGGGCTGGTTCCATACCGGCGACATTGCCCGGGTGAAGCCGGACGGCTATATGTACCTGACCGGCCGCAAAAAGAACGTGATCATCCTGGGCAGCGGCGAGAACGTGAGCCCCGAGGAGCTGGAAAAGCTGCTGGCTCCCTGCGCTGCCATCCGGGAGTGTATGGTCTGCGAGCGGAACCAGCGCATCTGCGCTGTGGTCTGCTGCGAGACGGACCAGCAGGACGCTGTGCGGGATTTTGTTACCAAGGTGAACCGCACCCTGCCCCTGTACAAGCACATGGTGGTGGAGTTCTCGGCCCAGCCCCTGCCCCGCAACGCTGCTGGCAAGCTGCTGCGGTCCTAAATCTTAGCGGAAAAAGCCGGTCTCATGGTGGGGAAAGTTCCCACAAGGCGTTATGGCCGTGAGACTGGCTTTTTAAAGAATAGAGAGGGAAACGATAATGGAACTACATAAACCGAAAAATCTGTATGAGCTGCTGACGCTGAACATGGAGCAGCGATTTGCGAACCGGGTGGCCTTCCGCTGGTACGACGCTGACCAGGATGTGGTGGTGGAAAAGCACTTCGGGGAGTATGCGCAGGACATCCGCCGCGCGGTGAACTACTACCTGAGCACCATCCCGGACATTCAGGGCAAGCGGGTGTGCGTGTGGAGCAACAACAGCTACCACTACGCCGTGAACTGCTACGGTGTCATGATGGCGGGCGGCGTCATCGTGCCCATGAACCAGCGCAAGAGCTGGGATGAGCTGCACCGGGAGCTGGAGCTGGTGGAGCCTTCCGCCATCCTAACCGACGGCGATGACTACGGCTGCAACGAGGAGATGCAGGCGGCTTACGGCAGCCTGCTGCGCCCCATGGATGCCTACAAGGCTTACGAGCCTGCAGAGCTTGTGAACCGCATCCAGCCCGAGGAGCTGATGGTGCTGATGTTCACCTCCGGCACCACTGGCCGCAGCAAGGGCGTCATGCTCTGCGAGCGGAACTTCTTTGCGGTGATGCCCCACCATGTACGGGTGGGGCAGCGATTCTGCCATCTGAAAAATGACCCGGACCTGCTGGTCAGCCACATGACCCTGCTGCCCATGTTCCACCTGGGTGCCTTTGGCTGCCTGTTCACCTGGGCCTGGATGGGCTGGGCCCAGAACCTGGGCAGCCTGCGGTCCTTCTATAAGGACCTGAAGCGGATGCCCAGCCAGGCCATGGCCGCCGTGCCGGTGCTGGTGCAGTCCATCCACCACGACCTGATGACCGGCAAGCAGGACAAGCTGGGGGATCTGTGGGCTCTGAACTGTATGTCTGCGATGTTTGACCCCCAGACCCTGATGGACCTCCACGACCACGGCATGGTGATCTCCCAGCTCTACGGCAGCACCGAGACCACCGGCGGCGGCCTCATCAACTTTGCGGAGGATGCTGAGCACATCGGCTCCATCGGCAAGGACGACGGTCACTGCGAGATCAAGCTGGACAACGGCGAGCTGTGCATGCGGGGCGGCGATGTGATGCTGGGCTACTATAAGGATCCGGAGGGCACCGCTGAGGTGGTGGACGCCGAGGGCTGGTTCCACACCGGAGACCTGGCCCGGGTAGATGAGGATGGCTACTACTTCCTCACCGGACGCAAAAAGAACGTGATCATCCTGGGCAGCGGCGAGAACGTGAGCCCCGAGGAGCTGGAGGGCCTGCTGGAAAAATGCCCTGCCGTGAAGGAATGCCTGGTGAAGGAAAAGGGCAAGAAGATTTGCGCTGTGGTCTGCTGCGAGGAAGCCGACCAGCAGACGGTGCGGGACTTTATCACCGAAACCAACCGCACCCTGCCCCTGTACAAGCGCATGAGCGCAGTGGAATTCTCCGCCCAGCCCTTGCCCCGCAACGCCATGGGCAAGCTGATGCGCTGAGGCCTGCAGCCCTGATTTTGCGGTTTGCGCCGCATACTCTGCAAAAAAACTGGGCAAACCCATAGGGGTTGTGCTATACTGAGGGCAGAACCGTGCTGATCCTGATCGGCACACCCAAAATCCGTCACGGAAAGGAAGAACATTTCTATGGAACGAGCAGAAATCATGTCCCAGATCCTGGCCATCCTGGAGGATGTGGCAGAGATCTCGCCGGAGGATGTCAACGAGAACAGCGTCCTGATGGACGACCTGGATCTGTCCTCGATGGAGATCCTGACCATCGTGGCTGACCTGGAAGAGACTTTCGGCCTGCGCATCCCGGAAAAGGAGCTGCGCAACTTCGTCACCATCAGTGACCTGGCCGATTATCTGGTAGCCAATGCCGGGTGAGCCGATGGAAGCAGCACAGCGTTCGGCGGAGTATGTCTTTCAGGGCATCATGTACTATTTCCGCCGGGAAAAAGTGTGCCCCCGGTATCAGTTCACCCTGAAGGACCCGGTGGATCCGGACCTGCTGCAACAAGCGCTGGATGCCGCGCTGGAAGCTGCACCCTATTACCGGGTGCGGCTGGTGTGGGAAAAGCGCAAAGCCTTTCTGGAACCGAACTCGGAGCCCTGCCTTGTCTACCCGGACAGCGTGATGCGGGAGATGCCGGAGCAGACGAACGGCTACTTCTTTGCCGTGCACTGCGCACAGAACGTCGTGTACTTTGACTGGTTCCACTTCATCGCGGACGGCCACGGGGTATCGCCCTTCCTCACCCGCATCCTGGAGCTGTACTGTAACCTGCGCTACGGTACCGCCTTTACAAACCCGCCCATCCCCTGCAGCCCGGCCTACGACATCGCAAAGCTGGTGGAGCAGTACCCGCTGCAGGTCATGGACGAGACTACGATGCAGCGGGAGGTGGTGGACACCTGCGAGGAGCCCATGCACCGCATCCGAATCCGGTTCGCCAAAAAGGATCTGGTGGCCAAAGGCGTGCAGAACGGCGTCAAGCCCTTCTGCGCCCTCATGGGCCTGCTGTGCATCGCGCTGGGAGAGTATCTGGGCAAGGACACCATCCAGTATTCCTATTCCGCCGACACCCGGGACGCCATGGGTGCCCCCAACGCACGGTATAACTGCGTATGCTCCTTCCAGGGTGGGGTGGACCTGCCCCAGGGGGTGCGGCTGGAAGAGCTCTTGCAGCAGATGGACGCCGCCGTCAAGGCCAGCCTGACCCCGGAGCGGAAACGCCGCCGGATGGCTGACCAAATGGGCTGGGTCTACAAGGTGGACCAGCAAAAGGCCCCTCTGCGGATCAAGCAGCGTGTGTTCCAGATGGGCGAGTACATCAGCGGCATCCCGGCAGATTTCTGGTTCAGCTATCTGGGCAATCCCCTCATGCCGGCAACGCCGGAGCTGGCGCAGTACACCACCGATTTTGGGGTGTGGGTGCCGCCGGACGGAGGCTCCCTCTGCGTGGAGGCCTCTACCCTCAATGGGGTCATCACCCTTTGCATCGAGAACAAGGTGCCGAAGGCCGGCCTGCCCGGCATCCTGCGCCGTGTGCTGGAAGCCGAGGGTATCCCGGTGCTGGAGGCCCAGGCACTGGACGAAGTATAAACAAAAGGCAAAAGCAGCCTTACCGGAACCATTCCGGGAAGGCTGCTTTTTTGCATCTTATTCGGTCCGGGCCGGGCGGGTGGTCACCTCGCCGCAGCGTAATGCCAGCGGGCGGCCGTTCTCCCGCTGGACCACCAGCCGCCCTTCCTCGTCGATGGCAAGGGCCTTTGCGGCGTAGGTCTCGGTGCCGGTGCACACGGTGACCCAGTGCCCGGGCACAAAGCAGCGGGCGCGGTATTCGTCCAGACAGTCAAAGGCGGGGCAGAGGGCCAGCAGCTGCCGGGCGATGGCCCCGGCCAGCGCGGCCCGGCTCACGGGGGCGGGGCCGCCCGGATAGAGACTGCCGGCCTTTTCGGCCAGTTCCGGGGGCCAGTCGGCGGCGGTGGCGGTCAGGTTCAGGCCGATGCCCACCACCAGCCACTCCAGCCGCCCGCTCTCCAGGTCGGTGCCGGCTTCGGTGAGGATGCCGCACACCTTTTTGCCCTGATAATACAGGTCGTTGACCCACTTGATGCCCAGTTCCAGCCCGCACAGCTCCTGTACCGCCCGGCACACCGCCACGGCGGCCCCGATGGTGGCCGTCTGGGCGCTGGCCGCCGGGACCGCCGGGCGCAGCAGTACCGAGAGGTACACGCCCTTCCCGGACGGGCTTTCAAATACACGGCCCAACCGTCCCCGGCCGGCACTCTGGTGGGCTGTGAGCACCAGCGTGCCGTGGGGCGCACCGTCCAGCGCCAGCAGCTTGGCCGTCCGGTTGGAGCTTTCCAGTGTGTCATACACCTGCACCGGGGCGGGGTAGGGGCCCACGGCCTCGGCACAGAAGGGGTCGCCGCCCAGCAGCCGATACCCCCGGCGGGAGACGGCTTCCAGTGTGTAACCCTGTGCGGTGAGGGCGGCGGCCGCCTTGTGGACGGCGGCGCGGCTCACGCCCAGCCGTCCGGCCAGCTGCTGGCCGGAGATATAGGCACCCCCGGCGGCACTCAGTGCCTGCAGAAGGGCCTGACGGGTGGTAGAAGGCATGGCGGTAAGGCTCCTTTCGTGCTATACTATAACCACATTGTAGCATGGAACGGGCAAAACACAATGTTTTTGAAAAAAATCTGCGGTTTGTGCAGGGAATGCGGCGGCTGTCTCGTTTGAATCAACAGAAGGGCCATGCAGAGCACCGCCCTCCACAGCCGGAAAGGAGGATGAGCAGGTCGTTGACAACACTGGAATTCAGCGCGATGGTGCAAAAATATCAGTCTCTGGTCTACACGGTCTGTCATCAGCTGGTGCCGGACGTGGGGGATGCGCAGGATCTGACCCAGGAGACCTTTCTGGCGGCATGGCGGGCCATCGACCGCTGTCCGCCCGGCTTTGAAAAGCAATGGCTGGCCCGCATTGCGGCCAACAAAGCCAAGGATTACTTACGCAGCGCATGGGTGCGCCGGGTGAACACGCCGGGCGACGAGGTGCTGGCGCTGGAGGGGGCACCGCCCGGCCTGGAGCCGGAACAGCAGGTGCTGGACACGCTGGGAGCGGAAGAGCTCACCCGCATGATCCTGGATCTGCGGGAGCCCTACAAGACACCCTGCCGTCTGGTGCTGCTGGAACAGCACACCATGGCCGAGGCGGCACGTCTGTGCGGCCGCCCGGAAAAAACCGTGAACGCGCAGATCTACCGGGCCAAAAAGATGCTGGTACAGCAGATCCGGGAACAACAGGAAGGGAGGAGCGTACATGGAACTGTTTGATCAGAACGGATGCCTGACCGAGGAAGGGCTGCACGCCGTCATCGGCGGGCAGCTGGACGAGCTGGGCAGGCTGGAAGCCGCCGAGCACCTGTCCTACTGCGACAAGTGCATGGACCGGTACACAGCCCTGCTCACCGCCGATGTGTTGGAAGAGCCGCCGCGCTCCGCCCGCGGGGCGGTGATGACCACAGTTTTTGTGCAGCTGATGCAGAACACCTGGGGCCGGGCCGCCGTAGCCGCTGTGGCGGCGGTGCTGGCGCTGACCATGTGGCGCACCGGCACCCTGGAACAGATCCTGTCCACCGGCGAAACGGTGCGCAGCTGGCTGCCCGAAACCACCCAGACCACGGAGCCGGAACAGCTGGGCAGGCCCGTGCAGGACGACGAACGCACCCCCACCCAGCCGGAACAGCTGGGCAAGCCGGTGCAGGATAAAGAGCCTGCGCCCACCCTGTCCCAGAAGCTGACCGGCACGCTGGACAGCCTGCTGTTCGGCAAAAATGAATCTGCGGCAGAGCCTGACGCTGCCGTTTCCAACCAGAAGAAATGAGGGAATATTTATGAAGAAAAATGGCATTCTGACCTTCCTCTTTGCCTTTGTCCCGGGTGCGGGCCAGATGTATCAGGGGTACATGAAACGAGGACTCTCGCTCATCACGCTGTTCTTCCTGTGCATAATGGCTGGTATGCTGCTGCTGGAACCGCTGGTTCTGACGGCGCTCATCGTGTGGATGTACAGCTTTTTTGACACCTTCAACCTGCGGGCACAGTTCATTGCCGGGACGGCCCCTGCGGACGACTATCTGGTGCACTTCAACACGAAGGACGCGCGCCTGACCCTGTTCTTCCGCGACAGCCACAAGCTGGTGGGCTGGGCCCTCATTGCACTGGGCGCAATGGTGGCTTACCAGAACATCATCATGCGGGTGCTGGGGGATGTGATGTGGCGCTGGGGCCAGAACAGCCCCTTCTTCCGCGCGGTCTATCTGATGCTGGATGAACTGCCGGAAGTGGTGGTGTGCGTGGCACTCATCGTGTGCGGCGTGTGGCTGGTGCGCGGCCCCAAGGGCAAAAAGGTGCACCGCAAAAAGGCAGAAGAACCGGAGGACGAGGACTTCCGCGAGTACACCGAAGCCGAAGCCGATGCACCGGAAGCCCCGGAGGAAACCGCAGACTTTGCCATGCCGAAGCTCAGCGCTCTGCTGGGCGACCCGGTGACCCCGGAGGACCCCGAAGAGCCGGAACAGCCGGAACAGCCGGAGAATGCGGAGGGCGACGATGGACGAACCGAATAAGACGGCAGCGACGGAGCCGGAAACCCGGCCGGAAGCTGCAAAGCTGCAGGACGCCCCCCGCCGCCGGGTGGGCAGCCTGACGCTGGGCGCCTGCCTGATCGCAGCAGGCATCTTCTTCCTGTGTTATTACTTTGTGCCGGGCTTTGACTGGCAGCTGGTGGTGCGCATCGCCCCGGCGGCAGCCCTGGTGCTGCTGGGATGTGAGGTGCTGTTCTTCGCCGCCCGGCCGGGCCGCTGGAAGTATGATTTTGTCTCGGTGCTGGTCTGTCTGGGGCTCATCGCAGTTTGTATGTGCCTGAGCTTCCTGCCCATGGTGTGGAGCGAGATCGACCCTGCCCGCGGACAGAACGAGATGAAGCTGAGCAAGGCGTACACCACACAGGTGTATGAGGCCCTCCGGAAGGAAAACCCGGACCTCCGCCTGCGGGATGTGTACACCGACCTGTATCTTTACGCCAACAGCGTGGATGACCTGCAGGAGCTGCAGCCAAGTGACGGGCACCTGAGCCTGACCGTGATGCTGTATGGCCCCTACGACAGCACCGGAGCCTTTGCGCAGGACTGCCGCAGCGTGGCCGGTACGGTGCGGGCTGGCACCCTGCAGCCGGATGAACTGCGCATCGTGTGGTCGCCGGACAACGACCCGGGCCAGAGCCTGGATTCCGGTACCCTGCAGCGTGTGGAACAGTACACGCTGGAACTGGACGGCACGGTGCAGCTGGACTGGACCGCGGATGAGATGGAACGGCAGGTCGAAGTGCAGTATCTGCTGGACGAAGAAAATGAGCCGGAAGAGGACACTGCGCCCGGCGAAGAGGCCGAGCCAGAGGCGGCTGTATAAAAACTGAAAACGCGCCCGCTGCGGAGTTTTCCACAGCGGGCGCGTTGCTTGTTGAAAAAGAACTTAGAGTTTCTTGCCGGTGAGCAGCTCGTAGGCCTCCAGATACTTGGCGATGGTCTTGTCGATCACGTCCTGGGGCAGGTCGTAGTTGCTGTCCGGATGGGCCTTCAGCCAGTCGCGGACAAACTGCTTATCAAACGAAGGCTGGCCGTGGCCCGGCTCATAGCCCTCCAGCGGCCAGAAGCGGGAGGAATCCGGGGTGAGCATCTCATCGCCCAGCACCACGTTGCCATCCTCATCCAGACCAAACTCGAACTTGGTGTCGGCGATGATGATGCCGCGGGTCAGGGCGTACTCGGCGCACTTCTTGTACAGAGCGATGGTGTAGTCCCGCAGCTTGGTGGCGTACTCTTCGCCGTGGCCGGGGAACTGCTTTTCCAGCACCTCAATGCTGCGCTCGTAGGAGATGTTCTCGTCGTGGTCGCCGATCTCGGCCTTGGTGGAGGGGGTGTAGATGGGCTCCGGCAGCTTCTGGGACTCCTGCAGGCCCTCGGGCAGCTGGATGCCGCACACCTTGCCGGTCTTTTGGTAGCTGGCCCAGCCGCTGCCGGTGATGTAGCCGCGCACGATGCACTCGATGGGCAGCATGGTCAGCTTGCGGCACATCATGCTGTTGCCGGTGAACTGGGGCTGCCGGAAGAACTCCGGCATATCCTTCACGTCCACGCTCAGCATATGGTTGGGCAGCAGATCGCGGGTGTAGTCGAACCAGAACTTGCTCATCTGGGTGAGCACGGTGCCCTTTTTGGTCACCTTGTTTTTCAGGATGACATCAAACGCAGAAATGCGGTCGGTGGCAACCATGATCAGGCTGTTGCCATTGTCGTAAATTTCACGGACTTTGCCTTCTTTGATGGGCTTGAATGCAGTCATAGTCAAACACTCCATTTCCCTTTTTCCGGCCGCCGGGCGCGGCACATCCTTACAGCACTATTGTACCATGCCGGGTGCCGGTTTGAAAGAAACAGATGGGAGAGATTTGCCCCGCGTTTTGCAAATTTCTCGTGAAAAATGTGCAAAAATCATCGGATGAATTCGTCGTTTTGACGATAAAAGTCGTACTTTCAGCGCGAATGAGACAAAAAACGACCCGCTTTTTTGTGGAATGCGCAGATGGACACAGCCCGGCGGATAGGGTATGCTGAAAGGCGGCAGCTTTGCTGTACAGAAAGGAAAATTCTGCTTATGATACCTCAGATCATTGCGCACCGTGGCGCATCCTATCTGGCACCGGAAAACACGCTGGCGGCCTTCCGCAAGGCCATGGAGATCGGGGCCGACGGTGTGGAAATGGACGTACAAAAGACGCTGGACGGCGGCCTTGTGATCCACCACGACTATATCATCGACCTGCACACCGATATTTCCGGCCGTATCTACGACATGACCGAGGGCGAACTGAAAGACCTGGACTTCGGCAGCTGGAAGGACGTTGCCTATAAAGATGAGAAGATCGCCACCCTGGCCGAGGCACTGGCCCTGTGCAGGAGCATGGAGGGCTGCGCGGTCCAGCTGGAAATGAAATCCACCATGGACAACGACCCGGCTTTTGTGTCCGGTGTGGTGGATGCCATCCGCGCGGCAGACATCGCCGACCGACTGGTACTTATTTCGTTCAACCACGACCTGCTGCGGCAGGCCAAGGCGCTGATGCCGGAACTGCGGGTGGGCGTGCTGCTGTACGGCGCATTCGAGAGCATGGTGCTGCCGCCGCCGGTCATCTGGAAGGACCTGGGCCTGGTGAACGGCATGGAGGATGAGGAAGCGGCGCTGGACGAAGAGCTGGCCGCCCTGCCGGTGGATGCGGGCATGGACCCGGATGAGGAAAACGGCTGGATGACCCGCTGGGTGAACGACAAGGTGAGCATGCTGCGGGCAAACTTCCCCGGGGAGAGCCTGCAGGCGGTGGCAAAGCATCTGGCCGACCAGCACAACCCGGTGGCCTATGTCAAGAGCCTGGACTTTAAGCCGGAGTATGTCAGCTGCGAGTACCACACCGCCTACAGCAACCCGGACTTTATCCCAAAGCTCCAGGCCATGGGCATCAAGGTGGCCCTGTGGACCGTGGACACGGAAAAGGCTGTCCGGAGCCTGCTGCCCCTGGGGCCGGACTGCCTTGTGACCAACCGCCCGGACCGCGTGCGGGAATGGGTGGAAGAAAATCAGTGACACAGAGATCGGAAAGGCTTCTCCTTTGGGAGAAGTCTTTTTTGCTGCCCTTGACAAACAGGGACAGTGGGATTACAATAGTCTCATATCGAACAGTTTTATAGAAAACAGTTTGAGCAAAAAACAATTCAAAAGGAACCGATCGTATGTGTGACGAAAAACAGAACGAATGCAGAGACCACGGGGATCCGCCCTGGGAGGGGCCGCAGGTCATCCCAGCCCAGATCCGCCGGGTGGACAACCTGATCTTCCGCAAGATCAACCAGTTTGCCCGCGCCAACGGTGTGGAGCAGGCCACCCCGATGCACGGCTGGATCATCGAGTATCTTTACCGGCACCGGGAGGAGCAGGTGTTCCAGCGGGACATTGAGCGGGAGTTTTCCATTACCCGCTCCACCGTGACCAACATCCTGCAGCTGATGGAGCGCAAGGGCTACATCCAGCGCCAGAGCGTGCCGCAGGACGCCCGGCTGAAACAGCTGGTGCTGACGGAAGAGGGCGTCCGCTTCCATGAAAACACCATCCTCTCCTTCCACCAGACGGACGACTATGTGGCCAATCTGCTGACGGAAGAGGAAAACGCCGAGCTGCTCCGGCTGCTGAACAAGCTGCGGGACGCGCTGAAGTAAACCATTTGAAATGGCCGCCGCATGCGCTCTGGCCATATTCAGCGGAAGAATTATTTTGCTTTGCATTTGCGTGGAAAGCTCCCGGTTGGCCCGCCCAAGTATAACGCAAGAGTGTTCGACTCTTGTCAAAACGCCGAAAAGATGTTTGTGAAAATGTTAATTATGAACAATTTCCGAAAGTTTTGCAAACAGCTTGACATTAAATCTGTTTTGTATAGAATTGTTCTGTACCAAACAAATAAAATTAACAGGAGGTAACTCAGATGATCAAAAAGCTCGTGTCACATCTGGGCGAGTACAAACGCGCCGCAGTCCTGACACCGCTCTTTGCAGCCCTGGAAGCCGTGATGGATGTGCTGCTGCCCACCATCATGGCCTTTATCATTGACCTGGGCATTGAAAAGGGCGATATGCACGCCATCGTCAAGTATGGTCTGCTCACCTTTCTTGTGGCAGCCATTGCGCTGCTGCTGGGCGTTCTGGCCGGTAAATATGCCGCCGAGGCATCCACCGGCTTTGCCGGCAATCTGCGCGATGCCATGTATGAGAACATCCAGCACTATTCCTTCTCCAACATCGACAAGTTCTCCACGGCGGGCCTTGTCACCCGTATGACCACCGATGTGACCAACGTGCAGAATGCGTTCCAGATGATCGAGCGCATGTGCGTGCGTGCCCCGGTGCATCTGGTGTTCGCACTGTTCATGGCTGTGGTCATCGGCGGCCCGTTGTCGCTGGTGTTCGTGGTGGCGGTAGTCTTTCTGGTGGTGGTGCTGGCCAGCATCATGATCCCCACCTTCCACATCTTTGACCGCGTGTTCAAGAACTACGACAACCTGAACGCCTCGGTGCAGGAGAATGTGTCCGCCATCCGCGTGGTCAAGAGCTTTGTGCGCGAGGGCTTTGAGAACGAGAAGTACACCAAGGCCTGCGAGAGCCTGTACAACCAGTTCGTCAAGGCCGAGAGCCGCCTGAGCTTCAACAACCCTGCCATGCTCACCGCCGTTTACGGCTGCAACATCGCCCTGAGCTGGCTGGGTGCCAAATATGTGCTGCATGGTGCCATCACCACCGGTCAGCTGAACGCCCTGTTCGGGTACATCATGAACATCCTCATGGCCCTGATGATGCTGAGCATGGCCTTTGTCATGATCTCCATGTCGGCCGCTTCCGCCAAGCGTATCGTGGAAGTGCTGGATGAGACCACTGACCTGCCCCCGGCCAAGCAGCCGGTGCAGCAGGTGAAGGACGGCAGCATCGAGTTCGACCATGTTTCCTTTCAATATAAGCATGGTTCGGGCCGTCCGGTGCTGAACGATATCACCTTTTCCATCAAGCCCGGCGAGACGCTGGGCATCATCGGCGGAACCGGCAGTGCAAAGTCCAGCCTGGTGCAGCTGATCCCCCGCCTGTACGATGCCGAAAGCGGTACCGTGCGGGTGGGCGGCGTGGATGTGCGGGATTACAACCTGGACGTCCTGCGCCACGAAGTGTCCATGGTGCTGCAGAAGAACGTGCTGTTCAGCGGCACCATCCTCGACAACCTGCGCTGGGGCGACGCGAACGCCAGCGAGGAAGAGTGCATCCGCATGGCAAAGCTGGCCTGTGCGGATGAGTTCATCGAGCGCTTCCCGGATAAGTACAATACCTGGATCGAGCAGGGCGGCACCAATGTGTCCGGCGGCCAGAAGCAGCGTCTGACCATTGCCCGGGCCCTGCTGCGCAAGCCCAAGGTGCTGATCCTGGACGACTCCACCAGCGCGGTGGACACCGCCACCGACGCCAAGATCCGCAAGGCCTTCCGGGAAGAGATCCCCGGCACCACCAAGATCATCATTGCACAGCGCATCTCCTCGGTGCAGGATGCAGACCGCATCCTGGTGCTGGACAACGGCCAGATCAACGGTCTGGGCACCCACGAGGAGCTGCTCAGGACCAACGCCATTTATCAGGAAGTTTACAACAGCCAGACCCAGGGCGGCGGCGACTTCGACAAGCAGGGAGGTGAGCAGTAATGGCACAGGTAAAAGAGGTAAAAGGCCCCGGCGGTCCCCGCGGCATGGGCCCGAAACCCAAGGTGGAAAACCCGGGCAAGCTGCTCCGGCGCATCATGGATGAAGTGTTCCGCAACTACCTGCCCCACTGCATCCTTGTGCTTATCTGCATCGTGGTCAGTGCGCTGGCCAATGTGCAGGCCAGCCTGTTTTTGCAGACTTTGATGGACGATTATATCGTGCCCATGACCCACCAGCAGAACCCCAGCTTTGCACCGCTGGCCGGGGCACTGCTGCGGGTGGGCTGCATCTACCTTGTGGGTATTCTGGCAGCATGGATCAATGCCCGCGTTATGGTCAACGTAACGCAGGGCACGCTGCGCAACCTGCGCACCAAGCTGTTCACCCACATGGAAAGCCTGCCCATCTCCTATTTTGACCAGCACCCCCACGGCGATATCATGTCCGTGTACACCAACGATGTAGATACCCTGCGCCAGATGATCAGCCAGAGCATCCCGCAGCTGGTGTCCAGCGTCATCACCATCGTATCGGTGTTCTTCAGTATGTGCATGCTCAGCTGGCAGCTGACCATCGTTACCATGCTCATGGTGGCGCTGATGCTGTTCTGCTCCAAAAAGATCGCGGCAAGCTCCGGTAAGTACTTCGTGCAGCAGCAGCGGGATCTGGGCAAGGTGAACGGCTACATCGAAGAGATGATGGAGGGCCAGAAGGTGGTCAAGGTGTTCACCCACGAGCAGCAGACCCTTGATGGCTTCTGTGAATTGAACGATCAGCTGAAGGAGAGCTCCAAGCAGGCCAACGCCTTCTCCAACATCATGATGCCTGTCAACGCCCAGCTGGGCAACATCAGCTACGCCGTGTGCGCGCTGGTGGGTGCCGCCATGGCCGTTGGCGGCGTTGGCGGCATGACCCTTGGCACGGTGGTGGCCTTCCTCAGTCTGAACAAGGGCTTCAATATGCCCATCAGTCAGGTGTCCATGCAGGCCAACAGCGTCATCATGGCGCTGGCCGGTGCAGAGCGCATCTTTAAGATGATGGACGAGCCCAGCGAGACCGATGAGGGCTATGTGACCCTCGTGAACGCCAAGTACGACCGCGAGGACAACCTCGTGGAGACCGAGGAGCGCACCGGCATCTGGGCCTGGAAGCACCCCCACCACGACGGCACCACCACCTACCACAAGCTGGAAGGCGACATCACCTTCACGGATGTGGATTTCGGATATGTGCCGGAAAAGACGGTGCTGCACGACATCAACCTGTATGGCCGTCCGGGCCAGAAGATCGCCTTTGTCGGCTCCACCGGTGCCGGCAAGACCACCATCACCAACCTGATCAACCGCTTCTACGATATTCAGGATGGCAAGATCCGCTACGACGGCATCAACATCCACAAGATCAAAAAGTCCGATCTGCGCCGTTCGCTGGGCATCGTGCTGCAGGACACCCACCTGTTTACCGGTACGGTCATGGAGAACATCCGCTATGGCCGTCTGGATGCCAGCGATGAAGAGTGCATGGCCGCCGCCAAGCTGGCCAACGCGGATGGCTTCATCCAGCGTCTGCCGGATGGCTACAACACCATGCTGACCGGCGACGGTGCGAACCTGTCGCAGGGCCAGCGCCAGCTGCTGGCCATCGCCCGCGCCGCCGTGGCCGACCCGCCGGTGCTGATCCTCGATGAGGCAACTTCCTCCATCGACACCCGTACCGAGGCACTGGTGCAGCGCGGCATGGACGGCCTGATGTACGGCCGCACCAGCTTCGTCATTGCGCACCGCCTGTCCACCGTCCGCAATGCAGACTGCATCGTGGTGCTGGAGCAGGGCCGCATCATCGAGCGCGGCAGTCACGACGAGCTGATTGCCAAGAAGGGCAAGTATTACCAGCTCTACACCGGCAACCTCGCCGAAAACTGATCAAGACATCTCTCCTCAATAACACAGCGCCCCCGCCGGGAGAGATCCCGGCGGGGGCGCTGTGTTTTCTATCATAAATGGTTTTTAGTGGATCAGGTTCACGAATACGGGGCAGAGCACCGCGGTGAGCACACCGGCCACTGCAATGGACAGGCCGCTCATGGCACCCTCTACCTCACCCATCTGCAGGGCCTTGCTGGTACCCACGGCATGGGCCGAGGTGCCGATGCCCACGCCTTTGGCGATGGGGTCGGTGATGTGGAACACCTTGCACACCGTTTCGGCCAGCAGGCTGCCCGCAATGCCGGTGAGGATGACGATGGCACCGGTCAGGGCGGCAATGCCTCCCAGCTCAGCGGCCACGTCCATGCTGATGGCGGTGGTCACCGACTTGGGCAGCAGGGTGGCGTACTGCTCTTGGGTCAGGTCCAGCGCCAGGGCAAGAGCAAGGGCACTGCCCAGGCTGACCAGTGTGCCAACCGAGATGCCGGCGATGATGGCGGCGGCGTTCTCCCGGAGCAGGTCCCACTTTTCATACAGCGGGATGGCCAGAGCCACGGTGGCCGGCAGCAGCAGGTAGTTCACCGGGGCGGCGCTGGCCTTGTAGTCGGCGTAGGGGATCTTGCACACCGACAGGAAGATGATGACAAAGATGCTGCCCAGCAGCAGGGGATTGAAGATGGCTTTGCCGGTGATCCGGTTGATCAGGGCACCCAGTGCAAAGGCTGCCAGCGTGAGCAGCACGCCCCACGCCGCCGACCCGGACAGGAAATCATTCAGCATGGTCTGCCTCCTTCTTTTTGCGGCCGGTCATGGCCTGGGTGGTGCGGCCTGCGGAGACCATGACCAGCACGGTCACCGGGATGATGGCAATGATGATGGGCAGCAGCATGTTGCCCATCTCGGCCCACAGCTCCATCACGCCGGCTGCGGCAGGCACGAACAGCAGCGGGAAGATGCCGGTGAGGTAGATGCTCACCTCTTTCACGTCATCCAGCTTCACAAAGCCGAAGTTCAGGGCAGCCAGCAGCAGCACCAGCCCGTAGACACTGGCAGGCACCGGCAGCGGCAGCACGGCGTGCAGCACCTCGCCCAGAAAACAGAAGGCCAGAATGCGCGCAAACTGAAAAATATATTTCGTAACGGATCGCTCCTTTCACGGTCACCAAAAAATGTGGGATGCAAGTGGTAGTATACCGCATCGTCGGACGTCCATCAACCGTGATACTTGCCAAGAATTCCCACACATTTCGCGAGGAACTGTGCAAAAAAGGCGCACCGCAATGTGCGGTGCGCCGTAAGAAGCCGGAGCAGGAACGAGTCAGATCACATAATCGTTGCCAGCCTGATCGGGCAGGGCAAGATCGGCAAGGGTGATGTGGCTGAAATAGTTGGAGATGAGGTCGTTCAGGCCCTTCCACATCTCATAGGTGCGGCAGTTGGCCAAGCGGGCGCAGGGGGATGCACCCGGCGTCAGGCAGGTGACGGGGGCCAGGCTGCCCTCGGTGAGCATGAGGATCTCCTCCACGGTGTACTGGTCGGGGCTGCGGGTCAGGCGGTAACCGCCGCCCTTGCCGCGCAGACCCTCCAGAAAGCCGTTCTGCACCAGCACCTTGAGGATGTTCTCCAAATACTTTTCCGAGATCTCCTGCCGTGCGGCGACTTCCTTGAGGGGAACGTATTTTTCCGCCTGATGTTCGGCAAGGTCGATCATCACGCGCAGCGCATAGCGCCCTTTGGTGGAAACGATCATATTCGTGTACTTCCTTTGATGTCCATAGAATGTTAAACCTATTATACAACAGGGTAAATAATATTTCAATCCCACTTTTTTGCAAAAAAGCATTGACAAGCAGGGCAAAGGGGACTATAATACCATCAAACCCACAAACAATGTTGGTTTAAAGGTTTGTAGTTCCGGGCCGCACCTCGGGTGCCGGGGCCCGTTCGAGAAGTTGTATCTGTATCAGGAGGGAATTTATTATGAGCAAGATCTATACTGCCGCTGACCAGCTGATCGGTCACACCCCGCTGCTGGAGCTCACCCACATTGAAAAGGAGCAGCAGCTGTCTGCTCACATTCTGGCCAAGCTGGAGTACTTCAACCCGGCCGGTTCCGTGAAGGACCGCATTGCCAAGAAGATGATCGACGACGCCGAGGCCAAGGGCCTGCTGAAGGAAGGCTCCGTGATCATCGAGCCCACCTCTGGCAATACCGGCATCGGCTTGGCTGCCGTGGCAGCTGCCAAGGGCTACCGCATCATCATCGTCATGCCCGAGACCATGAGCGTGGAGCGCCGCCAGCTGATGAAGGCTTACGGTGCCGAGCTGGTGCTCAGCGAGGGTGCCAAGGGCATGAAGGGCGCCATTGCCAAGGCCGATGAGCTGGCAAAGGAGATCCCTAATTCCTTCATCCCCGGCCAGTTTGTGAACCCGGCCAACCCCCAGGCACACATCGAGACCACCGGCCCCGAGATCTGGGACGATACCGACGGTAAGGTGGACATCTTTGTGGCAGGCGTTGGCACCGGCGGCACCGTGACCGGCGTGGGCAAGTACCTGAAGAGCAAGAACCCTGACGTGAAGGTCGTGGCCGTGGAGCCCGCCTCCTCCCCGGTGCTGAGCAAGGGCACTGCCGGTGCGCACAAGATCCAGGGCATCGGCGCAGGCTTTGTGCCGGACGTGCTGGACACCAAGGTTTATGACGAGATCATTGCCGTGGAGAACGACGACGCCTTTGCCACCGGTCGGCTGATCGGTCACAAGGAGGGCGTGCTGGTGGGCATTTCTTCCGGTGCTGCCGTCTGGGCTGCCCTGCAGCTGGCAAAGCGCCCGGAGAACGCTGGCAAGAACATCGTGGTGCTGCTGCCCGATACCGGCGACCGCTACCTGTCCACTCCGCTGTTCGCAGACTGATCACTCTATTTGTAAAACCGTTGCATCCCGCCTGGATTTCCGGGCGGGATTTTTTTGCACTCCGGCCGCCGGATGAATCTATTGACGAACACTCTAAAAAAAGGTATACTGTACAGGTACAATTGAATATTGTCGGGGTGTTGCGCAGTTGGTAGCGCGCCTGCTTTGGGAGCAGGAGGCCGCGAGTTCGAGTCTCGCCACTCCGACCAGACAAAAATAATCCGAACTTGTTTCCGATAGGAGATGGGGTCGGATTTTTTGTTTTCTTCGGAAAGTTCAATAGAGGTTTCCGACAGAAACTGAAATCCGAAATCATAGATTGACCGAAACAAATCAAACACTGATTTCAGGAGGACACGATTATGAAGTACGATGCAAGAGCCTGTTCGTTCAACATGGATACTGGCTGTGTGGAGCTGCTGCTCCGGGATGGCAGAAAAATTTCCATCGACTGCACCGGGGTCGAAGATGCGCTGGATGTTACCATTGCGCAGCGGTCTGAACTGGACTACCTCATCTATAATGACCCGCTGGCGTATGCTGAGCTGATTCTGAACGGCGAACCGGGGGAATATTTGAAGAACGTGGCGGGAAGCCACGGATTAGAGGACTAAACACAAAAACAGGGCGCGTCCACCCGGACGCACCCTGAAAAATCCACACACGATAAGTAAGGCAGGGAGTTCCCCGACGGGAACTTCCTGTTTTTCTTTGGTTGCAATATGAGCCTGTTCCGCCTGCCATGCAGCAAACTCCCGTTGACCTTCCTCGCTGTTCCAGCAGGCAAGGATTGCCGGGTAGAATGCCCGTGCCAGACGTTCGATGGCTTCATCGGGATACGGGGAAAGATTTGTGGATTTTTTCTTCTTGTTCAAACGCACACTCCTCTGATCGTCCCACTGCGGCGAAGTCGGGCGGGAAAATCAGGATTACATGTTATATCAGGCGCAAGGGGCGGAAGTTTTCTACCCTGCACTTGCTTTTGGTGGATTTGTTGGTGACGTATAAGTGCCTTCCGTTATGCGGTCTTTTCTTCTTCAAGGGCTTCTGCAAGAGCCT
>UMIB01003019.1_pt1 | contig 26237 bp, 25 predicted proteins | sample 1965641 | NCBI WGS metagenome assembly UMIB01 (sample SAMEA4836110, study PRJEB28245) | human gut metagenome | biome: gut microbiome; material: fecal sample | place: Denmark | collected 2008
ACAAAGTCTTAAAATACAACTCTTATAAGAATTTTCTGTTTATAGTCTTTTAGCAATTCAATAATAAATATTTCTTCAGCTACTATTTAATCCAGTCTAAGAGAAGCGGAAATTTACTAAAATTCAAATATTCTCTCAAATCACCACTAATAAATATAACATGATGAGATTTTCTATATAATAACTACCTCCTCTATTTCTTCCTCCAAATTTTCCCGTCCCCAAGCTTTCATTTGTCCTTTTCCCAGAATTTTATACAAACGTATACTGTCTTCCCCTTCCTCTACATAAGCGGGAAGTTCTCGTATCAGTTTATTATACTTTTCTTTCGTAACCATCATTTCAAAAGCAGACTTCTGCACTCTGATTCCATATCCAAGCAAATATTTAGAAAGCTTTAACCTCTTTTTATTATCAACAATATCATAAATAACTAAAACAAAGTATCTCTCTGATTGAAATTCTTCTATAGTATCAAAATAATATTCTTCATCTATATCATCGAATTCGAACCGGTTCATAGATATTCACATCCTCCATCTCAATAGCTTTTGCTAATTGGTTTACCTGTAATTGAATAGCTTTTCGAAAGCTTACAGAATAATCAACATAGGACAAATATTTTACTGAAGTTTGCAACTTTTTCTCCAGTTTATTTAAATATTTTTTCAAACCTTTTTTTTGAAGATATATACCAGGCTCATCTAATCTAGTTGCAAAATCATCTAAAGCTATTTCGTGTCCATTTATCATACTCATTACTGTAGAATCTACAATAATAGCTCTCCATTCTTCCATCAAATCACTAGCTAACGTAGGGTGCTTTTCTGCGTCTCTATGCATAAATCCAAAGTATGGATTTAATCCTTTTGTATCAATTTTACAATACACTTCATTCATGAGAATAGAATATCCCAAACTAAGCATTGAATTGAACTCATCTAATGGTGGACGCCTACTTCTTCCTTTAAACCGAAATTGTTCATCAACACATTCTGACAAACCTTTAAAATAATATTTTGCCCCCTGTCCTTCATAACCAATAACCTCAGGAATACTATCGCATCTAAAAACTTTCGTCCGACAAATATTTATCATTTTTTGAATCTCATCTAACTGCATTCCTTTACTTTTTTCATAACGCCGAAGAACTACACTTTGATTTTTTAATTTAGCATCAATAATCTTTTTTGCCAATTTCAAGGCAAATTCTGTATCATATAACGCACATTGTTTTCTTTGCCTTGCCACATTAATATGCCCTGTAGACTGAAGCCTTCCAAAATATACTCCACCTTTTGAAAAATACGAAACCGGAATCCCTCTTTTTAAACACTCTTCTATGCATTGTGTTGTCATTTGTGATTTTCCCATAATTGTAATCGCTTCTAAAGATTCGATTGGCAATGAACGTTTCATCCCATCTGCATATTTCACATTACATCTGCATCCATCAATACCAACAACTGCCCCATTTTCATTAATATACAATAAACTCATTTTCCTCTCCTTTTTTGAAAGTATTTTTTCTTGTTTGTCCGTCCCCTTCCGGGGACTCTTCTATCTAAATACTTATCAAACATTATGAAAAGAGCATGGGAATTAAAGTTTCCGTCCCCTTCCGGGGACTCTTCTATCTAAATTGTAATCTCAGGTATTGTGGAGGATATTCACAAAGATTTCCGTCCCCTTCCGGGGACTCTTCTATCTAAATTCAGATTTACAGTTAAAAGGGAACGAGCTTCTCACATATTTCCGTCCCCTTCCGGGGACTCTTCTATCTAAATGTGCAAGAAGCGTGATAAGAAAACATTAATCGCAGATTTCCGTCCCCTTCCGGGGACTCTTCTATCTAAATGTTAAGAGATAAAACAAACAGTGAAGGAGAAAAAAGATTTCCGTCCCCTTCCGGGGACTCTTCTATCTAAATACCATGAGCCAATATTCTCTGCTAGGGCAAATTTTTTTGCCAGTTTGCGTGGCAAATGATATTTTTATGATAAAAGAGTTTAATGTTTTCATATGATTATCCTCAGGAGACTATTTTAAGCTTTGCGTGGAAAACAACTTATTATAATCCTATTATAGCAATGCTTAACTTTCTGTAATTTTAATTTCACATTGTCCAAATTGATAGGTTCTTCCACTATATTTTGTTATTTTTAAAGTGTGCGGTGATACTCCCTTTCTGGAATCGCTGCGATGTCCATGAGCCTTTGGTGTAGAGGTCTCTAATATATTAGAAACAACCTGTACCGCCTCTTTATCTGAATACATATTGTAAGGAACTGTTTTACTTATATAACCCGCTCCTCCCCCTATTGTTATAACATATTTTCTATCAGGACTCAATGCTCCATATTTTTTATACTGCTTATTAGTATTATTAAAAAAATATTTAACTGCTTCCAAAATATCTTCTTTTCTATAATTACAGATACTTTCATCAATTGTCATATCAAAATAAATTTTTGTTTTGGGTTTTAAGCATTCTCTAAAAATAGGAAGCACTCTATCTTTTCCGTCAATATTCTTATCTATTTTCTGGCAAAGAATTAAATCTTTAACACTCATTGGTTTACTGTCACTGATTCTCATTCCAGAAAGCTCATCACATACCGCATTTTCTTTTTTTACTTTTTCCCTTTCCAGTGTATGAAAAGTTTCTTCTAATATACGCGAGGATCCTCTTAGTTTCTTTGATAATTCATTTCGGTTTCTTGCTCTACTATTATACCTAATATCTGATTGTAACTGTCCCATCTGTGAATTCTTTGAAAGTTTATAACCAAGCAAAGCAGTTCTTACCGCCCCCTTCAAACTACTACCTGGTATATATGGTAAACCATATGGATCTTTTACAAATAAAGATATATCCCTGTTTCTCTCTGTCAAATCTGTATAGGAACAGTCCAAGCAATATTTTGCCCAGATGCTATATGTTGACTTGGAAATAGCATTTTCCTTCATCCAAACATATAAATCTCCATTTCTTCCAAGTATATAACTTTCATAAGCATCAGAAAGCTTTTCTTCCAAAATATGCTTATACAAAATTTTTTTATCAAAAATCCAAGCCTTTTTATCATCCTTATCATAAACATATTCTTTTTTCCCAAGCTGTTCTCCCGATCCAATAAATACGGGTGCTAATGTTGTTAATTCTATCGTATAGTTTTTTAAATAACTGTTCATGAACTCACCCCCAGAAAAAGTGGCAGTCCATACCTGTATACAGAATGACTCCCCTGGCAGGAAACATCGTAAATATCTCCTTCATAAACATTTTCAAAACAGGAACCCGCTACAAAATAATACAATGTTTTTTTCTTCTGAAAGTTTGAAGAATACGTATTAGAGTATATAAACCCACTTCTTTTTATTAAAAGATAACTTGCATTCTGACAGGCAGTTTCCATCTCCTGTTCTTTCGGTAAAGAAATGGATAAACTAATATATTTTTTATAGTTATTATTATTGAGCCTATTAAGAAATTCTATTGGACATTCTAATGCTTCTACCTGAAATTTTCCAAATCCGCTGCTTCTCTTTCCACCGATTCCTACAAGACCTACTGCATTAAGGAGCATGGAAAAATAGTTTTCATCTTCCTTCGTCTCAAAAGCTGCACATAAATATAATCCATTCTTTTTTCCGAAATGGTACACACCTACATGATAGGGCTCTGCATCTTTTTCTCGTCCTATCATAGCGTTGGATCGCATTTCATACTTTCCTAAGTTTTTAAAAAGAGCCACTTCCGCTATCACATCAAGTCCGCCTTCTTCATACACATCCAATTTATTTATTGGGATATATTTTAACTTTTTAAATGCTTTTTTCTTTATAGAACTCCCATCATCTTTTACATCAAATGTCATATATGGCTTTGGGATATAGTACCTATCATCTATATAAGGCAGACCATCTGAAAAACGAATAGAACCAGTTTTGCACTTTTCAACCAGCTTTTTTATTCCACCTGGTAAATGCATTGCTTCCAAACATAGAGCAGAAAATATCGTATCTGCATGGGCTACAAATTCTCCGTCTGTAAGCATTCCATTTCCAATATGTACTCCTGCCAAAAAGTGCATTTTTAGTATTTTATAAAACATACGCTATACTTCCTTTAATATTTTATTACAAGAATTGACAACTTTAGAATCTATATCTCCTATTGCAGTTTCTACTTTTAATCCGTTTATTTTAATCTTACCGTATCCACGTGAGCCATGCCCACCAATATAGTCATATTCTAATAACAGCATTCCCTCTTTAATTGCTTTAAAGTCTTCCTCTATTTCTGCTTCTTCTTCGACATTATAAATAACATCTAATCCAAACTTACTTCCGCGGATTGTCCTCTCAATCTGTCTTGGATTTGCAATCGCTGTCAAACGATTGATTGAATTTTCAAACTTTACTTCTGTTACGGAATCAATTCCTACTGTTTTTAATTCCTGTTCATTTAATAGAAACATATCTGAAAAAAGAAGTCTGCTCGGTTTTATAGCGTTTTTATTAGATGAACCAAAAAGTCTTAATATAATTTCAGGGTCAGCATTATGATCCTGAAGCATTGCTGTTTTGGAATACTGTTTCGCAAGAAGTGTTCTCATTTTCCCTTTAAAACTACTTCCTGGTATCATTGGCTTATCAGTATAACTATCTCTTATTACCGGAGAATCTACAGCACCAATTGCAGAAAATTGACTGGAGCCACCGATATGCATTCCTGTTACAACCTCTATTTCGCCTGATATTTTTAACTTTCCAAACATTCTTCTCACCTATGCATCCTTTCCACCATAGTATTTATGATATGCTACCAATGCTTCTACATATTTTGTAAATAATAAAAATAGCTTTTTACTATCTTTAATTTGCTTTACATATCCAAGTAAATTACTTTTCTTTACAAATTCTGCAACTTGTTTATCCCTCCCCGCTTCATAAGCAATGCGTAATCGTAAATACTGAATACGTTCCACATACTCTTCTCCAAGTTTATTGGATGATTCATGGATAATATCATTATATAATTCTGTGACTAATGAAAGAATCCCTCGAATTTTAGATGTTGTCAATCTTATAACATTTCTTCCATTTCTATCTTTTTCTATTAAAGTCTTTATCACTTTCTCCGCCTCATCTACATAATTCTCACTTGTTAACCCCATTGTTTTCCTCCTCCTTTTCTCTTTTTGTGTACACATAAAGATAAATTGCCATTTCCAGCTCTTTTGCGTCCTTTTCCACCCGAATCCATTCATACATTTTCTGAGAAAACGCTCTATGTTGATTTCTTTTTTCTTCTATTTTTTCTTTAGTATCTTCCCTTTGTGCTTTAGGCTCCATTCTTCCAAGAAAATAGGCAAAACGGGCAATATTAATCTTATCTTCCTTCCTCCGCCTTATAAGTTCTAATAAGTTATAGAGAAAATTCTTTCCCTTATCATCAATATTTTTAAAATATTTTTGAATGAAATACAATTTTTCTTCTACTACATTCTCTATAAATTCTTCCCATGAGAAAGTATATTTTTCATTAAATAGCGCAACTGCATTCTTTCCTTCCATACTTTTTGCTGATTCTTCCAACAGTCCTGTTTCCCTTGCCATAATAGATATCGGATATTTGGATGGATAAATACCGATACCTGCACTTATCTTTAATGTATCCTGGGAGTATTCCATTAAATTATCATGTAAATCTACAGCAAATCCAATAATATCATCCCAGGCACCGACAACGAAGATGTCATCTCCTCCAGAGTAGACGATAAGTGCATTTCTTCTATCGTCCTCTCTTTCCATCTGTGCCTCTTCTTCTAAAATACTATATCCTCCTTCTTTCAGGAGCGAATTTATATGGTATTTAAAGAACATAGAAAGCTTTCTTGAAAAGGTTGCTGTTCTTGACAGCGTAACGTATTTGCTGCCATTTTTCTCATTTTCAAATCCTCTTACAAATGCCTGCCCTAAATTGTCAACATCAGCCCGCATTACTGCAATACGCTCTATTCCTGTTGCTCTTTGTCCAAGTTCTTCAAAAGTTTTCCCTTCAACATAATCTCCTACCCATAACTTGGTATAAACATAGTAACCAGAATACGGTTTATTTTTACTGTAGGAACGAATATAATAATTATCCTCTTTCATTCTTTTTAAAAGTGAATCTTCTGTATCTGTAACAAGATAACAGTTTCCTGGAAGTGGAAGACACACCTTTTCTTTCTTACTAGTAACTGTAAAAAAATCTCCATCTAAAATATTTCCTGACATCTGTTTTAATGTCCAGCAAATCTCACATTCTGTCTCTCCATCTTTTAAACGATCATGTCTGTGGCAAATACTACATTCTCGCTCTCCATCTGGCATACCAGAATGATTTAACTTTATAATCTGTTTTGGTGAATACCTATGTAACTTTTTAAAAGAAATTTCTTTAGAAACGTTTTGGAAAATTTCTCTGTAAGAGCCTTCCGGCTCATTCCAAAAGTCACTCGCACTACAGACTGCACCGCCTCCTGCGATATAAAGCTGTGTCTCAAACATTTCTAAAAACCATTCGTTCACTTCTTGCTCAAAATCATCCACTATTTTTCGTACTTTTTCTGTATTCGGCAGTAAAATATAGGAATGACCTCCTCCCGAATAAATCAGATTCACTCTGGATAAGAATAATTTTTCCAGCAGGCTATCTATCAAATGTTCCATCATAATTTCCAGGTAAAAAGAACGGGAACGGAGCCCTTTTAACGCGCCTTTACTCGTAATAGTATAGATAAAGTCCTGAATTCCCGAAATATCCATGCTATATAGATAAAATACCTGCCTGGAATAAAAGCTTGTTGCCTCCTTAAACAGCACTGTCTTATAATCTGTTATTCCTTCCTGCAAAAGATATTCGTGAATACAAGTTGCAATTGCTGCAGTCATTTTCACATGATCATATAAGGAAATATCCGCCAATTCATCTGTAGATGTGGAAGAAGGTACAAAAGTCGTAGTTGCTTCTAAAATCTCCAGTACTGCATTCACATAAGCATCATTCCACTGAAACTCTGATAAACAGTTCTTAATTTTTTCTTTTACCCCAGAATAAAATCCTTCCGTATATGGAACTCTTTTGTTAATCGGACAATTCATTACCCCATTTATATCCATCATCATCGGACGATATAACTTCTGCTCTTGATTACCATTTAAAATATTAAAAACACTTTCTAAAGGCTGATCTTTTATAAATCCCTTTTCTCCGTCCTCCTTACTTCTCCTATCCATCGCCGCTGCAATATTATCTGCAATGTAGGTGATATAGGCAAGGGAATTCCCCGGCAAGCGTGCAACTTTTAACTCTCTTGCATGATGGTATCTTACTTGATTTAAAATCTCTGCATCTTTTATATTTGTCTCTTCTTTCAAAAAGTGATAACCACTTTCTGCATGTGTTCTCCTGTCAGAAGTTCGATAAATAATCTTTCCCACATCGTGGAGCAGACTGCCGATAATCAGCTTTATTCGTTCATCTGTCATCTGTCTTTTTCTCTCCCTTCTCTACATCTCCCATTCCTAGAGATGATTTAATTCCTATACCTGCATATTCTCCAAAAGCAATAAGCATATGTGCTAAATTCACCATTTGTTCCGGTCCATTAATATGTATCACAATTTCTCCAATAAAAGCAGAAATCCATACTCCCTCCAAAGCATATCTTACACTCTTTAGTTTATAACGTTGTATCAATGCATATTTTTCAAAATGCTCTAAAATCTCCTGTCCCTCTACAGATGTATCACTGGCAAAAGCATTATATTTATTGATAAGACTCTGAAAAATAAAATGCACATCTGGCATAAAGACATAGCCTCCATTACTTTTAAATGCTGTAGGTGTCACAAAGCGTATTGGAATATTTCTTGCATTTTTCTGAAAATAATACTTTTCAATTAATTCGTCATAACTGCTTCCAGACAGGTTCCATTTTGTAACTTTTAATTTCAAATCCTTATGTTTCATATAAAAATGTTTCTTTGTTACAAGGACATCAATAATCTGCTTTCTGGCCTCTACGTTCAAAGTACATATCGTCCATTTAAAATGATTATTCCGCATCTCAGAAACACTTTGATGAAAAGGCTTCTGTCCATTCCTGTGCAATACTTCCCCGTATGTCGGGTCAATCTGTTCCATAAGAATCCCATGCATTAACGATGATATATTATAAGTAAGTTTTTCTTCTTGTTCGTATTCTATCCATAATTCTAATTTTGCAAGCATGTTATCTCCATTTTATCAAATCAATTATCAACTGATTCATCGCATTGTAAGAATCCCAATAGTTCTCCTTTATTCCCATATTCAAGAGTTGCACATATTCTTTTAGCATACTAAGAATCTTCTCTGGTGTATACCCATCACTATATTGTTTTATCCATTCTCTTGTCACTGACACGATTTTGTGTGCAGCCATATTTCTGACATTTTCCTCAAATTCTCTTAATCTTTTGCTTAAGTTTATAAGTTCTTCATTGTTTGAATATTCCTCAATGCAAGGTAATAAATTAGAAGAATAGACTGGTGTAGATTTAAAATTCAAACCAAAGTTATTACGAAATACCTGCAGAAGCCGAGGATTCGTTTCTAATTTATTTATATCCCATTTTTCCACACCTTGCTTGTTAATCTTTACATACTGTCTGTAATTAAGACCGCCACTTTCTTTTAAAGCAATCTGAAATAAATCAACTAGTACTGGTGTGATTCCTCTGATAAAATCAACATATTCTTCTTTCTGTACCTTTATCTGCAAATTAAGAATATGCTCAAAAATACTACAAACTTTCTCATCAGAAACAGGTAATATCTTTTTTTTCTCTTTTCCAAGTTCATTATCTATTCCTATAAAATTTAACTGTGTCCGGTGAAGTGCCGCTCGCAAATACTTCTGTGCTATTATTGGAAGCGGCTCAATTAATGTCTTTACCTCCGATAATGCAGCACTGTAATCATAAGCCTCAATGTATCTAATAATGTTCTGTCTTTTTATCTCATCTAATAAATTGTTCTTCTGTGATTCCTGACAACGATTTTTAAACAATTCTTCGCTATTATCATCATCACATTCCCAATATAACTCTACATCATAATCATTATGACTCTCTAAATGAGGATTAATCTTTCTTACTGGTGTACTGACCTGAATCGTCTTCATCCTTCCCTCTGATAAAACCCCAAGAATTTGCAAAGAACTCTTCATCGCCGGAGTCCCAGAAGACACATTAAGATACAGCTCACATCCTTCATACTTCATTAAAATATCTTGCAAAATCTCCTGATACTCATCAATAAAAGAATCAAAAATCTGAACTTCTTCCAAGTCTTCCCGCTCTATGATCACAACCTCAAAAGAATGTCCTAACTTCTCACCTAACTTCTTCAAACAATACCTGTATCTATCATTCTGTCTATGAAACTCTAACATCTCCTTAGACATATATAAGTATACAATATCCGGTTTATACACACGACATATATGTAGCATAGCCCCATCTCGACAATTAGAAATTGGATCTGTTCCTCCTATTGGTGAAAACAACACTCTAACCATTATATCCTCCCACAATCCATTCATATCTGTTTTTCTTTTTACATTTTCAACAATTTTTATACTATATATAATAATTTATTTATACTATTTTCTCAATATTTTTCTAAATTTTTATTATTTTCAATTACATTACAATTCCCCAAAAATTTTTCTTTTCACTATTTACCAAAGATTTTTTTAATACATTAAAAATAAAAAAATATACCATAGTAAATGTACACTGTATAACAATTATTGGCACAACTACTATGATATACTTTTTTATTTTTAATCTTTTTATAAACTTACTTCTCTTTTAATGCTACTGCCTGTTTAATCAGTTCTACTGTTCCATCGATACCTAAGATACTGCTGTCAATGCAAAGATCATAACTCTTTAAATCCCCCCACTTTTTAGAAGTGTAGTAATTATAATAGCTTGCTCTCTGCTTATCTGTCTTGATAGCTACGTCCTTCACTTTCGCTTCTGGAATCTCGTACTGTTCCTGAATACGGGACTTCTTAAAGGACATTGGCGCATGAACGAAAACATTCAGCTTATTGTCATAATCTTTTAAGGCGTAATCTGCACAGCGGCCTACGATAATACATGGACCTTCGTCTGCTACCTTTTTGATTGCATCAAAGGAGGCAAGGAATACCTTCTGATTCAGAGGCATATCAAAGGATGTTGCATTATAACCTAATGCATATGGATCCATTACAAGAGAATAGAGAAAACTTGTTGTAGGCTTTTCATCAAAGTTTTCAAACATCTCTTCGCAGATACCGCTTTCTTTCGCTGCTACTTTTAATAGTTCTTTATCATAAAATGGTATGTTGTAATATTGGGCGAGCTTCGTTCCGATTTCTTTTCCGCCACTTCCGTACTGTCTTCCTATTGTGATTATTGTGTTCATGACACCACCCCTTTTGTCGTTCTTTTCAGAAAATGCTTACGCCTGCTCTTATTATAATTAAAGAATGTCTCGGCGGTTTTGCATTTGGTTACATTATACACTAATTTTCAGACAATTTCCACAAAAACATTTTGTATATGTTTGTTTATTTCTCCCCACACAGGGACATTACCAGATGATTTATCACTTTTTCACACCTTATTATATCCCGAATTTCTACAAATTCATCTGGTTTATGTGCATATTGCAGGCTTCCTGGACCGTAGGACATACATTCTGTATTATGCAGCTTTCCTGCGATGACTGCAGTATCTGTGTAGCCGGTAAAGGCTTTGACCACAGCTTTTTGTTTTGTCTCTGCTTCTATTGCTTCTTTTAAGTTTTTAAGAAGTACGGAATCTGGATTTTTTTCGATATATGGCCGGTTTCCTGTAATATCGTAAGAAATCGTTATTCCTGGTCGCGTGTAATTACTCTTCCGTTTCCTATCAATAACATTTAGCTGTCCTACTAAATTTTTTTTAGATTAGAAATTGAATTTATTTTTTTTAACTGATATAATGAAATACACTATTTAAATTCTTTTGATTTTGTCTGCTTTATCCTATGATAACAGACTTAAATAGTTATAAAATATTCCATTTAGAAAGGTTTTATTGATTATGAAAAAATCTCTTATTGAATTCTACACAAGACTTGCTCATGGTCTGGCTGTACAGTTCGGCTCTAACTGTGAAGTTGTTGTACATGACCTGCAAGGAAAAGACATAGAACACTCCATCATCGCCATTGAGAATGGACACGTAACTGGAAGAAGAATCGGTGACGGGCCTTCTCAGATTGTTCTGGAGTCTCTTCATAATAGTAAGCAAAACTTAAAACAGGAAGATAAGCTCGCCTATCTCACAAAAACAAAAAATGGAAAAATCTTGAAATCAAGTACAATTTTTATTCGTGATGATTCTGATAAAATCATTGGAATTTTCGGAATCAATTATGACATTTCCTTAATGCTTGCTATGGAAAAAGAGCTGTCTTCCTTCACTGGTACTATTGAAGAAGATACTACCAAAGAACCTATTGCTGTAAATATCGGCGATTTATTAGACGAATTAATTTCGCAGAGTGTACGGCATATCGGTAAGCCAGTTACCTTAATGACTAAGGAAGATAAGGTGCAGGTTGTCCGCCTTTTAAATGAAGCTGGTGCTTTCCTGATTACTAAATCTGGGCCAAAGGTCTGCCAGTTCTTAGGAATATCCAAATACACTCTGTATAGTTACTTAGATGAAATAAAATCGAAAAATACAATCTAATATATTTATAATCTTCCAGAATCATCATTATTGAAATTATATGATTCTGGATGACCCTAATTTAAAAATTCCCTTTGTAAAATTACTTAAAATAAGAACAACTCCAAATGTACAAAGAGCAACAACCCAATTCTTCATACTTCCGAATTCTTTTGATCCGGCTCCCCAGCCATATATTTTATCGCAGTTGGATAAAGAGAAAGACCAATTGTAAAAATTACAGTTCCAGTAACAACATCCGGGAATAGTTTTCTAATCTCTTTTACAAAAATTCCAAAGATGATTGCAACGATACCGCCGATAATTTCGGCACCAAGTATCGTTCCCATATCAAATTCACCACAATGATATTATAATTTCAACAAGATACTTCTGCAAATTCTTCCTCAAAAGAACTCGTAAAAATTAGATAAATAAAAGATTTTGCAATAAAAAAAGAAGTCTCTGATATTTTCAGAAACTCCTTTTTTCTGTTATTCTAAAAGACATGGGTAAATTCTTATTGTTTTCCAGTAGCTTTATATGATTCTACATTTTCTCAATGCTTGTCATAACTCCGTCAAACTCTGCTTCCCTAGTATCCTACCTAATCTTTGCAACAAATTGCTTTCCAAATTCAATATCTTTAAAAAGCTGTGTCTGCAATGCTTCTACGGAAGAAAAACGGCTTTCTTTTCTGTGATAATGTAAGAGTTCTACAACCATCTTTTCTCCGTAAACATCCTTATCAAAATCAAATATATTGGTTTCGACTGTTTTTTCACTGCTGTCGTTTACGGTCGGCTTGGTTCCGATATTGGTAATGCCATAGTACACTTCATCATTCCAGTGAATTTTTGAAACATATACGCCATTTGGCGGCAGTAATTTAAAGGATGGCACTTTCTGATTTATTGTTGGAACCTGTATCGTGCGTCCTAGCGCATTTCCATGAATAATCTCTCCGGAAACACTATAGTTTCTGCCTAAAAGTGCACTGGCTTCTTCCATGTCTCCTTTTTCAAGAGATGCACGAATTCTTGTGCTGCTGATATCTTTTCCGTCTAACTGCAGTTTTTCAACAACGATAAGATGATATCCACATTCTTCTTCTAGGTTTTCTAAATCTAAAATACTGCCGGACCGGTTCTTTCCAAAATGAAAATCTGTTCCGACAACAATGACCTTTGCCCCTACTTTTTCTACAAGAACTTCCCGGATAAATCTCTCCGGAGTAAGTGCAGCAAATTCTTTTGTAAAAGGATGCTCAATCAATATATTGATTCCTCTTTTTTCAAGAATTGTTTTTCTCTCTTCTTTTGTATAGATCTGTTTATATTTTGTATCACCGGTAAGGGTTAGTCTGGTTGGACGGTCAAAAGTAAATACAACGCTTTGAAGTCCATGAAGCTCCTGTTTTTTTACTTCGTCCATTAAAAGCTGATGTCCTCGGTGAATTCCTTCAAACTTTCCAAGTGCAACTGCGGTGTTTTTAAAATGAAAGTCTGAGCTTGTTATATATTCCATTTTTCCCTCCGAAACCGCTAGTCTTTTGCGGTATGGATTTTGTGAGTATTTACAGGAACAATTTATAAGGTTTTAATACCTGGTTTTCCTGAAGCTGATAAATCCCTATAAAATTATAGTGACTGTCATATACACGTACTCTGTCACCGACTGTGTATATGTACTCCTGCTTTTCATTTGCGTTCTGTCTTTCTGCTGATGGTTCTTTTTCGTATAAATCTACAGCAATTGGATTCCCGTTATAAAGAAGTTTTTCTCCCTTCTCTTTTACAAAAACAGCTGGCAGATGTAAAAAAACCTTGTCAACTGGTATGATATGTTCTGACAGTGTATCTCTGTCCCTCATTTCTTCTATTTCTGAAAGAGTAAATCCTTCCTCAATTCTAAATGAAGAAACTCTGGTACGGATAAGGCCTGCCATGCATCCTCCACATCCTGCTTTTACCCCGATATCGCGGCAAAGACTTCTGATATAAGTTCCTTTTGAACAAGTTACTTCAAAAGTAACATAAGGGAGTTCTATCTTTTTAATGTGAATAGAAGAAAGTGTAACCGGACAAGGTTTTCTTTCAATAACGATTCCCTGTCGTGCCAGCTCATAAAGCTTCTTTCCATTTACCTTTTTAGCTGAATACATGGGTGGAATCTGGTCATACGTACCCTGAAAAGAAAGAATAATGTTTTGTATTTCTTCTTCTGTGACTGTTACTTCTTTTTCCCCAAGAATCTTGCCACTGGTATCTTCGGTGTCTGTTTCTTTTCCAAGGAGAAGAACTGCCTCATAAGTTTTATCCCAGTCTCCAATAATATCACAAAGCTTGGTTGCCTTTCCAAGACACACCGGAAGTACTCCTGTCGCATCCGGATCAAGCGTCCCTGTGTGTCCGATTTTCTTCTGATGTACAATTCCGCGCAGCTTTGCTACTACATCATGGGAAGTAAATCCTGCTTCTTTTTTTATATTAAGAATTCCGCTTATCATAAATTGATTCCTGCTTTTCTCCTGATTCATTTAACTGATGCTCTACCATATGTGTGATATTCATAACGATATCTCTTGGCTGTCCATGCACAGTACAGCCGGCAGCTTTGATATGACCACCACCACCAAAAATTTGAGCGATCGCGCTGACATCTACCGCATCGTTAGAACGCATACTTACTTTGAAGTTACCATCTTCTTTCTCATAAAGAAGAATGGCACATTCAATGCCCTCTGTTACACGAAGCTGATCAATGATACCATCAAGATCACTGCTGTTAATTCCGTAAAAATCAAAATCTCTTTTACGGATAATCGAAAAGATTACTTTTCCATGTAAGAGTACAATACTTTCCATAAGTGCTCTTCCAAGTATCTGATTCTGCACATAAGATTTTTTGTAAAATGTTCGATCAATGATATTTTCTGAATGGATTCCTTTTTCAAGTAAAGCACCTGCTGTCTCCATCGTCTTTCTTGTTGTATTGGTATGTTTGAATACACCTGTATCATGAACAATGCCCATGTATAAATCCTGTGCACAGGCAGAGGAAATCTTTTCCCAGTCAAACATAGAAAATAATACTTCACAAGTAGAAGAAGCATCCGGTACGATAAATTGCAGATCACCAAATCCCTGATTGGTAAAATGATGATCTACGCATATCTTGTATTTTGCTTCTTCAAAATATTTTTTAAATTCATGAAGACGTTCTGTATCGGAACAATCAAGAGAAAAAAACAGGTCATACGGTTCCGTACTTTCTTTTTTTTGAGTAATCTGATCCGCATATTTCAAAAAAGAAAACTTTTCCTGTACCGGTTCTAATAATAGTGTTACCTGTTTCTCTGGATACTGTTCCACAATATAGGTATAGAGTCCAAGACAGGAACCGATACAGTCCCCGTCCGGATTCATATGACCGGATATGGCAATTGTCTCTGCGTTCTGAATCTGAAGTTCAAACTCTTTTTTTCTTTCGGCAAATGTCATATTTTCTCTCTTGTCTGTACTCATTCTTCGGATGCCTCCTTTTCTTTTGCATGCATTGCTGCATTAATCTCATCAATCTTCTTTGACATATTTACGCCATATTCTATCGACTGATCAAGAATAAAACGAACATCCGGTGTGTTTCTTAAGTTAATACTGCGGGCTAATTCACGACGGATATAGCCATGCGCACTTCTAAGCCCCTCTAGAGTAGATTCCTGTGCTTCTTTATCACCAAGTACACTGATATAAGCTTTACAGGTCTTTAAATCCGGAGCCACCTCTACGGATACAACAGAAGTCATAGGAGCAATTCTAGGGTCCTTGATCTCTCTGGAAATAATCCGGCTTAATTCTTTTAATACCTCAGAATTAATTCGGGTATTTTTTACACTGTTTTTTCTCATATAACAGCACCTCCTGTTATCTAGGAATTTCTTCCATTACGAAAGCTTCGATCTGATCGCCCTCTTTAATATCATTATATTTTTCGAAAACGATACCACATTCGAAACCTGATTTTACTTCTTTTACGTCATCTTTGAAACGCTTCAGAGATGCCAGTTCTCCTTCATAAATAACGATACCGTCACGAACGATACGTGATTGTGCATCTTTTGTGATAGAACCGTCAAGTACGTAACATCCAGCGATTGTTCCAACTCCGGAAGCTTTGTAAATCTGACGTACTTCTACGTGACCGATTACTTTTTCTCTGTAAACAGGATCTAACATACCCTTGATCGCTGCTTCAATATCTTCAATCGCATTATAGATGACACGATATAATCTCATATCAACCTTTTCTCTTTCTGCGGCAGCCTTTGCCATCGCATCCGGACGTACATTAAATCCGATGATGATCGCATTCGATGCGGAAGCTAAGATTACGTCGGATTCATTAATGGCACCTACACCACCATGAACAACCTTGATCATAACTTCTTCGTTAGAAAGCTTCATAAGACTCTGTTTTACTGCTTCTACAGAACCCTGTACATCGGCTTTTACAACGAGATTCAATTCTTTTACATTACCTGCCTGAATCTGATCGAACAGGTCATCAAGAGATAACTTATTCTTTGTCTCTTCAAGCATCTTTTCTCTTCCATAAGCAATAAATGCATCTGCTGTTGCTCTTGCCTCTTTTTCATTTCCATGAGCCATGAGAACTTCACCGGAGAATGGCACATCGTTAAGACCAAGAATCTCTACTGGTGTAGATGGGCCTGCTGCCTTTACACGATTACCTTTATCATCCATCATTGCACGAACACGACCAAATGCGTGGCCTACATTGATACTGTCTCCTACATGAAGAGTACCTTTCTGAATAAGGATTGTTGCTACCGGACCACGACCTTTATCAAGCTTCGCCTCGATAACAAGACCTCTTGCTCTTCTCTTTGCATTTGCCTTAAGCTCTAATACCTCGGCAGTAAGAGAAATCATCTCTAAAAGTTCATTAATTCCTTCACCTGTCTTAGCAGAAACCGGTACAAATACTGTACTTCCACCCCAGTCTTCTGCAATAAGACCATACTCTGTAAGTTCCTGTTTTACACGATCAACATTTGCGCCCTCTTTGTCAATCTTATTAACAGCAACGATAACTTCTACTTCGGCAGCCTTTGCATGGTTGATCGCCTCGATTGTCTGTGGCATAACACCATCATCTGCAGCAACAACTAAAACAGCGATATCTGTTGCCTGCGCTCCACGAAGACGCATAGAAGTAAATGCTTCATGACCAGGAGTATCTAAGAATGTAATCTTTTCTCCATTAATCTCTACTACATACGCACCGATATGCTGTGTGATTCCACCTGCTTCGCCTGCTGTGACATGTGTAGAACGAATTGCATCAAGAAGAGAAGTTTTACCATGGTCAACATGACCCATAACACAGACAACCGGTGGTCTGCTTGTTAAGTTTCTCTCATCCTCTTCTTCCTCTTTTAAGAGTTCTTCGATCACATCAACTTTTACTTCTTCTTCTGCAATACAGTTGTATTCTAAAGCAATCTCTGCTGCATCATCAAAAGAAAACTCTGTGTTGATCGTAACCATCTGTCCAGCCATGAAAAGCTTTTTAATGATAACTGATGGCTGAATCTTACAGGCATCTGCTAAATCTTTTAAAGATACTGGATCTGGCAGAGTAATATTACGGATTACATCTTCCTTTGGCTCTTCCTGTTTTGGTGGCTGTACAGGAGTCTGCTGCTGTTTCTTATTGTTCTTCTGCTTTCTCTGTCCGCCAAAATCATTGTTGCGATTATTGCGACGGTTATTCTTTCCACCACGATTTTCATTTCTGTTATTCTCTTTATTGTCGCGGCTGTGCTCACGATTAATATCATGACGGTTTTCTTTACCGTTTCTTGTTTCCTTTGCGTTAATCGGAGTATCTCCCATAGAAGACTTGTTTCTTCTGTCATTACCGCCGCGGTTATTGTTTCTGTTGTCCCCACGATTATCATTACGGCCGCCACGATTATCGTTATTACGATTATTGTTTCTGTTATCTCCACGATTATCGTTACGATTTCCTCTGTTATCGTTACGGTTGCCGCGGTTATCGTTATTACGGTTATTGTTTCTGTTATCCCCGCGATTATCATTGCGGTTTCCGCGATTATCGCGGTTATTGTTTCTGTTATCTCCACGATTATCGTTACGATTTCCTCTGTTATCGTTACGGTTACCGCGGTTATCGTTATTACCTCTATTATTGCCAGATTCTTTTTTCTGGAATTCTGCTTTTAATTTTTCTACATTTTCATCTGATACCGTACTCATATGACTCTGTACTTCAACTCCCTGCTCTTTTAACTTTGTAATAATTTCCTTGCTGCTTTTATCTAATAACTTTGCTACTTCATGTACTCTCATTTTTGGCATACACTATCCCTCCATATTCAGATTTATTTTCTTAACGATCGATTTTGCAAAACCTTCATCCAAGATACAGATGGAAGCCCTGTACGCTTTACCTATCCAATGCCCTAGTTCTTCCTTTGTCGCAAATATCTCCATAGGCACTTCATAATACTTACACATGTTTCGGAACATTTTTTTCGTATTGTCAGAAGCGTCTTCTGCTACAATTACCAGACAGGCATTGCCGGATTTCACTTCTTTTTCAGTAGAAAATTCTCCACTGGCAACTTTACCAGCCTTTGCTGCAAGTCCAAGCATGGATAATACCTTACTGTTTTGTGTCAAGTTCCTTCAACTCCTCTTCTAATCGGTCATATATCTCATCAGGAATGGAAATCTTTAAAGAACGTTCCAGTCCTTTTGAACGTCTTGCTTTCTGAAGACATTCCGCACAAAAGCAAAGATAAGCACCTCTGCCATTCTGCTTTCCTTTCACATCAAGGACAACTTCATTCTCCGGCGTTTTGATTATCCGGATCATTTCCTTCTTTGTCTTCATCTCACGACAGCCTACACACTGTCTAAGTGGTATTTTCTTTCCCATAGCTGTTCACCAGATTCCGTTCTTACTGTTCTGGTTCTTCTGGGATTTCTTCCTCGAAAGATTCCTCTTCTTCAGAACTGCTTTCTGCTGCTTCTGTCAGCTCAGATACTTCTTCTGTTTCTTCTGCAGGTGCTTCAAGATTGAAATCTTCCATCTCATCAAAATCACCAAAATCATCACCAAAGTCTAACTCTTCAGAAAGTTCTGCTGCCTGACTCTCACTCTTAATATCAATCTTATATCCGGTCAGTTTTGCTGCAAGACGTGCATTCTGTCCTTCTTTACCGATTGCAAGAGAAAGCTGGTAATCCGGAACAACAACACGTGCACTCTTTTCTTCCTCATCTACCTCTACGGAAATAACATTTGATGGGCTTAATGCATTCTCAATTAATACTGCTGGATCATCGTTCCATTCAATAATATCAATCTTTTCTCCGCGAAGATCACTTACGATTGCATTAACGCGGGCTCCGTTGATACCTACACATGCTCCTACAGGATCTACGTTAGGGTCATTGGATGCAACTGCAATCTTTGTACGGGAACCTGCCTCACGAGCAATACTCTTAATTTCCACTGTTCCATCATAAACTTCTGCAACTTCTTTTTCAAAAAGTCTCTTTACAAGCTCTGGATGTGTTCTGGAAACTAAAATCTTTGGTCCCTTGTTTGTATCTTTTACTTCTACGATGTAAAGTTTAATACGGTCTGTTGGTTTAAATACCTCGCCTTTTACCTGCTCTTTTTCTGTGAGAACAGCATCGGTCTTATCATCAAGACTTACACTGATATTCTTTCCATTACAGCGCTGTACTACACCTGTTACAATATCTTTTTCTTTATGTGCAAAATGTTCAAATACAACTCTTCTTTCTTCTTCTTTAATCTTCTGCACAATAACACTTCTTGCATGCTGTGCTGCGATTCTTCCAAAGTTCTTTGGAGTAACTTCGATATTTACTACATCCCCAAGTTCATAATGGAAGCGAATCATCTTTGCATCTGCTAAACTGATCTCTGTTGCAGGATCTTCCACTTCTTCTACTACAGTCTTTTCTACATAAACAGAGATGTCGCCTGTTTCTCTGTCCATATTTACCTTGACAACTGCGTTCTTACCAAAGTCACGATTACATGCTGCAACTAAAGAATCTTCAATCGCCTGCATGATTACTTCTTTTTCAATATGTTTCTCTTTTTGTAATTGATTTAAAGCATCAATTAATTCACTCATTTTCTCGTATCCTCCTGTTTATCTATATTTCTTTAAAACTCAATCGCAAGACGGATCATGGCAATATCCTTACGGTCTAATACCAGATCTTTTTCGTCAATTTCAATCGTAACGGTATCCTCTGTAAAGTCTTTTAAGACTCCTTCAAATTCTTTTTGTTTGTCAATGGCTTTATAAAGCTTGCACTCTACTGCCTTTCCAATACTTCTCTTGAAATCTTTCTCCTTTTTTAATGGTCTTCCAAGACCCGGAGAACTTACTTCTAAAATATATGCATCAGAGATAAAATCTTCTGCATCCAGTTTCTCTTCAAGAGCCCTGCTGATCAAAACACAGTCATCAATGTTGATACCGCCTTCTTTATCTGCATATATGCGCAGATACCAGTTCGCACCTTCTCTTACATACTCCACATCTACAAGCTCAAAATGATTCTCTTCAATAATTGGAGTTACAAGTTCTTCCGTCTTTGCAACAATCTCTGTTCTTTTCATGTTGATTCTCACCTCTTTCCCAGACATACAATAAGAGTGGGCAACCACCCACTCTTATCATCTACAGTATACTATTCGTAGTATAACAGGTTTTTTTCTATTTATCAAGGGATTTCTTTAAATTTTACCTGTTATCTCTCGTTTTTATGCGATTTTCCTACTCATCTTCCGTTTCGATCGCATCTGTTTCAATAACAAACTTCACACTGCCTTCTGCGCCTTTTTTAATTCCACCGAAGGACTGATATCTCTTATCTGCCTTTTTCACTGCCTTAAAATGATTGATCACACTGTCAAGATCATCTCCTGCAAGATCAGAAAGTTTACTGATTCCGTCATTATTAAATGTTTTTAATCCCTCTGTAAGAGTATCACTTCCTGTTGCAAGCTTATCAATGCCAGAAGTAAGCTGACCACCTGCGGAATCTAACTTATTCATTCCGGTGGAAAGACTCTGTACGCCGATTGCTGCGGCATTCACACCCTGTGCATATGCTTTAACACCTGTTACTAACTTTTTACTTCCTTCTACAAGTTTACCTGTTCCTTTATCTACAGAATCTGCTCCGGTCGTAAGACTGTTATTATTACCTGTTAAAGTAGCTGCTCCCTTTGTCATTGTATCAAGACCATCGGAAAGGCTGCTAAGACCGGAAGTGAGATTTTTCATACCGCTTGTAAGCTTTTTATTATTTGCTGTAAGATCCTTCGCTCCACTGTTTAAGTCACTAACACCTTTGATCAATGCTGGAATCTCACCTGCTGCATCAGATAAAGAACCGGTATTTGCCGCAAAATTCTCTAAAATAGCTGCCTGTGTCTTCATATCTTTCAAAAGAGTCTCGATATCTCCAAGACTGACTTTCAGTTCACCAAGCGTAAGCTTATCTGCACTTGGAGCTTCTCCTAATGCATTTTTAGCATCACCTGTCAGGTCACTAATCTTAATACTCTCTGGCTCTACATTCACACTAACTTTACTGTCGATTGCCTTCTTTAATGTACTCTTCATCTCCGGTGTTAAGCCTTCCATATCTACACTGTCAATCGCTAACTTCGCTGCTGCTTTGGCATCTGCTGTTGCTTTATCGCTCATAGAATCTTTCTTATCAGAAATCTGTTTATTTGCCTCTTCTGTTGCCTTACTGTCTACGTCTTCTAACGCTTTCTTTGCACTATTGAACTTTTTAGAAACCTCTTTATTATGTGCATCGATTTTACTATTATATGCATCTACCGCTGCTGATAGCTGATTCATCTTCTCAATCGCACTCTGAAGCGTTGCCGCAGATTCCTGTAATTTCTTTGCGTCGCTTTCCAATGAAGAAGATGCACTCTTTACTGCTTTTAACTCTTCCTCACTTGGAAGCTTTAAGTTACTCATTCCGGAAACCTTGCCATTTAACTTTGCGATTCCATTTGCAAGATCATTGGCTCCCTCTGTATAGCCTGTAATGCCTTTAGAAAGAGCACCTGCTCCCTGTTGTAACTTATCGGTTCCACCTGCTGCTGACTGCAGACCGGCATCTAAACTAGAAACTCCCTTCGTATAAGAAGAAATACCGGAATTTAATGCCTTTGTTCCTTTTTTCAGTGCCTTTAAACCTTCATTTAAGGACTCTACACCAGATTCTAACTGACTGCTTTTAGAATTTAATGTATTAAGACCGGATACAAGCTGTTTTACACCAGCATTTGCAGTAGATACACCCTTGGTATATTCTCCGGCGGAAGAAGAAAGGGTTCCCATACCTTCTGATAATGCTTCACTTCCATCAATCAGCTTATCTGTTGCATCCGTCAGCTTATCCATATTTTCTTTTAAATCATCGACATCATTTAAATCACTTGTATCGATATTTTTTAATGTTCCTGTTGTTGCCGCTGTCGCTGTCAAAGCAAGTTCAAACTTATCTGCTTTGGCAGTTACTTCTACATAATCCGGAATATCTACATCTTCTAATTTATCATAAGAAGCAAGATTCAGACTGCTCTTTAAACCAGGGAATGCCAGACCAACTACAACACTCTTATCTCCGTCACTGATTACTTTACCATTCTTAACTTCGATGTTAGAAAATACATCGGAAGAAAGAATCATTCCAGTAACCATTGTAAACGGTGTCTTTATATTGTATTTTTTCCCTTTTACTTTTACTGTTTCGTTAGAATTATTGTAATAATCAAAACGAATCTTGACTTCACCGCTCTTACCTGCCATATCTTTCGGATCCATCTTCTCGCCGTCAAGATAATAACTTACCTTCATAGTAACAGGAAGTTCCTCATTTGTTTCTCCCTGGTAATAAATATCATTACCTTTTGAATCCCAGACGATAGAACCATCTGCATTCTGGGTAAATGTCTCATCGCCTTTTACATTTTTAATATTCGTAAGATTAGAAAAATCCTCTAATGCATCACTGCTTCCATGGTTCTTTAACCAGTCACTTACTGTAATTTTGTCTACACTTCCGTCTGCATTCGCATTCACATAAACAGTTTCTGACTTATCTACTTTTGTCTCTTTCTTCTCTGCGGCACTTACCGGCATTGCAATTCCTACTGCCATCATGGCACTCATAAGAATAGCAAATGCTTTTGAAGTATACTTTATAAATCTTTTATTTCTCATCTTCATCACTCCCTGAATTGTTGATATATTTAATTATCAATATGTTTCATTCCACCTGTCGTTTTACAGATTACCTTATCAAAAATAAGGAACATCGTTGGCAGCAAAGTTAAAACAACGATCATACTTATAACAGCACCTCTTGCTAATAACGTACAAATAGAACCGATCATATCTACCTGTGAGTAACAGGCTACACCATAGGTCGCAGCAAACAGACTCAATGCACTCGTTATAATAGAAAGCATATTTGACTTGTGTGCAATGCTGACTGCCTCTAATTTATTCTTGCCATTTCTTCGTTCCTTCAAATACCGGCTTGTATAAACAATCGCATAATCTACGGTCGCTCCAAGCTGTATTGTTCCAATAACGATGCTGGCAACAAACGGAAGACTTACACCCTGATAATAGGGCACCGCCATGTTAACCGCAATCGCAAATTCAATAATCGATACCAGGATAACCGGCAGGGATATTGATTTAAATATAATAAGAATGATAATAAAAATCGCTGCGATTGAAGCAACATTTACATTCTGAATATCAATATTGGTAACATCTTCAAGATCCTTCATCAAAGGAGCTTCTCCAATAACCATCGAAGTTTTATCGTAGGACTTCGTTATCTTATTAATCTTTGCAATCTGTTTATTTACCTGCGGTGTTGCTGATTCATACTCAGAACAGATAAAGGCAAGTTCATGATCGCCACTTTGCAGCATACTCTTTATATCCTTTGGAATCATTGATTCCGGGACAGTTGCTCCAACAAGTGAATTCATGCTGATCGTCCACTTTACACCTTTTACATTATCAATGGCATCTAACATATCCCTTTTATCTTTGGAATCCATGTTGCTGTCCATCATAATCATATGCATCGTACTCATATCAAAGTCTTCTTTTAATTTATCTGTTGCCACATTACTTGGAAGAGTCGATGGCATTGACTTTGCAATATCATAATAAATCTTTGTATTATTATTTCCATGGATTGCCGGAAGTAACATCACAAGGAATACCAGCAGCCATATCCAATGATTCTTAATAATAAAGTTTGATGCACCATCTACGCTCTTAATCAACGGTCTGTGCTTTGTCTTCTCAATCTGTTTATCAAATGCAAGAATCAGTGATGGGAGAATCGTTACACAACATACTACACCGATGATAACACCCTTTGCCATAACAATACCAAGATCTCGCCCCAGCGCAAATGTCATAAAACAAAGTGCTGCAAATCCGGCTACGGTTGTGACAGAACTTCCGACAACGGCTTTAAACGTACTGGCAATCGCATGACCCATCGCCCGGTTCTTATCTTCTGAATATTTTTCTTTATACTCCTCGTAACTATTTAGCAGGAAAATGGAATAATCCATCGTAACTCCAAGCTGCAGAACCGCAGTCAGTGCCTTTGTAATATAAGAAACCTGCCCTAAGAATACGTTACTTCCTAAGTTATACAAAATAGCAATTCCGATACTTAATAAGAAAAACACCGGAACAAGGAAAGATTCCGTAGTGAATTCCAATACAAGAAAAGATAATACTGCTGCAATTACAACATAAATTGGCAGTTCATCTAACGCTACATCTTTAATATCGTTAACAACTCCTGACATACCACTGATAAAACACTGCTTATTCGCCAGTTTCCGCATCTCAGCAACCGCATTCATCGATTCATCTGACGATGTCGTATTATCAAAAAGTACGATCATCATCGTGGCATCCCCTTTAAAAAATGCTTCTCTTAAATTCTTTGGTATCATCTGGATTGGAAGATTCAGATCTGCAATATCATCGTACCAGAGAACATCCTTTACATGATCAACTGCCTCAAACTTTCTCTCTAGCTTCTGCACATCTTTCAGTTCCATATTCTCGACAACAACCATCGAGAATGCACCCATACCATACTCATCCACCAGAATATCCTGACCTTTTACCGTCTCAAGCGTATCCGGCAGATAACTAAGTAAGTCATAATTAACCTTTGTTGTTACTGTTCCTATTAAGGAAGGTATCAGTAACAAAAATCCAATAAGCAATATAAGAAACTTATGTTTCGCAATCTGCTTACCCATCTTAATCAACAAACTTATCATCCCCTTCTTCAATCTATTTTATTTTCCTAACCAACATTATATGCAAAAAATGACCATTGGTCAACACTGAGTAACGCACAATTTTCCTCAATAAGTGAAACTGAATTTTGGTCATTTTTACATTATTGACTTTTGGTCATTTTTGTTGCATAATGTACCCAAATACATTCAACATCGCTTAAGGTGGTATTATTATGGGAAAAGTTGAGACAAATAAAAAACAAAAGAATACAACATTATTGCAGACCTCTTTTGAACTGTTTACCGAAAAGGGTTTTACTAAAACAACCATTTCCGACATTGTAAACCGGGCAGGTCTTGCAAAGGGAACTTTCTATCTATATTTTAAAGATAAATATGATTTAAGAGACCGGCTTGTAACATATAAAACAAGCCAGCTTTTTGGGAATGCGCATACGGCTTTAATAGAACAGAATATTCAGGGTTTTGAAAACCAGATGTTTTTCGTCATTGATCATATCATAGACCGATTAGAAAAGGAACCGAAGCTTCTTCAGTTCATCTCTAAGAATCTTTCCTGGGGAATCTTTAAAAATGCTTTTGAGAAGACGGTCCCGGAAAATTCCCGACAGTTTTATGATTACTATCAGGATATGCTGACACAGAATCATATTTCCTGCGAGAATCAGGAATTAATGCTTTTTACAATCTTAGAGCTGGTAGGTTCTACCTGCTATAGCTGCATTTTATATCAGCAGCCAGTATCCATGGAAGAATATCTTCCTTATTTACATCAGACAATCCGGCAGATATTTATAACCTTCACAAAGCCGATGGCTGATTAGTTGGGAGTAATTTGGGGATGAGAGACTTCCGATTTCAACCTCAAATCTTTCCCATGCACTATTTAATTTAAAAATCCAGCCAAAGACAGCCCTCGAAGAGAAAAGCGCCTCTATATTTGTGGCTTCGGAGCAAGGTTTGGATGCGAGCGC
>UMIB01008378.1_pt1 | contig 25638 bp, 29 predicted proteins | sample 1965641 | NCBI WGS metagenome assembly UMIB01 (sample SAMEA4836110, study PRJEB28245) | human gut metagenome | biome: gut microbiome; material: fecal sample | place: Denmark | collected 2008
TGTCTACCGCATCCACGAACGCAGGGGATTCCATGGGGCGGAAACTACTGAATATTTTATAAGTTCCACTGCTGCCTTCTATTCGTAGCGTGGTTAATTCATCGGGGGTGGTAATTGTTGATTTCATTTCTGTATCATTTTTAGAAAAGTTCACATGAAGTGTAAAAAACTGATTTATATTTATCGCTCTTTCTTCTTTTGTATTAGAAAGATACACCCTTTTATTTTTCTTATCCATTTTTATTTAATCTCTTGCATCAGCCATTTTTCGGCCTTTAGCCGTTGCCGAATAGATATTCGGCTTATCACCGCTGAAACATTTAGTTTTTATCCATTCATATCTTTCAGCTTCCCGGAGATAGAATAATATTCCGTATTCAGATGTATTTTTCAACCAATCTAATTTCTTAATTTGCTCAAATGTCATAGGACCGTCATATACAAGCGACGATGTTAACATCTGAACTCTTTCTTTCAATGAATATTCACTCATATCTATTCTGTTATGAGATAATTAATTCGGGATTATCATAGATATTACCAATCACGATAGTATCATCCATTTTTGTAAGATCAGATTGCCCGAAATAGAATAAATTTCGACCATTAGAAAGTTGAAAACGACAATTATCATATAGGATAATAGCTGTATATTCTTCTGGTTCAAAACCAAATGTAATAGTGTGAAGAATATCCCCTTCATAGATTTCTTTTCCGTTCTTGTCGAATAATCCAGTGAACTGACCTACGGTTGTAGTTTCTACCTTACTTCTATTAAACATTTCAGTAGCTTCGCATCCATATTGGGAAAGTTTCTTGCTGAAAATAGCCATTTCACCACTTTCGTACTGAATCAAGTCACCAAATATCCATTCGTTATTATATAAGTTTTTACCTCTGAATTTTATTGTTCTCATATTCATTACTATTTTGTTATTAGTCAATTGGTAATTTCATAAAACACATCCAGATTGTTTTGCTCTGTCTTCCTGTTGTATGTCCGAAAAGAGGTTTAAATGGGATAACAGACAAAACTTCCACAGCTTTTATTTCGCTTTCGTTCCACTTGAATATCAATGTACCATTTGGTTTTAAGACACGCATACATTCATCGAAGCCCGCCTTTATCACTTCCTGCCAATTTGTAGGGAGTTTACCATACTTCTTTGCCATCCATGAAGTTTCTCCAAGAGTTTTTAAATGTGGCGGGTCAAATACAACCATGTAGAAAGAATCGTCCTCAAACGGAAGGTTGGTAAAATCAGCTATTACATCCGGCTTTACCTCTATGGTTCTGATTTTATCTCTATCCTTGGCCGTGACGGTTTCACTACGCTTGTCAATAAATAAAGTGTTCGGATTATGCTTATCAAACCAAAACATCCGGCTACCACAACAGGCGTCTAATATGATTTTCGTTTCACTCATTTCTGATTTGTTTTGAATTAAACTTTTTATTCACAAAGCCCGTGATAAAGGCTCATGCAACTATATCCGCCTTCTGGTTCAAACATATCATCCATACCTACATCGTTACGGTTTACATACTCGAAAACTTCCTGTATTGTTGGATAAACTCTATTCTTACAGAATCGGCTGGGAATGTAGCCAGGCGAGAAGAAGGACGAACCTTTCGGGGTTTCTTCTTTCATTCTTTGTTCTGCATCTATCAAGCGGTTACGCCCGAACTCTTCTTGTGAAATGAGTTTGACTTCCTGCTTTCGGCACATAATACAAGGATAACAACCAACACGGGAAAATCCACGAGAATACAAAGGATTTGGCTTTTGTCCAACAGATAGAATATGATTTATTACTTCCTGTGCCGACCATTGGAAAATCGGACGGGAAACACTAGCATCATAATGTTCACACCACTTAATCACCTCTTTTCTACGATAATCTTGCTTCCAGACTTCAACAATCTTACCTTTGCGATTTTTTCTTATACGCTCGAAATATTCTCCGAAGTAATTGCACTCATAAGGGAGTTTAGCGCGTTCTTCGCTTTCTTTTGCTCGAACACCTTGAATTATCAAGCAAGGTTCAGTAAGTGAGAGAATATAATCAATCATCGGTTTGATTTTTAATTCAGAGGTGCAAAACCTTCTTTGGGAAGACGGGAACCTGGAACGTTTGATAGACATATCCACAAAATCAGAGTATTTCTTACTTCGCAAAACTACTAATCTGACATCAAGCTGCCGGCATACGTCACTGATATGTTGATAGGTTTCGGGATGCTCCCAACCAGTATCACAGAAAACAGCTTCTATTTTATTGCCTCCGTATTTATTGGCAGCTTGGATTAAACAGGCTTGCGAATCCTTGCCACCGGAAAAACTCACTATTATTTTCATAATTTAATTTTAAATATTTATCTTTGCCACCCTAATACTTAATAGGGGTTTATCAAAAACACCCGTATTAGAATGGATTAATCCATTTCCTCTCATTTTGGAAGCTGTGGATTCCTCGGAGAGTGTATTGCTTTGTAGCTTAATGGTAAAGCGTCTCCACAGAGAAGATGAGGGTTCGAATCCCTCCATTGGAAATTCTTAATAAACAATATATCATGCAGACCTATATAGGTCTGCTTTTTTATTTTATTCATTTCTACTCTGCTTTAAATTATTTTTACTGTTTATTTTTAATTTTACAAATTCGCCAATAGGATAGGTAGTATGTTTCGGTCTGTTTATTTTCACTTTATGAGAAGAAAGAAACAACGAAACAGGTTCTATTCGATAGAAAGTGTAGTAAGCTTCTTTAGGAGCTGTTTTTTCATATTCCTTTAAATATTCTTCTGCTTTATTTCTCGTATCAAATGCGGCAAGGATAGAAAACCAGACGCCGTCTTCTTCGTATTTTCCGGATTCCTTTTTAGTTACTATATAAATTTTGCTCATTGTTGTTTATAGCTGTGCCGGAGGATAGCATCGAACTACCAATAACACCCGCTTTCGCCCTTCGGGGTTATCTCCACACTCCGGCGGTTATTATATGGAGCGACAAAAGCCGCCCCGGTTATTTATTCACTTTTCTCTTCCGGAAGAAAAACAAAGTCCGCCCAAATATCAAGGAATTGTCGACCGCAATACACTGCCAGTTCCGACGTTTTGAAGGCAAGCCGAACACCGATGCACGCATCCGTGTACGATGAATCGTAATACGCGGCCGCACACGAAACACCGCCTAACGCGTACGCGCTGTAGCTCGACCGATACACCACACGAGACTTTTCTTCCTCGTCTAACTTGTTGTATTCTTCCCCTGTATAAAGAATAAACCAAGGATAATAACGGCATTCATCCTCTGTAAATTGAGGTTCCCAGCCTTCATTTAAAGCCTTGACAATGATACGGAGTTTCAGAAAAGCCAGAACGTCAGGTTCAAGACCGAGGGATATTTTATCCCGACTCCATGCTTCCGCATCAATACCAATTTCACGGCAGGCGTCCTCAAACGTCTTAATACATTCTTTTACGTCTTTCTCCGGTTCATCAATAAGAGTTAAGATGCCATTTCTCCAGACGGCCGTTTTACCTTCCGGAATTTCGATTTCTAATTTCTTTGATTTCATTTTTCTTTTATTTATTGGTTTTCACTATGGAAGATTTTTACGCCTGTTACTTCCTCGATCTTATCCTTTGCAAGTTCGGGAATACGACAACGACTACCCCGCCAATTACGAAAGGTATGTAATGGCACTTTACATGCTTCTGCCAATTTAAGGGACATTTCAGAAGATTCTTTTACCGGCAAATTCAAAAGGTACATTCTTAGTTTCTCGCCGTCATCATTCCTTTTTAATTTTTTTTTCGTCATACCTTTGTGATAAATATACTCATTATTGTTAACTTTACATAGCAAAGGTATAATTATTTTTACCACAAGTGAATAAAATTCACGTTAATAAAAGTTATAACAAAAGTGTAATATGGCTAATTTCTTGTTAATAAGAGAGTTATGTGAATTAAAGAAAATCACTATACGAGAACTTGCTTCACGTATAGGAAAAGAAGATAGTAGCATACAGGCTATTGTTAGAAATGGATCAACGAATACAAAAACCATTGAAGCAATAGCAAAGGTTTTAGAGGTTCCTGTAGGTGTATTCTTTGATGATATTCCCATAACTGGAATAAAATCAAATGAACTTGATAAGGATGCAAAAATAGCTGATTTAGAAAGGATAATTGAAGAGAAGGAACGTCTAATACAAGTCTTATTAAGTAAGAAATAACCTGTAATAGATAAGAAATGTAGGCATATTGTAGGCTATGCAATTGTGCAAATAATTAATAATCAGGCGATTAAAGGACGTTACTTGAATCACTGATGTAAACGTTGATTATTTAATAATAGTCAACGTTTTTCTTTTGTTTGGGGTACATCAATTTTATTGAATTCTGAGTGGTTTCATATTGCGATTATCCCCTATAAAACAGTAAATGTCCCCCTATGTCCCCCTTTGCTGTATACTATATTGATTTGATAAACAGGCAAATATTTGATTTAATTAAGAATATATTTATACCCCCTATTTTATAAAGCAACTCCCATTATTATTCCTACATTTGCATTCAGAGATTCGTCTCTTTAGTTGGGAAACATAAACCTTTTGTTCATGAAGCATTTACGACAAACTGTACTTTTTATATTGTTAGGATTCTTATTGACTGCTTGTCATCATACAGCCGACCGATTGTTATCTATCGAACAATTGATCAAGCTGAAACCGGACAGCGCTCTTTCTTTACTTCGCCAAATTCAGTATCCGGAGAAGCTGTCGGATTCAAATAGGGCTTTGTATGCATTGCTAATGACTCAGGTGATCAATCAGTCATCTGATGAGGAGCATAAAAGTGATTCACTTATATCTGTTGCAATTGATTATTATAAAGGAACCACGGACTCTGTTCATGCGGCACTGGCTTATTATAATGCCGGTCTGGTAGCAATGGATAATGAAGATTCGGAAGCTTCCCTGCATAATTTCCTAAAGACAATCGATTGGTTGGGAGAGAGTGATAACGATGAACTTCAGTTCATGGTCAGGTATAAAATGAGTCGTCTTTTCAACTTGCGACTGATTCCTGATGAGGAACTACGGTTGGGGAAGGTAGCGTTACCTTATGCCGAACGGACAGGCAACCCTTTGTATATCTGTGCACTGTTGCCGTATATCACTCACGGATTTATGCAGACAAATCAACTGGATAGCGCCTATAAATATTCTGTGCAAGCGATACAACTGGCTGAGAAAGAGAACTTGGTCCGGGCATTATCACATATTTATTCACAGCATGCCCATCTTTGCATGGCGATGAAGGACTATAAACAGGCGTTGATGTATCGCGATAAAGATTTGGCTATTCTATTTGAACTTTTCGGAGAGGAAAATGAATATATCTATGATCATTATATAAATAAGGCAAACACACTGACTGAACTGCATCAGTATGATTCTGCTTTCTACTACATTAATAAAGCGGTGGAAGATACAACAGATATACAATATACAACTCGAAAGTCTTTGGCTAAGGCTGAAATTTATGCTGCTACCGGGCAGATGGATTCGGCATATTATTATATGAACCGACATGCTGACTTGCGGGATAGGCTCATAGAGGAGAGAGATAAGGAAGGCTTACTGACTTTGCACCGGAATTATCACAATGATGAATTGAAAAAAGCTAATACCCGTCTCTGGCAACAGGCGGTAGAAAGGAAGCTGCAACTGTATGTTGTGACTATTGTTTGTTGCCTGGCGATTTTGTTAGGGGGGTGCATCTACTTCTTTTTATATAAAAGGAAACAACAGGAAGTATTGCGTCAGAAAGGACAGATTGCTCATCAGCAGGAGTTGTTGAAGTACCGTGAAATAGAAAAACTACAGGCAGAAAAAGACTTGTCGGAAGCTAAGGAAAGGGAAGCGCAGATTCGGGAGAAAGAGGCTTTACTAAAGGTTGAGTTCTTTAAGCGCCTGAATGAAACTTGTATTCCTGTGATTGAAAATCCGAAGACCCAGCAGAATATAATGCTCAAGAATGAGGACTGGAAAGTAATATTCAAGAATGCCAACAGTATCTTCCTGAATTTTACAGAACGTCTGAAGAATCAGTATCCTGCACTGAATGAGGAGGATTTGCGGTATTGCTGTATGGTGAAAATGCAGTTTTCGCAGACTGATATTGCTAAGATCATGCATCTGGAGAAAGATTCGGTGAAGAAAAGACTGAAAAGAATTCGTACCGAAAAGATGGGGATAGCGCAGGAAACGACATTGGAGGCTGTGCTTCGGGACTTTTAAATGATTAAGAATGAGAATGAAATAATTTGTTAAACCAAACATTAGAATTATGAAACAAACACTGAGTTTTCATAGTCCGATCATTGCTTCTACACAGAGCAAGGTGGATGTAGAAGCTTTTGAGAAGAGTACAGATGCTTTTGAAAAGGAAGAGCACTTACAGTCTTTTTATCTGTTGCTGGATTATATTGATCCGGAGTTACGCAGCAAATTTGGTAATGCGGAAGGAACGGAGTTTGCTGTGCCTCATGGTTCCATTATGGTCTATCTGAAGCTGGAGGGTGACCAACTGAATATTACAGCTCCGTTTTTGTTGCTGCCGGAAAAGGGAAGGATACCTTTGCTGCGGCAGGTGGCAGCTTTGAATCTGACAGAACTGACATTAGCATGTATCTCTTTGCAGAATGATAAGTTGTTCTTTGACTTTCATTGTCCGGTGGCTTTATGTAATCCTTACAAGATATACTATGTGCTTGAGGAAATTTGCCGGATAGGAGATAAATATGATGATGAATTTGTGACTAAGTTCAAGGCCGAGCGTATTTATGAACCCAAAATTACTCCATACGATGATGAAACGGTAGATAAGGTATACGAAGCTCTTCAGCAGACCTGCAAGGAATGTATGGACGCTGTAAAATACTTTGAGACAGAACGAAAGTATGGTTATGCCTGGAATATATTATCCAGTACGCTTCTTAAAATATGCTATTTTGTCTGTCCGCAGGGGCAACTGCTGAATGATCTTGATAAAGCGATTACAGATCACGGACGCGAGGATATGCCATTGCCGGAGATCGTATCCCGTACCAAATCTGTTGTCACACGCCTTCAGGAAATGACGAAGGAGCAACTGGCTGCCGATCTTTACTTTGTTGAAACTTTCATTTCGGACAGACGCCGTTCCGTACTGAAAAACATTCAGGATAACTTTGAAGATACATACGAGAAAGCTGGCTCGGCATTGGAATCAGGTGACTTCATCGTTTGCTGCTTGCTTATTATTAATAAGTTCTATGAATTGTACTATTATAATAATGTGCAGAATGATGTGAATGCGGTAGTTGCGAAAGCTATGAAGGCTACCTCTGCCATGTCATGGGAAGAAGCTGCTCCGATATTATATGAAGCGATGGACAATATCATGGAAGGAGAACTGGATGTAGATGATGACGAAGAAGGTGGTGACGAAGACGGAGAAATAATGGGCTTCGACATGTCACAACTACAACAGATGCAACAGGAAATGATGCAGCAGGCGATGCAGAATATCGATATGGAGCAAATACAGAAGATGCAGCAACTTGCTATGGAGAATATGCAAAAGATGATGGCCGGTATGTATGGCAACAATAACAATACGGAAGAGGACACTAACAAATAAAGAACAAGACTATGGAACAGAATATATACAATGCCATTTATAAAGTGAATCATGCCGGTGGCTGCGGCAGTTGTTTTTATCTGAAACAATATGATCTGTTTGTTACCAATTATCATGTAGTAGAGGGATTCCGTCAGGTAGCGATCCAGGATAATGATAAGAATTCGTTTCTGGCCAGGGTCGTTATGGTAAATTCCGTATTGGATATTGCTTTGCTGTCGGTGGAAGGGGATTTTTCTGCTCTTCCGGATATCCGGTTATCGGAGTTGAAAGAAGTCGCGATCGGACAGAAGATAAACGTGGCCGGCTATCCGTTTGGTATGCCGTTCACAGTGACTGAAGGTACGGTTTCTTCTCCCAGACAGCTGATTAACAACAGTTATTATATTCAGACAGATGCTGCGGTCAATCCGGGAAATAGCGGAGGTCCCATGTTCAATGAACGTGGTGAATTGATCGCCATTACCGCCAGTAAGATCACCGATGCGGATAATATGGGATTTGGTATCCCTGTGGATACACTGAAAAAGGTACTGGAGAATATAGAAAGTCTGGACCGCTCTGTTTTTAATGTGCAGTGTAATAGTTGCGATGAATTCATTTCCGAAGAAGATGAATATTGCCCTTGTTGCGGTGACAAGTTGCCGGAAGAAATCTTTAAAGAGAGGGGACTGACCGATCTGGCTGTATTCTGCGAAGAAGCCATTGAAGCGATGGGAATCAATCCGGTATTGGCACGTGTGGGATATGAAGGCTGGAAATTCTATAAGGGAAGTTCGGAGATACGTATGTTTGTGTACGACCGTTCTTATTTGTTTGCCACCTCTCCGCTGAATATTCTGCCAAAAAAGAATCTGGAACCTGTGCTGACCTATTTACTTCAGACAGAGATTGCTCCTTATCGTTTCGGACTGGATGGAAATCAGATTTATCTTTCTTATCGTGTGCATATATCTGATATATTCTCCGATTATTCGGAAAATGTCAAGACGAATCTGACCCATCTGGCTTTCAAGGCAGATGATCTGGATAATTATCTGGTGGATACTTTTGGCTGTGAGTTTTCCGAATATGCTAATAAAAACGCTATCTGACCAATAACTAAACTATTTGAATATCACTCCTTTCGCTGAATCATTGAGGCGGAAGGAGTGTCTTTTTTCCTCCCTGCCGGACACTCGCAAATCTATTTTTACGAAGAATAACGAACGTTATATAGGTTTCAAAAAGCTCAAAAAAGGTAAAATGATGTTGCGATTCTCTGTTATTACTTATACTTTTGGACGATTAACAACTAAAAAACACAATAAAGTTATGAAGAAATTGATTTTTTTATTTGCATTTTGCCTTACTGTGACTAACATTTTCGCTCAAACTGACCCTAGCCAATTGAAAAAAGAAGGAAGCGACGCTTTTAATGCCAAGAACTATCCCGTAGCTTATGCTAAATTCAGTGAGTATCTGAAACAAACGAATAACCAGGATTCTGCAATCGCTTATTACTGTGGTATGGCTGCAGATGAAGTGAAAAAGTATGCAGAAGCTGTGACTTTCTTTGATATTGCTATTCAAAAGAAATTCAATATAGGTAATGCTTATGCCCGTAAAGCGCTGGCACTGGATGCTATGAAGAAGACTGACGAGTATGTTGCTACCTTGGAAGAAGGTCTGAAAGTAGACCCGGACAATAAAACAATGATTAAGAACTATGGTCTCCACTACCTGAAAGCAGGTATTGCTGCGCAGAAAGCCGGAAAAGCTGAAGAAGCAGAAGAATGCTTTAAGAAAGTGATTCCTTTGGATCATAAAACATATAAAACCAATGCTTTGTATAGCCTGGGCGTTTTATGCTATAACGACGGTGCGAATATCCTGAAAAAGGCTGCTCCTCTGGCAAACTCTGATGCAGACAAATATGCTGCAGAAAAGGAAAAGGCAGATGGCAGATTTAAAGAAGCTATAGGTTACTTGGAAGAAGCTACCAAAGTTTCTCCGGAAGATACAAAGTCTAAAACTATGCTTTCTCAAGTGCAAGCAGCTATGAAGTAAACTACCAATTCCAGATAGAAAGGGTTGCCGGGGAACATTTTGGCAACCCTTTTTTATTGCTTTTTTTTTTGAATGATCTACTTTTTGCGTACTTTTGCTTTCCCAAAAAGAAAGACTTTATGCAATTATATACAAGAGAAGAAACGATTCGGAAAATAAACCATTTAGGGCAATCCTGCCGGCCTTTTATTTTTATTATTAATTATTTGCAGGATGCATCTTATATAGAAGAAGTTGCCTCTGTTGACCCTTCTGAAGTAGTATATAACCTGAATGGGTTTACCAACCAATCTTCATCGAAGGATGTGCTTTCTTGTTTTGAAGAACCTGTCCACTGGAATTCTTATCCCGAATCTTTCGATAGTTACCGTCGGTCATTTGATATCGTTCAACGGAATATATTTGCCGGAAACAGCTTTCTGACCAATCTGACATGCCGCACGCCGATAGAGACGAACCTTAGTCTGAAAGATATTTTCTTCCGTTCAAAAGCAATGTATAAATTGTGGGTCAGGGATCAGTTCACAGTTTTCTCTCCCGAGATATTTGTCAGAATCCAACAGGGAAAAATCAGTTCTTATCCGATGAAAGGTACTCTTGATGCATCATTGCCTTCGGCTGTCCGGCAACTGATGGATGATCCGAAAGAGGCTGCCGAACATGCTACTATCGTAGATTTGATCCGCAATGATTTAAGCATAGTGGCCGATCGGGTATCTGTGTCCCGATACAGGTATATTGATAAGTTGCAGACGAATCGCGGAACTATTCTTCAGACGAGTTCTGAAATACAGGGAACCTTGCCGGATAATTATCGGGAAAATCTGGGACACATTCTTTTCAAACTCTTGCCTGCCGGTTCTATCACCGGTGCTCCCAAGAAAAAGACGATGCAGATTATCAGTGAAGCCGAGACGTATGAGAGAGGATTCTATACGGGTGTGATGGGGTATTTCGACGGAAGTAGCCTTGATAGTGCCGTTATGATACGTTTTGTGGAGCAGGAAGGCGACAGAATGTATTTTAAGAGCGGAGGTGGAATAACCTGCCGTAGTGAAGTGGAAAGTGAATATCATGAAATGAAACAAAAAGTATATGTGCCAATTTATTGAAACGATTCGCATAGAAGACGGACAGGTTTATAATCTGTCGTATCACACAGCGCGCATGAACCGGACTCGTGCCGCTTTTTGGAAAGAAGCGGCTCCCATTGATTTGTCCGGCTTTATATCTCCTCCGTCTCTGTCCGGTATCTGGAAGTGCCGGATTGTGTACGGTAAGGAAATCGAAGAGGTCGGATACACTCCTTATCAAATGAGAATGGTTTCTTCCTTGCGTCCGGTTGCTTCGGACACTATTGATTATAGTTACAAGAGTACCAATCGGGAAGAATTGAATGATCTGTTTGCCCGGAGAGGGAAGGCAGACGATATTCTGATAGTGAAAGACGGATATCTGACTGATACCTCCATTGCCAACATAGCGCTGTATGACGGACATACATGGTATACTCCGGCTCATCCCTTGCTTCAGGGGACGAAGCGTGCGGAACTGTTGGATAATCGGTTCATAGTGGAGAAAGATATCCGGCAGGCGCAATTGGGCGATTACTCCCATATCATGTTGTTCAATGCGATGATAGACTGGAAACGGCTCATCATACCTGTCAATGAAAAATATTTTATTCTATAACTAAAATTAACGGAAATATATACAGAACCGTTGAACAAAGCCTCTTTTTAATCTGTTATATTTATGTGTTTTTCATAGTATTAGATAAAGATTAATTAAAAGAGATTGTACTTCACTTGTGAAAGCTTAGAGTACATCAGAAGCAGAAGAGTCTGTTTTTTTGATAAATGTGTTAGAGCATCGGTTTTACCAGGCCGATGCTTTTTTTATGTCCTTTTGTTGCGTTTTGTAGTTTATATGAAATAAAATTTGTACGTTTGTAGGGTAATAATAGAAAATGATGAAGATGAACATACCCGTTATCTTTCAGTTTTTAAAAGATCTTTCTGCGAATAATAATCGTGAGTGGTTCAATGAGCATCGGTCAGAATATGAAGTAGCCCGTGCCGAGTTTGATAACTTTCTGGCAACAGTAATCGCCCGCATTTCTTTGTTCGATGAAACAATCCGGGGAATCCAGCCCAAAGATTGTACCTATCGTATTTATCGGGATACCCGCTTCTCTGCGGATAAGACACCCTATAAGATACATTTTGGCGGTTATATCAATGCCAAAGGCAAGAAGTCCGATCATTGCGGATACTATGTGCATCTGCAGCCTGACGGAAGTATGCTTGCCGGAGGAAGCTTGTGTTTGCCTCCCAATGTACTGAAAGCTGTCCGCCAAGCCATTTATGACAATGTGGAAGAGTATATCTCCATTGTAGAAGACCCCGAATTCAAAAAATATTTTCCTGTAGTGGGAGAGGACTTCATGAAAACAGCTCCCAAGGGATTCCCGAAAGATTTTAAATATATTGATTATCTGAAGTGCAGACAGTTTGTCTGTTCTTATCTTGTTCCCGATGATTTTTTCACTCGGGCAGACACGATGGAGCAGATAGAGAAAGCATTCCGACAGTTCAAGAGATTTGCCGATTTCATCAATTACACAATTGATGATTTTGAATAAAATAATACCTAAAAATATAAACTTAAAAATTAAACTCATATGGTAGTAGATACTTTAGAAAATCTGGAAAAATACGCGTCTTTGAATCCTTTGTTTGCACAAGCTATTGAGTTCTTGAAATCTCATGACCTCCAAGCCATGGAAATAGGCAAGACTGAACTGAAAGGAAAAGATCTGCTAGTGAATATCGCACAGACAAAGCCTAAGACTAAGGAAGAGGCGAAATTGGAAACGCATAATGAATTTATTGATATTCAGATCCCATTGTCGGGAACAGAAGTGATGGGGTATACTGCTGCCAAAGATTGTGTGCCTGCCGACACTCCTTATAATGTCGAAAAAGATATTACTTTCTTTGAAGGACTGGCAGAGACATACGTAGCCGTGAAACCGGGAATGTTTGCCATCTTCTTTCCGCAAGACGGACATGCTCCCGGCATTACTCCTGACGGAGTGAAGAAAGTGATCGTAAAAGTAAAAGCATAAACCTAATTCAATTCTGATATGAAGGAGACACTCAACATTATCAAAAACGATCCCTGGCTGGAACCTTTCGCAGATGCCATTACCGGTCGTCACCAGTATGCACTGAACAAGGAAGCCGAGCTGACCAATAAAGGAAAACAAACTCTTTCGGACTTTGCATCAGGCTATCTTTATTTTGGTCTGCACCGTACTCCCAAAGGATGGACGTTCCGCGAATGGGCACCGAATGCTACTCATATTTATATGGTAGGTACATTCAACAACTGGGAAGAGAAAGCTGCTTATAAGCTGAAAAAACTGAAAAACGGTAATTGGGAGATCAATCTTCCTGCAGATGCCATTCAGCACGGAGACTTATATAAGTTGAATGTGTATTGGGATGGCGGACAAGGTGAACGCATTCCTGCATGGGCTACACGTGTGGTGCAGGACGAGCAGACCAAGATATTCAGCGCACAAGTCTGGGCACCGGAAAAGCCATATAAATTCAAGAAAAAGACATTTAAGCCTACTACGAATCCTTTGTTGATCTATGAATGTCATATTGGAATGGCACAACAGGAGGAAAAAGTAGGCACATACAATGAATTCCGCGAAAAAACACTTCCACGCATAGCACAGGAAGGCTATAACTGTATTCAGATTATGGCCATTCAGGAGCATCCTTATTATGGTAGTTTTGGCTATCATGTATCCAGTTTCTTTGCTGCTTCCTCCCGCTTTGGTACGCCTGACGAACTGAAAGCGCTGATTGATGCTGCTCATGAGATGGGGATTGCCGTTATTATGGATATTGTCCATTCTCATGCGGTGAAAAACGAAGTGGAAGGTTTGGGCAACTTTGCCGGTGATCCGAACCAGTATTTCTATCCGGCTCCTCGGCGTGAGCATCCGGCATGGGATTCACTATGCTTTGATTATGGCAAAAATGAAGTGATCCATTTCTTATTGTCCAACTGTAAATACTGGCTGGAAGAATATAAGTTTGACGGATTCCGTTTTGACGGTGTGACGTCTATGTTGTATTATAGCCACGGGTTGGGAGAAGCATTCTGTAATTATGGAGATTACTTCAATGGTCATCAGGACGGCAATGCCATTTGCTACCTGACATTGGCGAATGAGTTGATTCATCAGGTCAATCCGAAGGCTATCTCTATTGCTGAAGAAGTTTCCGGTATGCCGGGACTTGCGGCCAAAGTAGAAGATGGCGGTTACGGATTTGATTACCGTATGGCTATGAACATCCCTGATTACTGGATCAAGACTATCAAGGAAAAGATTGACGAGGACTGGAAGCCTTCCAGTATGTTCTGGGAAGTAACCAACCGTCGACAGGATGAAAAGACGATCTCTTATGCGGAAAGTCATGATCAGGCATTGGTAGGAGACAAGACTATTATTTTCCGTCTGATTGATGCAGATATGTATTGGCATATGCAGAAAGGCGATGAGAATTATGTAGTCAATCGCGGAATCGCTTTACATAAGATGATCCGCTTGCTGACATCTTCGACGATCAATGGCGGTTATCTGAACTTTATGGGTAATGAGTTCGGGCATCCCGAATGGATCGATTTTCCGCGTGAAGGTAATGGATGGTCTTGTAAGTATGCCCGTCGTCAGTGGGATCTGGTAGATAACAAGAATCTGGCTTATCACTACATGGGGGACTTTGATGCTGAGATGCTGAAAGTGATCAAGAGTGTGAAAGATTTCCAGGCGACTCCGGTCCAGGAGATCTGGCATAATGATGGTGATCAGGTATTGGCTTATGGACGTAAGGATCTGATATTTGTATTTAACTTCAATCCGAAACAGTCTTTTGTAGATTATGGTTTCCTCGTTAGTCCGGGAGCTTATGAAGTAATCTTGAATACGGATAATGTTGCATTTGGCGGAAATGGTCTTGCAGATGATTCAGTAGTTCATTTCACGATTGCCGATCCGTTGTATAAGAAGGAAAAGAAAGAGTGGCTGAAACTCTATATTCCTGCACGTACAGCTGTTGTTTTGAGAAAGAAGAAATAACTCAGGGAATAAAAAATAAGAAAGCCCTTGCCGAGCATTTAATGTTTGGCAAGGGCTTTTTTTATAAGAATGTTCCCGGACCGAGAATGTCGTACATATAACTGACATTGCGGGTTTTTAGCAACATTCCTTGCGGGGAATAAAAGAGCTGGTATTTGATATCTACATTATCTTGTCCTACCTTAATGACGATGATTGCCTGCCATTTAGGAAACTCCACCATGGTTACATCATTTACTACCCAACTGGCATAAGGACCGGATACAAAGGCATTGTATACGGTAGGTGTCACCCGGTCGAGACTGACAAGGTCCGTCTGTGTCATTTGCCATTGAGCCTGCGTATTGAACCAGACGTTTTTAGTGAATCCATTCATAACAAAGTTAGCGCAATAATAGCCATCATCCTGCGACCATGCTATACCGTTGGCTTTGGGGTACATCTTTTTGAAGGCAGCCTGTATATTGCCGGGAGGTAAGATTGCGAAGGCAGATACAGACAATAATAATATGACTGCCAAAAAACTAATTTTCTTCATAAGGTTCTGGTTTAGGAAATTATTTATCTAACTAAACAGCCTTTGAGAATTTTTGTTTTCAGTTGGGGAGAATAAATCAGTAGTATCTCCATTGGGGCTGCCTAAAAAGTCAATAGTATCATCAATTCCCCTCCCTTCGGGAAGGAGGAGAGTTAAGATACTATTGATTTATCATTTGCCTTCAATCGGAGCAGATCAGAATGTAATCTTCAGAATCTTCCCATTATAGGCTCCAACGGAAACCTCAGTGGCTTTATAAGGCAATAAACAGATTTCCTCTTTGGCACCGGTCAATAAGTCTGTAGCCTGATATTTTTCCATTTGTGGTATCTGTAAGAAATCAAACGCGTGAGAAGGTACGTTGATTGCTACATCAACCAGTTGGCTATCGAAATTGACGATGATGAACAGCAATTCATTCTTATACTTTCGCATAAAAGTATATTGCTTATGTTCGTCGAAACGCCATCCGTTTTTATTGGCGTACATCAGGTCGAAGAATACTCCTTTGGCGATGGATGTCTCTTCATTACATAGCGTAAGTACTCTTTGGTAAATGCTGTACAGGCGTTTATGCTCTTCGGTCAGCATTTTGCCGTCAAACTTACCGCCATTGCGCCAGCGACGAATAGTATCCACGCTCCAGTAATCGAATATCGTAGTCCGTCCGTCTCTTCCGCTGAAACCTTCGCTGTCCATTCCCAGTTCTCCAAACTCCTGACCAAAATAAATCATCATAGGATTGGTGTTCATACAAGCAGAAACGATCAGAGCAGGGATTCCTTTACGTGGATCTCCTGCAAAGAAATCGGAAGCGATGCGCTGTTCGTCATGGTTTTCCAGGAAGTTCAGCATTTGCTTTTCTATTCCGTTCAGACTTTGCCAGCAGTGGGTGATGGATGCAGCGGATTCGTAGCCGCAAGCTACATTGCGGAGTGTATCGTATAAACCGACCTTATCATATAGATAGTCAAATTTCCCACGGAAGAGATAATTGCGGTATTCGTTGGGATTATAGACCTCGGCAATGAAAAGGATTTCCGGATGTGCTTCCTTTACTTGTGGAATAGCCCATTCCCAAAATTCTACAGGAACCATTTCCGCCATATCGCAGCGGAAACCGTCGATACCTTTTGAGGCCCAGAATAAAAGAATGTCCAGCATCTTTATCCAGGTATCCGGAGTCGGGGAGAAATGGCAAGTGCCGCCATTCAGATAATCCACTCCATAGTTCAGCTTGATGGTTTCGTACCAGTCGTTGATGTTCGGTGTAGCGTCAAAACGGTTGTTACCTGTCGCTTTGGCCGGATATTCATGGTAAGGCTCTGCTGCGCCTTCTTTCATATCGAACTGGGCACGCAACTCGGACTGCGGTATATAGTAGAAATTATTGTACGGGCTGAAAGCGTAGTTCGGGTCATCGTTTGCTCCCAGTTCGGTAGTGCCGTCCGGTTGTGCATCCGAGTGATACTGGCGTGCTACATGGTTGGGGACAAAATCTATAATAACTTTCAGTCCGGAACGGTGAGTGCGATGTACCAGATTCTCGAACTCCTTCATTCGTTCCGGCACATCGGTTGCCAAGTCCGGATCTACATCATAATAATCCTTGATGGCGTAGGGAGAGCCCGCTTTGCCTTTCACGATGGCGGGGTGGTCGGGACGTATGTTGAAGCGACGGTAATCCGTCTCCGTTGCATGCTCGATAATGCCTGTATACCAGATATGGGTAGCACCCAGTTTCCTGATTTCTCCAAGTGCCTTGAGGGTGAAGTCGGCCATTTTACCACATCCGTTGGCGGTAATGTCTCCATTATAGACACAATGGTTGTTATTGTTTCCGAACAGGCGTGTAAACACCTGATAGATAATCATTTTATTTTCGTTGTTCATATAGAGTAGATTTTATTTCATATTATAAATATTTTCGGGAAAAGTAAGGAGTTACTTCCATATTTTCCCTTTTTCCGCCAGTGTCTGGTCAAGTAAGTCATTGGCTATCTTATAACCTTGCTCGAAGATTTCTTCTGCTTTTTCCAGTTCGGTGTTGCTGTATCCATAGAGGTTGTATGGCTCGATCAGCAAGTCACATTTTTCTCTTTCGGGGAAAGTATTGGCACGGAACATAAAGTGGAAGGAGCGCATGGCAATGCTTACGATATTCATTTTATAGTCTTGCGCCATGATGGGACTTACGTTGACGGCTACCACCTTGTCGCATATTCTGCGAAGGGTGGAGACCGGAAGGTTCATCATTAATCCGCCATCTACGTAATTGGTTCCGTCGATATTGACCGGAGCAAACATGACAGGCATACAGCAGGAAGCAGCCACACGTTCGGCTATGGAGCCACGGTGGAAATGAACCATACGTCCGTGGTCCAGATCGGTAGCCGTGATGATTAAGGGGATTTGCAACTCTTCCAGATTCTTGGCCTTCAGATTGGTATGGAGAAAGTCAATAAATTCGCAGAGATCAAATAGTCCTTTCTTGGGGATGACTAACTTTGTCAGGTCTTGAAACTTATGGCCGGAGAAGTATTCAATCACTTGGTGAGGTTCATTTCCGTCGGCATAAAAAACTCCGGCAAGCGCACCGGCACTTACTCCGGAGATAATGTCCGGTTTGATATCATGCTCCAGCAGAGCCTGCATCACCCCCAAATGCGCAAATCCTTTAATAAATCCTCCGCTTAAAGCATAGCCTATCTGATATTTACGGCTATTCCAGTTATTTGTGAATACCTCCATGAGTTACTTTCTTTTTTTAGTTCGCCACGAATTTAGTGAATTTATTGAAAGTAGGAGGAATATAATGGATAGTTTTTTTGAATTGTATACAATCCTCTGAAAGCTATCCATATTTGGGGCTGATGCTGCTAGAATCCGAAATCGTCTATCTCAACTTTATGTTCTTCTGATTCTTTGAAAGGTTTCGCTTCTTTCTGCACAGGGTTTCCTTCGATATATACGGCACGGAACGGGCGGGCAGGGCAGACGTATTCGCAGCCGCCACATCCGACGCAGATCTCTGTATTGACGTGGGGAAGAGTCAGTCCGTCTTTGTAGGGTACCATAGCAATGGCTTGCGTAGGACAATGCTCTGAACAGGCTCCGCAACTGGTTCCGTCAGTGAGGACAATGCAATTTTCTTCTATAAAGACGACATAGCCCATCTGAGTGAGATGTTTCTGTTCTACCGTCAACGGAGGGATGGCACCGTTGGGACAGACATCGCTGCATACGGTACAGTCGAAATTACAGAATCCTTTTTCGAAACTGACCGTTGGCTGCATCACACCTCCCAGACCGTATTCCATGAAAGCGGGTTTCAGTACATGCGACGGGCATTTGCTGACACAAAGATGGCATGATGTACAATGTTGCTGGAAACGCTTCTGGCTGACAGATCCCGGAGGAGTAATCGGATTTTCTTTTTTGTATGCCTTTTTGCCTTCCATCGTCGCAATGGATTCTTGCGCCTTTGTAAGAAGCGTGGGAGCTGCTCCGGCAGTAGCCAGTCCGGCAAGCAGAAAACGACGTTTGGAAGAATCTGCAGCAACGGAAGATGATTCTGTTGCCACCGGTTGTTTTTCTGTAGCGGAAGAACGTTGTTGTCCCTTTGAAGCAGGGGCGTAAACCAGCGCTTTCTGTTTGCAGGCACCGAGACAGTCGAAACAGTCTACACAGCGGCTATAGTCAATAGCGTGTTCTTTGCTGTGGATGCAGGCAGCTTTGCATTTGGTAGCGCAAAGTCCGCAACCATTACATTTTGCGGTATCGATACGGACTTTGAACAAAGAGTAACGGCTCAAAAATCCTAATACCGTACCTACCGGACAAATGGTATTACACCACGTGCGTCCATGTTTCCATGCTAATATAAGAATGGCGGCAAAGGTCAGTATCGCTATAAGAAGGGAAGAAAGGCTTAATACCGAGGTGTCTACCTGATAAAACGTGTAGTTGTCGAATCTGGAAAATACGGATTCCAGCAGGTTGTTTCCCAGCATATACACCGGTTTGAAGATATGTACTACAATGCGTCCGTATGCGCTATACGGGTCCAGCAATCCCAATACCACTGAGAAGCCGCATACGGAGGCAATTACAGTCACTCCGAGCACGGTCCATCTCAGCATATTCTTTGCAGGACTGTACCGATATCTTTTTTTCTTCTTTCCCACAGACTTTGAAATGCGTGCTATAACATCCTGCCATATTCCCATCGGACAGATGGTAGAGCAATAGATACGTCCGAACAACAGGGTTAACGCAATCAGTACAATCAGTATGCCTATGCTGAGAGATAGCACGGCAGGGACAAACTGTATATGTGCCAATCGATGAAAACTGTTCGGCAGAATATTAGCAAAATCGAGAAAATAAAAAGTAATCAGTGCAAAAAGGACGACTGATATTCCGATACGTATCTTTCTTAACATGGTGGTTTACATCTTAATTCGCTTGACATTCAGTTTGTCGATGTCCATCGTTCCTACTTTCAGTGCTTCTCCTTTGGCAAGGTGACCTACGGTGTCCAGCGGCATTTCGCGTATCTGATTGAAGAATTTGGCTGCGGCTGTATCTACGGCTACAATATCCGGTGAAATAAAGAGACCTTTTGCCAGCACCACGTCCGAAGCGGAACGACCTCGCGGTCCGTTGGTCTTCATGATACGGTAGGCGTCTACGACGTTAAGCACTGCTTTCTTTTCCAGTGTGCAGATGTCCGCAATGCATTGCTGCAAGTCATTCTGGTGGAAAAAGCCGCGGTCCCAGACGATACCCATATGGTTTTTCATGGAGATAGTCAGGTTGGCGCCTCCGTGATTCTTCAGGATAGGGACGTTAATCCATACATCACAATTCAGGATGGCTTCATGTATTTTCGCCTTCTTCATCTTTTGTCCCTTTGGCAGATCAACGGGTTTGTAGTAAGATTCCAGGTGGGCCGGCATAACTTTGGCTCCGGCTTCTTTCGCGGCCGCTTCGATACCGCTGTTTTTGTAGCACTTCTGCCAATCGTCGCAGGTATGGTCGAATACGGTGACCTCTTTGGCTCCGGTGGCAAAACATTGTTTGATGATTTCCGTGATCAGTTTCGGATTCGTGTTTCCTGCCAGTTCGGGTACTTTATCCCATCCGATATTGGGCTTTACCACTACTTTCTGTCCGGGTTTGATGAATTGCTTCATACCGCCCAGCTCGCTGATAGCACGACGGAACATGGCTTCCGGTTCACCGCCCATGACGGCCACCAGGTCCGGTTTGTCACCATTTGCTTTATTGATTGTCTGAGTCAGTATTTCCATCGCCTCTGAACGCTGTATAGTCATGGCGGCACCAGTAATAGCTACTGTCTTAAAAAAATCCCTTCTGTCCATCTTTCTTTTTTAGTTTAGAGTTTTGCAATTGCCTTTAGCAGGGCGTATCCGCCAAACCATTGAATGAGCATACCCGGAATGCCGATACGGAAGTCTTGTACTGCGATATAGAAATCTCCCTCGATCATCCATTCAAAAGCGGTTCCTATGAGTTGATAGGAGAGAATTACTCCAAGGACGGCTAACAAAGAAACGGTTTTCACGGTACGCGCAGCAAGGGCGGAAGCACCGGCAAGCAAGGTTGATTTTATCAGTATAATCGGGAGAACGGCTTCGGATGGCATGGCAAACAAGACATGATTGATGACAGGAGAAAGAACAGCTGTCAGCAATCCTACCCGAAAGCCGTATTTATAAGCGGCAATTAAGGTAAAAAAGTAAATTGGTAATAAAGTCGGTCCACCGTAAGGAACGAGGTGGCACAGTTGTGGAAGTGCGATGTTGCCTGCTACGAATAACAGGGCGAACAGGTAAGTTTTCACATTGCTGTAATTCAGCGAATAGAGTTTGGCGGATGTTTCCATTTTCATTGATGACTTTAATGTTTAGATTGATGATATCTTAAAGATTAGACTATTCTCGTTTGAAAAAGTTTAATCGGTCTCATAATTTCTTGGCCGGTCAAATCATGATTGGGCTTTGATGTTTACAAAAGTAGTACAAATTTTCAATGAAACGTATTATTTTATCGCTTTTTGTTTATTCATTGAAGTGCGTGAACCGGAACAGTGGATTTCTCCTTCCGGTGACAATGAAAAAAATGTATGATTTATGAATCATCGGTGTTTGTGTTTATAATAAACTTTGTGATAGTTTTAGTAAAACGGTATCTGAGTTTATTATAAACGATGTAATCCCGTTTATGGCTTTCTGTGCTGAAATTTGGCAACAAAAAAGGCTGCGATTTCCATTGGAAGTCGCAGCCTTCAGCTTGTATACTGATGACTCATATCTTATTTGTTATAGGGAAATAGATATGTCTTGTTGTAATATTGTACTTTCCTTACGGACTGATCAATCTTGACTGTATGTTACCGTTCATGTGATACATTACAGCAGGTATGTTGAAAGACAGACTTCTTTTCATTGGTTACGGTTTTATAGGTTTATTATTGTTCTGCTTACAAATATACAACATTAAAAGGGCTTTGTCAAGTCCTGACAGAAATAACCCGTTAAACTCTGAGAAAGTATCCTGTTTAGAAATTAATATCGGATACGTTTTTCTTGCATTCTTCAAGTCTTTCCAGCGCCTCCTTGGATAACTGTGGATAATGTAAGTCCAGTTTTTCCATGCGTTCACAGATAATTTGCCCGACGGCATATCGCATGAACCATTTGTTGTCTGCCGGAATCACATACCACGGGGCAATCTCTGTTGAAGTTTCTGTCAGTACATCCGAGTAGGCTTTCATGTAGTCGTCCCAGTATTGCCGTTCCTTGACGTCGGCAGAAGAGAATTTCCAGTTCTTTGATTCATCGTTCAGCCTCTCCATGAATCGTTTCTTTTGTTCGGCTTTTGAAACGTTCAGGAAGAATTTGATGATGACCGTCCCGTTTTCAGTCAGATAACGTTCGAAATCATTAATCTGCCGGTAGCGGCGTTTCCAAAATTCGTTGTCTATATCTTTCGCTTTTAGTATTCCGGGTAGCTTGTTGGATAACAGGATTTCGGGATGCACTTTGGCTATCAGTACATCTTCATATTGGGAACGGTTGAAGATTCCGATTCGTCCCCGTTCGGGGAGCGAACGATTAATTCTCCATAAGTAGTCATGATCCAGTTCTTCGGCAGAAGGTTGCTTAAAGGAGTACACCTGACACCCTTGCGGATTGATGCCGGACATTACATGCTTGATCGTTCCGTCTTTTCCGGCAGCATCCATTGCCTGAAAAATAACCAGAACCGAGTAGCGGTCTTGTGCATAAAGCATACTTTGCAGTTCTGACAGCTTTTCGATATTTTGGGCTAACTGTTCTTTGGCATCCTGTTTGGACATATCAGCAGTAAATGAGGGATTGAAATCGGATACATGATGTTCCTTCCCCGGTTTGGCTGTAAGCTCTTTTAAGACTTCTTTTTTCATTGTTGTATAATTAGGTTGTTATAGGTATATAACAGTTGAATAAAGAAATCAGTTCTTGCCAAATTAAGAGCGTTGAATAGTAATTCCCCAATTATGTATCAACAGATTCTACATAATTCCACACTAATTCCACAATTATATTTATATTGTCTGCTGTTTATATGTTTGATTATCAGTTATATATGGCGGAGTGAAACGTTTGGCATCTGCTTTGCTATATATTAAGTACAAGAAACAATAGTTCTATTATTCACACTTAAAAAATTACGATTATGAAAAAGGTATTAGTAGCAGTAGCATTGGTATTGGGATTAGGTAGTTCTGTAGCATTCGCACAGGAAGTAAGTAACACTCCGGCAGTGGAAACTCAGACACAAGCTCCACAGGATGAGTATACAAAGATTGAAGTGAAAGATTTGCCGGAAGCAGTGACACAGGCAATAACGAAAAGCTATGAAGATGCTACCATCAAGGAAGCGTATGTTGCCGAAAAAGAAACCGGTAAGGTTTATAAAGTAATTATCACTACAAAAGACGCCCAGGAAGTAACCGTACTTCTGAATGAAAAAGGAGAAGAAGTTAAAGAGATAAAGTAAAACTTCGAAAGTAATAACTCATAGAGAGGTTCCGGTTCGTGATGAATTGGGACCTCTCGTTCGATGTATTAGGTTCTGTATAAAGATAGTCGGCAGTAATATATACGGTAACAAAGCAAGGAGGCTTACGACTTATTTTTAAGTAATTCATAATAATGTGCATCAATGAACTGGCCATTTTTGAAGCAAGCCTTACGATGTATTCCTGCTTTCTGAAATCCTGCTTTCTCTAGCACACGCATGGATGCGGCATTGTGTTCATATACCGTAGCATATAGGCGTATTACATCTGTATGCTGAAAATAATGTTCTATAGCTCTTTCTAAAGCAGCTGTTGCAAGGCCCTTGTTCCAGTATGTTTCCGAAATCCAGTAACCGACTTCTGCATTGAAGCGTTCGACATCCGTCCCGCGGACGAATCCGATATTACCGATTGCCTCATGATTCGCCTCGATGCAATATTCATTCTGTTCCACTTGTTCCGAAGCGTATTTAATGAAGGCATCAGCATCTGTTTCTGTATATGGAAAAGGCAGCCCGTCACGACAGTTATCCCATATCTTCTTATTATTCAGATGCCTTGCTAAGGCTTTGGCATCAGATACTTTCCATGGACGAAGTATAAAATCCATATTCTTATTCTTTGTAGCTATTATGGTTTCTTTCCCGAATCTTTCCCCATGCGTGTGTGTCAAACAGGCAACTGCTGCGCATAGTCTCATACATCACCTTAAATCTCGACATCGGAATGGTATAACTCAGTATATCAGCCTCAAAATAAGGGCGTACAGATGGATCAAAGAAGCCGATGAATGTTCTGTATCCGCCTTTACGATTCTCCAGAATCGTCTGTGTGACCACAGAACTGCATCCCGACCCGAAAGTGGAAATCACTGTATCCTCCTTATTATTATCGAAGAAAGCCCAGGTGGTCAGTCCGGATAATATATCGGGATTGGCCAAAAAAAGGATTCCTTCCAAATGATCGAACGTTTCCACTTTATCTATACGGGCAAAATGCAGATATTCCTTTTCTGCCCTTGGTACTCCTAGTTGCTCAATAAAGCTTTTTACCATTTCCGGCGTCTGCTTATATCGTTCCTTTAGAGATACGAACGTCGGCACGTGCTCGGGCATATCGGTGAATCCGGTATAAAACTTACCACCGCCGCAACCAATTGTTTCCGCATTCAGACTGATGGTATTACCTCCCCTGACTTTACTCATGCTTTTAAAGAAGCATCCGTTCACTTTCCCGGTTTCATTTTCAAGAATGTCCGAGTACCAGAATACGATAGGCAATTCAGCATATTCGCCAAAAGCTTCCCGATAGTTTTCGATGAATTTTTTTATTTCCATAATTAGGTATTTTATCTACGTACAAAGTTAAAATAAAAAAGTAAGGAGCAAAGAATAAAGTCCGAAAATATACGTTTGGTATACGGAGCGATGGAGCACTGAGGGACGCTATCAGATCAAAGTTTCTATGATGGAACTATCGGCAGGAATGAATCTGAATAAATATCTGAAGCTAAGTCTGATAGCAGAGATGGGAGGATTATCGTGCAGCCGGATTGCTTATTACACAACACGTACACTGAAGGCCTTTTTCGAAGATATGTCCAGAGATACGGACCCTTATTTCAAACCGGCTGTATATGTTTCGATGGGAATGAAGTATAAGTTCTGAAAAAGTAGTAACTTTATCGCCATGTCAGTGAAACGAACATTATATTCAGCATTAAAAGTCATAGGGGTATTTCTGATCATATCCTTGATATTCAGGTGCCCGGTATCACCGGGATAGAGTTTGCGCAAAGCATTCAATATGGCTTCTGACTTTATTACAGACTCTCACTGGAACACCCATACGTTAAGTTTTGGTCTTATTTCATAAAAAAGGGTATTTTGCAAAAGAAAAAGGAGAGAACATAGTGCATTATTCCCGCGAAATGCCGTTATTTGCACTCACTAAACAATAAAAGGTTTATTTCGATTTGATTATTTCACATGAATCTTCTCATTTATTGAGCATATCCATCTCTGATTAAGAACTTCCAAAGAACTTTGTTATTGAAATTATTAATTTTTTATATTTGTATTTTATGAATTTGTACATT
>UMIB01006722.1_pt1 | contig 23805 bp, 8 predicted proteins | sample 1965641 | NCBI WGS metagenome assembly UMIB01 (sample SAMEA4836110, study PRJEB28245) | human gut metagenome | biome: gut microbiome; material: fecal sample | place: Denmark | collected 2008
TGCAGAGCTCCGCCGACCAGCAGGAAGTGGACAAGGCGCTGTCTCGGCTCCAGTCCGCCGTCGACAAGCTGGTCAAGAAGTCCGGCGATTCCGGCAAGACCGACGGCAAGGATGACGGCACCCAAAAGCCCGCCGCCAAGCCGAGCGACAAGATCAGTGACACCGGTTCCGCCGTCCTCGGCGTAAGCCTCACCGCCGCGGCGCTGCTTGTCGCCGCTGCCGGAGCCTACGCCTGCGCAAGCGCCAGTCCTGATTGGCGTCGCACTCGGCTCCCCTGGGTGAGGGGAGCCGAGTGCCGAAGACGGATGATTGGGGCCCTCGCTCCACAAAGAGTGAACGCTCACATTAAACTTGTAAGTACTTATAGCCAAAAATGCGGCTTCGCGTTGCCCCGGTCCCTCAAAACGGTGTCGTTTGAGGGGGCGGGGCGTTGCGCGGATGCATGAGAACACAGTTCGCGCTGGCAAACGAAGCAGCTTCGTCGGTGCGAAAAAGGCGCGAAACTAGGCCGATAAAGGAGTGACCGACCGTCGCACGATAACAATTTGATAACAAAATCGATGTTTGTTTCCTGTTCAGGAAGCTGAACACCATTGATCAATAACTTCGATCCATAACTCAACGCAAAACCAAAACCCACAATCAGAGGAGACACATGGGTAAGTGGAAGAAAGCGGTGGCAGCTCTTGCAGCTGTCCCGATGCTGATGGCGTTGGCGCCAGCAGCAAATGCGGTTGAATCGGATACCACCGATTCATCGGCCGCGCAGCGGGCGCTGGCAGCAGCCCTGAAATCAAATGCCAAGGCAGCGGCAGACAGCGATCTGCTCGCCAGTCTTGATTTCGACAACGTCGCTGCAGGCGCTACTGGCACTATTGTCGATGACACCACCGGCACCAAGGCGACCATCAACGGTGCTGCCGCAGTGGCTACCAGCAAGGACGGTACTGCTGCAGTTCGGCTCGGTTCTGGATTCTGGCTGAATGTGACTAAGTCGGACGATTCTGCCGTGCTCAAGGGCCTGGATGCGGTCACGATTTCGTACGATTCCAAGTCCGTCAGCACCAATCAGGGCTGGTCGGTATTTGCGGCACCGAATACGAATGCGCAGACCTATCAGCAAGAGCATTACCTCGGCGTGATGGATCGCACCACTTCGGTGAACGTTGAGCGTTACAACAACGCTGGTAAGCGCGACACCACCGGCAATGTGAGCAAGGATGGTCTCGCCAGCCAGTGGCGTCACGTCGATTTGGTCATCGACGAGGCCGCTTCCATGCTGTACATTGACGGTGAGCAGGCCGCAACCGTAGCCCCAGCTGATGGCGCGAGCTTCGCTCAGCTCACCGATATTCTCGGCGCAGACGGCGGCGTGCTGCAGATCGGCAAGGCCAACTGGGTGAATGGCGAATACTATACCGGCGCACTTGACAACCTCAAGATTTACGGCTCTGCGCATACTGCTGACCAAATCAAGGAAGCCTACGATTCCACGAAGTCCGATGCCGCCAAGGCCGACGCTAATGCGCTGACCATTAACAACGGCAGCACTGATGTGTATTCCAACATCACACTTCCGGCCAAGGGCTCGGTTAACGGTTCCGCGATTACGTGGAAATCCAGCAACGCAAAGGTCATTACCGATGCGGCAGATGGTGACATCGCAGCTGGTGTTGTTGCTCGTCAGAAAACCGACACCAAGGTGACGCTCACTGCCACCATTACCGATGCTGACGGCAACACGGAAACCAAGGAATTCGAGCTGACCGTCAAGGCCGCCGTCGAACAGCCGAAGACCACGGACTATCTGTTTGCGCACTTCACCGGCACCGAAGGTAGCGCTACCGACGAGCAGATGTACTTCGCCACCGGCAAGGATGGCCTGAGCTGGCATGACACCCGCGAGTCCGGCGATCCGGTACTCAGCTGGAACAACAGCCAGACCGGCAACTCTCGTGGTAAGGACAACGGCGTGCGCGACCCGTATCTGGTCCGCTCTCCGGAAGGCGACACCGTCTACCTCATCGCTACCGAGCTGAGCATCCATAACCGTGGCGGTTGGGGCGCGGCCACCGCTACCACCAATGGCAGCACCAACCTAATCGTGTGGGAGTCGCATGACTTCGTCAACTGGAGCGAACCGCGCGCCGTTGACGTTGCCTCTCAGATTCCGGGAGCCGGCATGGCTTGGGCTCCGGAAGCCTACTGGGATGATGTGAACAAGCAGTACATGGTGTACTGGGCCACTGCTTCCGACGCGGACAACAAGTCCGGCGATCGCACCAATATGTACTACTCCACCACGCGTGATTTCGTGAACTTCACGACGCCTGTCAAGTGGATCGACCGAGTCAAGTCCGTTATCGATACCACGATGATTAAGGCCGATGACGGCTATTACTATCGTGTGTCCGGTGACACGTACCTCGGTGTTGAGCGTAGCAAGGATCCGTATGCCACAACGCTCACCACTGGTGACACAATTGCGAATGGTTACTACAACACTGACAGTGATCCGAACCAGTGGACGCTTGTCGGTACATTCGGTGACCTGACTGGTACCGGTCTGACCGGTGCGCAGCTGGAAGGCCCGGAGCTGTTCTTCTACAATGAAGATGACGTGCAGACCAGTGATGCGGGCAAGAAGATGCTCTATGGTCTGATGTGGGACCAGTACTCAGCCGGTAAGGGTTACACCCCATACCGTTCTGCCGATTTAAGCAGCACTGATAAGGCTGATTGGGGCTTTGCCTCTGATGTGAACTTCGGTTCGCTCAAGAAGCGTCACGGCACCATCCTGCCTGTCACTGAAACCGAGTACAACGCAATCCTGAAGGCATTCGATAAGAACAAGGACACCGAGCCAGTCACACCCGATGAGGACGGCTCCGGTCCGATTGCCGAGTATGACTTCGAAGACAGCAAGGGTACCGACACCACTGAGAACAGCAACGACTTGACCTTCAACGGCAACGCCAAGGTCTCCGAGGATGCCGAAAAGGGCAAGGTGCTTAAGCTCGACGGCTCTGACGGCACCTACGCCGAGTTCCCGAAGGGCCTGTTCGATGGCCGTAACAAGCTGACTGTGCAGATGGATGTCAAGTCGGAGATCAATAAAAACCAGTTCACGTTCGCTTTCGGCCAGAACTCCACCAAGTACTACTTCCTGAAGTACAACAACTCCGGCGAGCTCGCCAGCCGCATCACCACCAACTCGTATGGTGCGGAGGATGCGGCTAACGCTACGTTGTCTGGCAGCGGCGCATGGCATCGTGTCACGGTCACGTTGGACGACAACGTGATGACCGTGTACTCTGACGGTGCGCAGGTGGCTCAGAACAAGGCGACCAAGAACAAGGTCACCGATTTGGGTAACGATCTGCTGGCCTACTTGGGCAAGTCCTTCTACAACGACCCATACTTCAAGGGTTCGTTCGACAATGTGAACGTGTGGAACCGCGCGCTCACTGCTCAGGAAGTCGAGAAGACCAGCCCGATTGCTCTGCAGGGTATTTCTGTGGGCACTGTGCCGTCCGACCCGAACTCGCTGCGTGGCACTGACGACCACTCTCAGGTCCGCTCCACCCTCGACTGGTCCACGAAGACCGTCACCACCGTGCTCAACCGCCGTGGCGACGCGACCAAGGTGCCCGTCAAGGTGTCTGTCAACTGTAGCGACGACTCCATCAAGCTCACCCTTGATGGTCAGGCGTTCACCAATGGTGGTACGGCCGACCTGGCTAAGGACCGTACTTTGGTCGTTGATTTGGGCGACGGTGCGCCGCAGACCTGGACGCTGAAGAAGGTCACCGTGGGCAACAACCCGGTACTGCCCGGCCAGTACGCCGACCCGGACATCGACTACTTCGACGGCAAGTTCTGGATCTACCCGACCACCGACGGCTTCTCCGGCTGGAGCGGCAACTACTTCCATGCGTTCAGCTCCACCGACTTGGTGAACTGGACCGACGAGGGCGTGATCCTCGATGTCAATAAGGACCACCAGCCGACCACCGATGGCGATGAGAACACCGCCATCTCCCCGTGGTCCGTGGGCTCCGCGTGGGCGCCGACCATCGAGAAGAAGAACGGCAAATACTACTTCTACTACTGCGCGAAGTTGCCGAACGGTACATCCGCCATCGGCGTCGCCGTGGCCGACAACCCGGCCGGCCCGTACAAGGCCGCCGACCAACCGCTGGTCACTCGCACGATGGAAGGCGTCACCGTTGGACAGGCCATCGACCCGTCCATCTTCACCGACCCGAACACCGGCAAGTCGTACATCCTGTACGGCAACGGTTCGCCCGCCATCGCCGAACTCAACGACGACATGGTGAGCATCAAGGCCGGTACGGTGAAGAAGCTCAACGGTCTGAACGGCTTCCGCGAGTCCGTGGTCGTCGCCTACCGCGACGGCAAGTACCACTGGACTTGGTCGTGCGACGACGCCAACTCCCCGAACTACCATGTGAGGTACGGCGTCTCCGATTCCATCGACGGCACCATCACCTACAAGGGTGTGCTGCTGCAGAAGGATTCCTCCAAGAACCTGCAAGGTACCGCGCACCAGTCCGACGTGCATGTGACCGACGCGGACGGCAACGACCGTTGGCTCATGGCCTACCATCGCCACTACACGCCGCTCGGCGTGTTCACCTCCGGCCTCGGCTACCACCGTGAAACCGCCATCGACGAGATCACCTTCGACGCGGACGGCCTGATGCAGACCATTCACCCGACCGACGAAGGCGTGTCCATTGAGATGGCCGATACGACGGCGCTTGATGGCGCGATTGAAGCGGCCGACAAGCTCGGCACCGATGGCTCTGCTTACACCGAGGCCAGCTGGAAGGCATTCGAGGATGCGCTCGCCGCAGCCAAGACGGCCAAGCAGACCTTCCTTGACTCCGGCCTGTCTCAGGCTGATGTCGATGCCGCCGCCAAGGCCCTGACCGACGCGCAGAATGCGTTGGAGGAGAGCCAGCCCGAGCCAGAGCACCCGGCCGCAGGCACGATCCTCTCCATCGCCGTGACCGCGCAGCCCGCCAAGGCCGAGTACAAGGTCGGTGAAGCGCTCGACACTGCCGGTCTGGTCGTCACCGCGACCGTGGCCGATGGCAACGGCGGCTCCGCCACCCGCGAGCTCGCCGCCGATGAGTACGAGCTGCTCGGCTTCGACTCCTCGAAGGCCTCCGACAAGATGACCGTGACCGTGCAGTCTGTGGCCGATTCGACCAAGACCGCCACGTTCACCGTGAAGGTCGTTGCCGACGAGACGCCGACTCCGGATCCCGATCTGGCCACTGAGGAAGAGCTCAAGCAGCTCGAAGATGCCATTGCCAAGGCCGAAGCCGAGAATCTGAACCAGGACGATTACACCGCCGATTCGTGGAAGGCTTACGCCGATGCGCTGGCCCAAGCGAAGAAGGTGCTCGCCAAGGAGAACGCCACCTCCACCGAGGTCCAGGATGCGATTCGTCACCTGACCGAGGCCCGCAAGGCCCTCGTGAAGGTCTCCGCTGATGGCAAGAAGCCGGGTGCCGTCATCTCCGACACTGGTGCCGCCGTCTTCGGCGTGGCTGGTACCGTGGTGGTCCTCGCCGCCGCCGGTATCGCCCTGACCATCTGGCGCAAGCGCCGTATCTGACCCCTCATTTGCAAAAAACTCTCACTGACGTTGAGTCAGTGAGAGTTTTTTGCAATAGGGGGGGCTTATCTCTTCGCCTGAGTGATCTGGTAGGCGGCGAAGAGGATGGCGAGCCAAATCACGCCGGCGATGACGGCGACGCGGTAGCTGGCGGAGAAGCACATCAGCACCACGACCAGTGCCAGGAACGCCAATACCACCCACGGGGTTACTTTGGCGAACGGCAGCTTGAAGTGAATCGCGTCGAGCGCTTCCTTGCCGGACTTGCCGGCCAGTTCGGAATCCTCGGGAGCGCCGCCCGCGGCGACCACCTTACGGAACTTCATTTCGGTGAACATGATCATCGTCCAGTTGATGATGCCGGCGATGGTGGCAATCGACATCAGATAGTTGAACGCGAACTCAGGCCACACGAACACCACGACCACGGCGATGGCGGTGATCACGGCGGACGTCAGCACGCCGGCCACCGGCACGCCCTTAGCGTTGAGCTTGCCCAGATACGCGGGTGCATTGCCTTGTTTGGCCAGCGAATACAGCATGCGGGAGTTGGCGTACAGGCCGGAGTTGTAGACGCTCATCACAGCGGTCAGGCACACGAAGTTGAGGATGCCGGCGGCCGCGTGGATGCCCACGGAATCGAAGATTTGCACGAACGGGCTGGGAACATCGTCTCCGCCGATGGTGTTCCACGGTATTACGGCCATGATTACGCCGAGCGCGCCAATGTAGAACACGAGAATTCGCCAGATAATGTCATTGGTGGCGCGGGGAATCGTACGACGAGGGTCCTCGGTTTCGCCGGCGGTGATGCCGATGAGCTCGGTGCCGCCGAAGCTGAACATCACCACGACAAGCGCCATCAACAGGCCGGTCCAGGTGCCGTCCTTAGTCTGCTCCATGAGACCGTTCGGGAAGAAGCCCCCTTCCAAGGTGAACCAGTTGGCAAAGCTCGCTTTGATGCCGGATGCGGTGGGCAGAGCGAAGATGATGACGGCCAGGCCGCCGACGATCATGGCGATCACGGCCACAATCTTGATAATGGCGAACCAGAACTCGAACTCACCGAACTTGGAGACGCCCAGCAGGTTGGCGGCGCAGATAATCACCAAGAACACGGCCGCCGACACCCATGTCGGAATCGCCGGGAACCAGTAGTTTACGAATTTGCCCACCACGGACAGCTCAACCATCGAGACGAGGATGTAATTGAACCAGTAGTTCCAACCGGAGATGAAGCCGGCGCGCTTGGACCAGTAGCGAGTGGCGTAGTAGCTGAACGCGCCCGCCTTCGGATCCTCAACGGACATTTCGCTCAGCGCGCGCACGATCATGAAGATTGCGAAGCCGCCAACCAAGTAGGCGAGCAGAATCGAGGGGCCGGCCAGCGCGATGGATTCGCTGGAACCATAGAACAGGCCGGTTCCGATGGCGCCGCCCAGTGCAATCAGCTGGATATGACGGTTCTTCAGTGACTTGCGCAGCGTGGCCGGCACCGGCACGTCGTCGGTTTCGCGCGGCTTCTTAGGCGCATCAGCAGTACTCATTGTGCCCTTCTCTCACATTTCTTGGGTTTTGGCGCACGCGGGGCTTGCCGCGATGCGCAACGTTCGTTATTCTATGCCGCCGTATCGTCTCAGAAATGGTCAATCGTCTATTTGTGCGCTATCGCAAGCGCGGGCGTGGGCGCGGCCGGTGAGCAGGCGAAGCTATAGCGAGCGATGCTTATGAAACCGCACGCTTCACTGAGTTCACTGAATTCACCGTGTTCACTGCGTGGCAGGCATACACATGGTGAAGATGGTGTGGGACACCGATTCGGGAGAGGCCGCGAGATCGGTGGCGAGCCAATATTGCAAAAGCCCAATGCTGCCGGACACGGCGAATCGCATACGCATCTGCGCCTCGGCTGGGTAACCCGCCGAAGATTGCAACTGTTCGCCTACGCCGCGCTGGCTGTAAATCAATCCCAGCAGCTGCTGCTGGAAGCCGATATCCGCTTTCGGGCTCATCAATACCTGCAGATGCTTGCGATTGTCGGCAATGTACTGGCAGATGCGCTCAATAACATGCTCGATGCCGGCAGAATCTGGCTGGGCGAGTAGCTGTTCGAGTGCGGTGGTGACCCAGGCCATGGTTTCGTCTTCAATGTCGTGCAGCAGTTCCTCGATGCTCGCATAATGCGCGTAAAACGTGGAACGATTCACATCGGCCCGCTCGCACAACGCTTTAACGGTGATGGAGCCGAGCGGCTGATTGCGCAGCAACTCGATAAGCGCGTCCTGCATGGCACGTCTCGTGTAGCGGGTGCGGCGGCTTTCCGTCAATTCTTTGGCCATGGCCTTCTCCCCAAATTCCGACAACCCACAATCCAACTGTTGGTTGCAGAACCGACACAGTGTTGTTTTACTTGAGTATAGCAGGAAGTTTTGGCGGGGCCTATGGGGCTAGGTGGCTGCCACGAGCGCGTTGGAGGTGTGCGATGGCGTATATCGAATTCGACCATGTGGTCAAGGAATATCCTTCTGGTAGCAGTGTGATTCGCGCGCTCGACGAGGCCAGCTTTACCGCCGAACAAGGCGAATTAAGCGTGATTCTGGGACAGTCCGGTGCCGGCAAAACCACGGCATTGAACATTCTGGGCGGCATGGATACCGCCACAACCGGCCGCGTAGTGGTCGGCGGGCGCGATATTACGGGCCTGCGGAAAAAGGGACTGGTGACCTACCGGCGCAACGACATCGGCTTCGTTTTCCAGTTCTACAATCTTGTGCCGAACCTTACCGCGCTGGAAAACGTGGAGCTTGCCTCACAGATTTGCCCCGACCATTTCGACCCGGTGGAAACCTTGTACAAGGTCGGGTTGGGGGAGCGCATGGGGAACTTCCCAGCGCAACTGTCCGGCGGCGAACAACAGCGTGTATCCATCGCCCGCGCGATTGCCAAAAAGCCGAAGCTGCTGTTGTGTGATGAGCCGACCGGTGCGCTCGATTACGAGACCGGTAAGGAAGTACTGCAGCTGCTGCAGGATATTTGCCAAACGCAAGGCATGACCGTGATGATCATCACGCATAATTCCGCGCTTGCACCGATGGCCCATAAAGTGATTCGCTTCCGCTCCGGCAAGGTGGCCAGCGAGGAGATCAACGCAACGCCGCAGCCCATCGCCGATATCGAATGGTAGGTGATTGGCGATGCTCACTGCAAGACACTCTGTGAAACGCCCCGTGAAACAAGCGAGGCGATTTGTGAAACATTCTGTGAAACGGCGGAACCTCGACGATAGCGGCGGTCGAGGAGCGGGCGTTTCTGCGGTATTTGCCAAAGATACGTTGCGTTGCTGGCTGCGCAGCTGGAAGAGGTTCGTCTCGATCGCCGTCATTACGCTGCTTGGCGTGGCCGTGCTGACCGGCATCTACGCCGGATGCCGCGATGCTTTTCTGGCGGCCGGTCGTTTTTACGATCAGCAGGGACTGCATGACCTGCAGGTGCTATCCACATACGGCCTGACCGATGATGATGCGGCGGCACTGCGCCGAATCGACGGTGTGCAAACCGTGCAGCCCGAACGTTCTCAGACGGTGACCACGTTGGTGGACGGCACCAAGAAAACCGTGACCATGCAGGAAATCGGTACCGAAGGGCTTGATCAGCCGTACCTGCAACAAGGCAAACTGCCGAACAAGGCCGGCGAAGTGGCGGTGACTCAGCAGTTCCTGAACGATAGCGGACTCAAGATTGGCGGCACCATTACTGTGACGCCACAAGACACCTCTTCATCCGTCATATCGGTAGCGGCCACGGAGACTGACGATTCCAATAATGATTCCAATGACGATTCCAATAATGCCGATACGGTAGGTGTCGCCGCCAATGCCTCGGCATCCGATGCGAAGTCCGCCGCCAATACGGACGCCGACGCCGAGCAATCCCCGCAGTTCCCCACGAAACTCACCATCACCGGCGTCGTACTTGACCCGCGCGACCTCAACAATCCAGACGGCTATTCGGGCATGACCTCCTTCCGGTCCACCTCATCCGAGGACTATACGTTCTTTGCACCCAGCGACGGCGTGACCGGCAATATATACACTGCGATATCGGTTACCGTCACTGGTGCGTCCGATTTTGACACGTTTTCCGATGCCTACGATGAAGCCGTCAAAACCGTGGCCGACCGTATCGAACATCAGATACAGACCACACGCCAGAAAGCCCGTCGTCAACAGATCGTCTCCAGCGCGCAGCGCAAACTGGACGATGCCCAAGACGAGGCCAACGAGCAGCTGGACGAAGCCCAGAAGCAGATCGACGACAACTGGGCCGAGCTGGAAGCCAACGAAACGACATTGCAAGATAGCCGTACCGAATTGGAGAACAACAGGACAACCATTACCGATGGCGAACGGCAGCTCGCCGATGGACGTGCGCAGATTGCAACGGCCCGTCAACAGATCGCGCAAGGTCGCCAGCAGATAGCCGAAGCGCGCACCCAGCTCGAATCGGGCAAAGCGCAGCTCACCTCGGCTCGCAAACAGCTCGATGCGGCGCAAACGGAACTGACTGCCAATCGCACGAAAATCGAACAGGGCATTACCCAAATCGACCAAGGCGTGGCACAAATTGATCAGATGCTGTCCATGATTCAACAGGCCGACAATCTACTGGCGCAACTTGACCCGAATATCGACTTCAACTCACCCACATGGCAGGCCATCAAGCAACTGCTCGCGCGCCTTGGCATTACCCTGCCTGAAGTGCCGTCAATCAGTGAGCTGCGGCAACAGCTGGCCGCCAAGCAAACGGAACTGCAAACGCAGCGAGACAGTCTGACCCAGCAGAAAGCCGATTTGCAGCGCACATTAAACGAAACCATTGCCCCCGCACAATCCACCTTGGACCAGCAGAACGCGCAACTGACCGCCAAGGAACAGGAAGCGGCTGCAGGAGAGGCACAGCTCAATACCAAATCCGCGGAACTCGAAGCGAATGCCGCAACCCTCGAAACCCAGTCGGCGCAACTTGAAGCGCAGGCCGCCCAACTGGCCAGCGGCAAGCAGCAGCTCGAAGAAGGCGAGCGGCAGCTGGAAGAAGGCGAACAACAGCTCGCGGACGGCAAGGCGAAACTGGATGATGCGCAGTCTGAACTCGATGCGAAGCGAAGCGAAGCGGAAAGCGAATTCGCCAAGCAGCAACGGCGCATCGACGATGTGGCCAACGCACGTTGGTATGTGCAGACACGCGCTTCGATCGACGGATTCAGCTCGCTCAAATCAGACGTCAGTTCCATCGAATCCATCGGCCGCGCATTCCCGATTGTGTTCCTGCTGGTCGCCGTGCTCATGAGCCTGACCACCATGACCCGCATGGTCGAGGAAGACCGCGGACTTATCGGCACCTACCTTGGACTCGGCTATGGCGGACTCGCCGTGTCCAGCCGGTATCTGCTGTTCGCGTTGCTCGCCTGCTTGGTCGGCGGCGGCATCGGTCTGCTGGTCGGATTCCTCGGCATCCCGGCATTCCTGATGGTGGTGATTGAGGGACTGTATATATTGCCCGGTGTGCGACTTGAATACGACTGGCTGTACGGCTCGGCCGGCATCGTGCTGTTCGTGGTCGGTGTGGGCGTGGTCACCGCGCTCGCCTGCCGCGAGGAGATACGGCACACGCCCGCCGCGCTGATGCGCCCGAAGGCGCCGAAGGCGGGCGCTCGCATATTGTTGGAGCGGATTCGCCCGGTATGGAGCCGGCTGAACTTCCTCGGCAAAGTCACTGCGCGCAATATCTTCCGATTCAAGTCGCGTTTGATTATGACCGTGGGCGGCGTGGCTGGTTGCACAGCGCTGATTATCTGCGGATTTGCGATTAACGACACCGTCGACACGACTGGCGTCAAGCAATATGAGCAGATCTACCAGTATGACTTGATGGTGGTGGCCAATGACGATGACGCCGCCGCGATGCGCAAGCAGGTGGCACAAGATGGCCGGGCCACCGAAACGCTGAATCTGCGCGTGGATAGCGGCGAGATGAGCAATGCGGCGCAGGAAAGCGAAACCGTGCAGCTGATGACGGTGCCCAACAATTCGTTGAACAAACTGAACGACATGGTCACGCTGGAAGAGGCCGGTGACGATGGGTGGTTCGAGCTGCCCAATATCTTCGGCAAAGCGGGTGGCGGCACTGTAGCGCTGGACGATAGTGGTGTGATTGTGGCGAAGTCCGCAGCCAATTCGTTGGATATTCATGCGGGCGACACCGTCACGTTGAGCAATGGCGGCAGCGGGCGGGCCAAGGTGAAGGTTGCGGCGGTGACGCGCAACCTCATCGGCTCTGATGTGTACATCAGTGAGCGACTGTACGACCAGAAGTTTGCGGCCGACGGTGTGACGTCTTCGGCTTCGGGAGATGGCACTGCCTCGACCTTGACGTGGAACGCGATGCTCGCCAAGCTGAAAGGTTCCGAGACCGAACAGGCCGAATATGCGGATCGGTTGGGCGAGGAATCGTCGGTGCTCAAGGCCGTGAGCTGTGCGCATCTGGCCGCCACGTTTAAGTTCGATTTGATGGGTGCCGTGGTGGCGCTGATTGTGGGGCTCGCCGGCGGCCTGGCGCTGGTGGTGCTGTTTACGTTGGCCAATACGAACGTGTCCGAACGCATCCGCGAGATGGCCACACTGAAGGTGCTGGGCTTCTATGACCGCGAGGTGCACAACTACGTGAACCGCGAGATGATGATATTGACCGGTATGGGTGTGGTGGTTGGTCTGCCGCTTGGCAGGTGGATAGGCGGATTACTGACTGCTGCGTTGAATATGCCGTCGCTGTATTTCGAAGTGGAAGTGCACTGGTACAGCTATGCGATTGCCGTGGTGGCGACGCTGGCGTTCGCGCTGCTGGTGCAGCTGTTCACCAACCCAGTGCTCGATCGCGTAGACCCGGTCAGCTCGCTCAAGTCCGTGGAATAGAGGTAGAAGTTCAATTTGGTGTTGATGAATTGAACTTTTTGGCGGAATATTTACAGTATCATCGCATGTATTCTTGAGCTGAGCGGTTTTCGTGACATATTTCGGTGATACAGTTTGAACTTGTTTTGAACGAGTATCGCGTCTGGTGCGTAACAATCGGGCGGCAGAGAAGAGAAATGAAATCAGTATGGGCGATACGAATGTGAATGGTGGTACACAGCAGGCTACGGGCAAACTCAAGTCTGTCGAAAGCCTGGACCAGACCAACGAGATGGAGCGTGGCCTGAGCAATCGCCACGTACAGTTCATCGCCATTGGCGGCACCATCGGCACCGGCCTGTTCCTGGGCTCGGGCAAGTCAATCTCGCTAACCGGCCCCTCGATCATCTTCGTGTACATTCTGGTCGGTGTCATCATGTTCTTCCTGATGCGCGCCATCGGCGAAATGATGTACCGTGACCCCAGCCAGCACACCTTCATCAATTTCATCACCCGTTACCTTGGCAACGGGTGGGGGCATTTCGCCGGCTGGACGTATTGGGCCGCGCTCGTGCTGCTGGGCATGACCGAGATCACGGCCGTCTCCACGTACTTCATCACCTTCTTCGACACGTTCGGCATCGACCTGACCCATTGGAAATGGCTGATCGAGCTGTGTTTCCTGGTGTCGCTGGTCTCCATCAACCTGATTGCCGTCAAGGTGTTCGGCGAGGTGGAATTCTGGTTCTCGATGATCAAGATCACGCTGATTTGCGCGATGATCGCCACCGCCGTGGTCATGATCGTGATCGGCTACCATTACCCAGCCGTGCAGATTCACGGCGTGGACCACGTGAGCCCGGCCGGCCACGCCGGATTCGACAACCTGTTCGCCAACTTCTCGTTCGCGCCGAACGGTTGGATGGCCTTCCTCATGAGCTTCCAGATGGTGTTCTTCGCCTACGAGATGATTGAATTCGTGGGCGTCACCGTCTCCGAGACCAAGAATCCGCGCAAGGTGCTGCCCAAGGCCATCAACGAGATTATCGTGCGCGTGCTCATCTTCTATGTGGGCGCACTGGTGGCCATCATGTGCATCGTGCCGTGGACCTCGTTCAAGCCGAACGAGGACGGCTCCTTTGCCTCCCCGTTCATTATGGTGTTCCAGTACGCCGGGCTGAATTGGGCGTCCGCGCTGGTGTTCTTCGTGGTGATCACCGCCGCATCTTCCGCGCTGAACTCGCTGCTGTACTCGGCTGGCCGCCACCTGTACCAGCTGTCCGAGGTGTCGCCGAACCCGATGCTGAACAAGCTCGGCAAGGTGTCCGATCGCAAGGTGCCGGCCCGCGCCATCCTGGTGTCCGCGGCGCTGATACTGCTGTCGCCGATCGTCAACGCCATCCCCGGTGTGTCCGGAGCGTTCGTGCTGTTCTCGTCCGCCAGCTCCGCGGTGTTCCTGTTCATCTACATCCTGACGCTGCTGGCGCATCGCAGGTACCGCCGTTCCGCTGATTTCATTCCGGACGGGTTCGTCATGCCCGCGTGGAAGGTGCTCAATACGGTGGCAATCGTGTTCTTCGTGTTCATCTACCTGACGTTGTTCCTTGCGGACGATACGCGCAATTCCGCGATTGCCGGCCTGGTGTGGCTTGTGGGCTTCGGTGGATTCTCTATGCTGCGCGAACGCTACCGTAGCCGCGATTTGAAGGCCGCACTGGAACACAAGGAGTGATTGGACGGGCTGATTGGCTGGCGGCTATTGGTTGGGTGGCTGTTGGCTGTTGGCGGCTGACTGGCTAGCGGCCGATAGCCAATGACTGGGCTGATCGTCAGCCAATCGGCTGCCTATAGGTCTCATTGATACATTCGGTCATCCGATTAGTGCATTTGTGCGGACAATTAGTGCATTCGATCATCGGATTAGTACATCAGTGTGCAATTATTAGTACAATTAGCCGCCTAATTAGTACATTAGGACATAAAACAATGTCCTAATGTACTAATTAGATGCTAAAATACGATAAGTGCCATGTCCTAATGTATGAATTATCGCTATGAAGGGCGGAATGCGATGACGCAGGATGAACTTATGCAAGTGCTGCAGGCCGGTGAATCATCTATGGTCGAGTTCAAGCGCTGCAGCGAATTGCCTCATACGGATACTTTTGAGACTGTATGCTCATTCGCCAATCGTTCTGGTGGCAGCATTTATCTTGGCGTTGACGATGACGGTCAAGTGCTCGGCGTCGATTCTAAGCGCGTTAGTGAGATAGAGCGCAACGTTGTCAACGTAGTGTCTAATCGTAAGATGTTCGAACCGGCTCCAATGGTGGAAACGGAACATATCGAGTACGACGAACGGATTATTGTTCGTATTTGGGTAGCTCCGAGTTCTTCGGTTGTGCGGTTCAAGGGCGCAGTGTTTGATCGCATTGCTGATGTGGATACACACATCGAAAGCGATATCCAGATTAGTCAAATGTATATTCGCAAGCAGAACTACTATTCCGAACGGCGAATTTTCCGTTACGTGACTCCGTTTGATTTGCGTCCTGAGCTGATTGCGCGAATGCGGCAGCTGGCGGTCGCTCAGCGAGCTGGGCACCCTTGGGGAACTATGTCTGACGAAGAACTGTTCCGCAGCGCCAAGCTATACGATCGTGATTACACGACCGGCGAAGAGGGCTTTAATCTTGCTGCAGTGCTGCTCTTGGGCAAGGATGAAGTCATTTCCTCGGTTTGCCCAGCGTATATTACTGATGCCGTGGTTCGGCGAGACAATATTGACCGATACGATGACCGACTTATGGTGCGGACCAACTTGTTCGATTCGTACGAGCAACTCCGTGAATTTACTGAGCGGAATCTGCCTGACCGCTTTGTGTTAAAGGGCGATAAGCGAGTGAGCCCGCGTACGATGATCGCCCGTGAATTGGTGGCAAACAGCCTCATGCATCGGGAGTATTCCAGTCCGGTGGTGGCGCGTGTCACCATTGATAATGAATCCATCCGGACGGTTAATGCTTCGCGCTCATTCTTTGAAGGTCGAATGAAGCTGGGCGAGTTCACGCCAATGCCAAAGAATCCGATTATCGCTAATGTGTTTGTGCAGACCGGCATAGCCGAGCAGCTGGGTAGCGGACTGCGGAATCTGATAAGAGCGTCCCGGCAATATACTGAGCGAGAGCCTGAGTTCCGCGATGGTGACATATTCGAGGCGACGATTCCTATTGTTCCTGCGCTGAAGACCGTGGATGGTTCTGGTTTTGCTAGCGTGAGATCTGTAGTTGAGAAAGATGCCGAAGAGGGTGCGAGGCTCATTGGCGGGGAACGTGTGGATGGTAAGAAAGCAGATGCAACCGCATCGGGTGAAATTGATTCGCGGGCAGCGATGCTGTCGGCGATGAATCGACGCTTGACAGAGGTTGACTATGTGACTGTACCTGAACTCGCCAAGATAACAGAGCTCGATAACAGAACAGTCCGCAAATTCCTAAACGGTTTAGTTGCGCAAGGAAAGCTGATTGCTGAAGGCAACACGCGTGGTCGGCGTTATCGGAAGGGATAGCGGGCGCGATATCTCGATGCAGTGGGATTCACTTAAGGGCTACGGCAAATATGATTCGTAGCGATTGGGCCAGCGCAATTCGAATGGCTCATGACTTTGTGCGTCGTTTGTGGTCTCTGAAGTTGTTTGCTGGGTGACGGTTTTGTGATAAAATCGCTCATATCAAAATGTTTGCGTAAACATTTTGGCTGCGCCGAAAGAAGGAGTCGACGTAGGTCATGTATCAGGCAAAGAGGCCGGCTCAGTGAAGCAAAGGCCGATTTTTCCGGTATAAGGCGGACAGCAGGAACACTAAGGAGACCAATGAGGGTACTGAGCAAATCGCTTGCTGCAATGGTTGCGGCGGCAACACTAGTGGGAGGAGGGGCGTTTGCGGTTGCCGGCACTGCGTATGCGGCTGATAACGATGCCATTACCGTGACCCCGAACCCGTGGTATGCCAACAGTTTCGATGGCTGGGGCACCTCGCTGGCTTGGTTCGCCAACGCCACCGGCAGCCTCGGCGAGGAATCGGCCATCACCACCAATCTCGGCGATGACGCTTCCAAGGCTAAGGCTGTGGAATACGGCAAGCAGCTGCGCGAACAGTTCTACCAGTCCATCTTCGGTGATGAAGGACTGGACCTGAACATGGCCCGCTACAACGTGGGCGGCGGCAATGCCTCCGATGTTGCCTACGGCTACCCATTCATGCGCCAAGGCGCTGCCGTGCCTGGCACGTGGAAAGATGACGCCACCGGCTCCGGCACGTATGGCAATGGCGTAACCACCAAGCAGGCCGACAAAGACAAGCTGGCTGCGGCATTCGACCCGACTGACGACAACCAGTATGACTTCTCCAAGTCCGCCGCCCAAGACTGGTGGATTGAGCGCGGTGCCACCGGCGATAACCCCGACATCACCGATGTAGAGGCCTTCGCCAACTCCGCTCCGTGGTTCCTGACCAACAGCGGTTACGCCACTGGTGGATACAACTCTGGTAGCAATAATCTTGCAAACCCTGAGAAATTCGCTCAGTACATGACCAAGAACGTCGAGCACCTCGAAAGCCTTGGCGCAAACGTTGACACGGTCGAGCCGTTCAACGAGTCCGAGACCAGTTACTGGGGCACTCCGGGCGACATGGCTTCGAAGTACACCGATGAGAGTGATGACAACACCAAGCTCATTAACAACTACTGGGATAAGTACTACTCCGACAAAGATAGGTCCGTCACCCCATACTCCAACGCGCTGAAGAAGCCGCAGGAGGGTATGCATGTCAGCAACGCCCAGCAGCAGCAGACGATTACCGCACTCGCTGAGGCGCTCAAGGACAATGATGACACCATCATCGCAGCCACCGATGCCACGAACTCCGCCGACTTCGTCAAGTCGTACAACCAGTACCCGCAGGCGATCAAGGACCTTATCGGCCAGTACAACGTTCACGCCTACTCCGACAGCAACCAGATGCAGTCGCGCGATATCGCTCAGGCAGACGGCAAGAAGCTGTCGATGAGCGAGGTGGACGGCTCCTGGCAGTCTGGCTCCTACAACCCGTACGGTTTCGACAACGCGCTGGGCATGATGAGCAAGATCAGCTCCAACGTCACCCGCCTGCAGTCCAAGGACTTCACCTTCTGGCAGGTGGTCGAGGACCTCTACAACATGCAGATGGGCTCGAATGTGAATCCGGCCGGTGAGAACACCAACTGGGGCACCGTGCTCATCGACTTCGACTGCACCGTGGCTGGCATGGACGGCAAGCTCTACTCCGAGCGCCGCGTGAACAACAACGGCGGTACCACCGATGGACTTGAACCGTGCACGGTTATTGCAAACGCCAAGTACAACGGCGTCAAGGCCATCACCCACTTCATCCACGCGGGCGACAAGGTCATCGCCAACAACGATGAGGACAACAACATGACTGCCACCTCCGACGATGGCAAGACACAGACCGTCATCCACCGCAACTCCGGCACCTCTGACCAGACCTTCGTCATCGACCTGTCGAAGTACGGCGAGATTGCCGACAACGCTTACGGTGAGCTCTACCTGACCACCGAAACCTCTGCCGAAGACAAGAACGCGGGTGTCGATTCCGCCACTCCGGAAGTCTTCGCCAAGACCAGCAACGTCAAGCAAGCTGAAGGCTCTGTGATGATTGACAAGGCTGCCAAGACCGCTACGGTCACTGTGCCCGCCCGTTCTATCGCCTCCATCCAGCTCACTGGCGTGACCGGCTACGCTAAGGATGCTGCCGTCGAGACCGGCGACACTTACCAGCTCGTTGGTAAGCAGTCCGGCAAGGCCGTGGCTGATACCACTTCTGGTGATTCCGCGCTGTCCCTGGCCAACGTCGCTTCCGATGCCGAGAACGCCAAGAAGCAGACTTGGACCTTTACCCAGATCGAGCAGCCCGCCGACTCCGAGCGCCCTGATCTCAAGGCTTATGTGATTACTAACGCCGAAGGCAAGGTGCTGGTGTCCAAGGATGGCACGAACGCGCTTTCCAACGAAACGGTTGAGGCCGCTAAGTCCGACCCGGCTGCCAAGTGGATTCTCAACACTTCCGATGGTTCGACCTACCAGCTGCTCAATGCCGCGACTAAGACGAACCTCGATGTGGATAACTCTGGTACCACAGTCGGCACGAAGGTTGGCTTGTGGCAGTCACCGAGCGGCACTTCGCCGTCCGCCAACCAGACATGGACTCTACGCAATGTAACGCCGACCAGCCAGAAGACCGTGAACGTGCAGACCGCCGTTAACGAGAAGGCCGCGCTGCCGACCGAAGTCACGCTCTACTACACCTGGGGCGAAGGCAAGGCCACGGTTGCCAACTGGGATACTTCCAAGGTCGATGTGGCCAAGGAAGGCACCTACGAAGCCACCGCTACCGCCACCGATGTGTACGGCAACGAGTTCAATGTCGCCGCTACGGTCTACGTTGGCGCGCTCACCGTTTCCGATCCGGTATCGGCTACAGTGCTGGCCGGCACCAGTGCGAGCGAGGCGAAGGCCGCGCTTGAGGCTGCGCCGGTGTATCTGCACGTCAAGGCATCGCCTGCATTCGAGGGCGATGCGGCTAAGGTTACGTGGAACTTCGATGGGCTTGATACCAAGCTCGCCGATGCCAAGGCTGGCGACAACATTGCCGTGACCGGTACTTACCAGCTGGACGACGCGACCACGATTGCGCTGAAGGGCGCGATCTATGTCACCGCCGCCACGCCTGAGAATGTGGCCGACACTGCTTCCAGCCTGACCGTGACCAACCAGCAGACGGAATACAGCAAGGGCGATCAGTGGAAGAAGCTCACCGATGGTGACACGTCAGCTGAAGCCTGGGTGACGTGGAACTCTGCTGGTGACTATTCCGCCAGCCCGACCGCCACGATTGACTTCGGCTCTGAGTGTGAGCTTAGCAGAGTGACCATTACGTATGGTGACAAGGCTCCGGCTTCCGCCAAGGCCGAGTACACCACTGATGGCGAGACGTGGATGCAATTCGGTAGCGATGTTAAGCCTGCCGCAGGCCAGACGGTGACGTTCAAGGCCGATAAGGGCACAGTGAATGCCACGAAGGTGCGCATTGTGAACACCGTGAACAACGACTACATGAACGCCACCGAAATTCAGGCATTCGTGACGCCGGTTCAGGGTGCTGCGAAGAACATCGCCGCGGCCTCTGGCACGAACTTCTCGGTGAACTTCCAGGAGGGTGCCTCCGCTTCCAAGGCCATCGATGGTGACACTACGTCAAAGGGTTGGTCCACTTGGGCTTCCACCGCCTCGACGGTGGACCCGGTCGCCACGTTCACCTTCGACGAAGCTCAGACCATCACCGAAGTGAAGACCTTCTTCTACTACGATGGTCGTGCGTCTTGGCCGAAGAGCCAGACGCTGGAATACCAGGATGAGGCTGGCGAATGGCATGGAGTCGGTACCAAGGATGGCTGGAAGATACAGGCCGGCGATGCCGGCTCTGGCTCCGACGGCATCACCGCCGCCGACACCCCGACCGTTGACTTCGTGCTCGGCACCCCGGTAAAGGCCAAGGCCATCCGCCTGACTAACACATTGCAGGACACCAAGGTGTACATCAACGTGGCTGAGATCCAGGTGTTCGCACAAGACAGCACGGTACTCACCCCGCAGCCAGCATCCGATGCCACGCTGGGCGACCTGCGTCTTGACGGCGAAACCGTTGAAGGCTTCGACCCGTCCAAGACCGACTACACGGTTGATCTGCCGGTCGACGCCGAGGCAAACCCGGTGCTGCAGGCCTTCGCCACCGACAATGCCGCCGCCGTCAAGGTGACTGGCGACGCGGTTGAGAACGGCAAGCTTGGCGGCAAGGCCGCCATTACGGTGACCTCAGCCGACGAGTCTGAGACGAAGACCTACACGGTGACCTTCAACGCCTTCACTTTGGCTTCGCTCAAGGTGATCGGACCCACGAAGACCGAGTACGCCATCGGCGACAAGCTCGATACCGCCGGTCTGAAGGTGACTGCCGTCTACCAGAGTGGCGACAAGACCAAGGAAGTGCCGGTCGCTCTTGACGACCCGCAGCTTGCGATTGGCTCGTTCGACTCCACCACCGCCGGCAAGAAGGCGATTACCGTCTCCTACCGTGGTGTGACCGCGACCTTCAACGTCACGGTCAAGGCCAACGCAGTCGCCCCTGGCCCTGAAGAACAGAAGCCCGGCAACACCAACAAGCCCGGTGCCACCGGCAACGGCAACAAGAACACGGTGGCCAACACCGGTTCCAGTGTTGCCGCCATCGCTGGCGCTGTCGCTCTGCTGGCCGCTGCCGCGGGTGCACTGTTCATGCTGCGCAAGCGTGCATAGCACCCTCGCGCAGTAATGGGTGAAGGAACAAGCCGGCAATATTGACTATTGCCGGCCGGTTCCTCCGCTCTTTGACCATAATTGGTCCGACAAGTTGAATACTGAATTTTCAGTATCGGTATATTGATTTGTCGAACCTTTTCTGGCTTCGCGGATAGCGACATAACTGTTTGTTCAAAAAACCGTTATCATCAATCAAGGAACCAAATCAATGAAGATAAACGATAAGGGCAAGGGCGCTCTTATCGCGGCAATTACCGCCGCGGCAACGCTATTGTCATGCGGGCTGGCCGCTGCAAGTGCCAGTGCGGCAGGTGTGGATTACCTGCCTACCATCGGCCAAGTGCCGACATACACCAAGTTCCAGCCCACAGCCGATCCGGGCAAGAACGCTAGCGATTACTTCCAGCCATATTGGTATGCCAAGAACGCCAATGATAATGGCGGCACACACATCCAAGCGCACGGTGGCCAAGTGGTCAAGGTCGGCGACGCCTACTACTGGTATGGCGAAGACCGTTCTAACGGTTACGACAACAGCCCCGGTGTCCATGCTTATATGTCGACAGATCTATACAACTGGACCGATCTTGGTGTGGCGCTGCGTGCGGTGACCAGCAAATCTCAGTTGACGGATAAGAGCAATGCCGATTACGCCTACTTCGACAAGGCCTACAACCTGACCAAGTCCGACGGCAGTGTGGACGCTGCCAAGGCCGACGCAATCTTCCCGTACCTCAACACCAACCCCGATCAGGATGGTGATGGCGCGGTTGATTCCGTACAGGGCATTTTCGAGCGTCCGAAGATCATCTACAACAAGAAGAACAAGCAATACGTGCTGTGGTGGCATTCCGATGGAAGCACCACGCCGGGCGGTTCCAACTATGCACGTGCACTTGCGGGCGTGGCTGTTTCCGACAATCCGGCGGGCCCGTTCACTATGGTGGGTGCCTATCGTTTGCCTAACCAGAACAATTGGAAAGAAGCCGCAGGTAACCCCAGCTGGGGTGAGAACGGTGACAGCCGCGATATGACTGTGTTCGTGGACCCGAAGGACGACAGTGCCTATGTACTGTATTCTTCCGAAGCCAATGCCACGCTGTACATCGCCAAGCTCAACGATGATTACACCAATGTAGTCAAGACCACGAATGTGGACCAGTCCGAGGGACAAAAGCAGTACTCTGCTGACGGGCAGTACCCATACATTCTTGCAGACGCTACTACGGATGCCCCGGTGCGTGGCGAAGATTTCCAAATCGTCAAACAAAATGGTTCGCTGGAAGCTCCTGCCGTATTCCAATATGACGGGCGTTACAACATCATCGCATCTGGTGCAACCGGCTGGGCCCCGAACAAGCAGACCTACTACACCGCCGACTCCATGCTGGGAAACTGGACCCGTGGCGTGGAAAAGGACGATGTCAACGAGAACACGTGGTACAACAACATGCCGGAAGGCGCGGATGGTCTGTTGTCCGTGGGCGATACCCGCGGCACCACATTCGGTTCGCAGTCAGCTAGTGTGCTCGCAGTAGACCAGGAGAAAGGTCACTTCATCTACCTTGGTGACCGTTGGGATTCCGGTAAAGCCGATTCCACCTATGTTTGGCTGCCGCTGACCATCGGTGAGAACGGCACCATCGAAATGCACAATCCTGCTCAAGAAGGCGAGCCCGACGGTTGGGATCTGAGCTATTGGGGCAACCATGGTAGCGCCAAGGGCAAGCTGGTCAACTGGACTGTGGAAACCGGCGATGATCTCCCGAAGACCGTGAACACGGGCGGAACCGTTACTCTGCCGGACACCGTCAACGTCAAGGAAGGCGACGATACCATTGCTACCAAGGTGACATGGAATGTGGAAGGCGGTACGGCAGTCAGCAAGTCGACCAAGGCTGCTGGTAACACCTACGCATTCAATGTGCCGGGAACCTACACCATTACGGGCACTCTTGCCGAGAGCAGTAACTTCAATCCGGGCCGTACATTCCGTAGAACCATCGATGTTTCCTGCTCCAACCCGATTTCCGGAAGTTGGAAGGAAGCTCATTGGAAGGGCGGCAGCGCGTGCCAGGTTTCTGCGTCCGGCGGTGCTTATGACTTCACGATTACGGACAACGCCAATCGTGGCGTCTGGACGGATCGCAACGAGGGCAGTGCGGTGTACCAGCCTGATGCTCTGGACGTGAACGAAACGCTGGAAACCACGGTCAAGCCGCTCGACTTGGGCGGTAATGGCGATCCGCGCGCCGGTCTGGTGGTTCGTAACGGTCTTGCTGACGCTAACGGCGGCAAGGGATATGCCACGTTACTTGCCAGCCCAAGCGGCATTTACATGCAGTACGATTCCAATGCCGATGGCTACATCGATAAGGAAACATCGCATGTTGGTGCCGGCTTCGGCGACCAAGTGCAACTCAAGCTGGAGCGCGCCGCAACCGATACCCTGAAAGGCTACTGGCGTGCTTCCGCGAACGATGAATGGCAGGATGTCGCTACGGTAACGCTGACCGGTGCGGACGCAACCGGGCTCGATGCCGGTGTCTTCGCCACGTCGAACAGCAATGCCGGCGCATTCACCGTGGCCTTCAACGGCACTGCGTTCGGTTCGCAGACTGCTGCTGTGGAGTCCATCGCGGCTAAGGACCCTGAAGCCACTATCGCCAAGGGGCAGATGCTCGCGCTTCGGGACGTGACGGTTACCGCCACGCTCACCAATGGCAAAACGCGTGTGCTGGAGCCAAGCGAATACACGCTGGAAGGCTTCGACACCACCAAATTGGGCGAGC
>UMIB01024276.1_pt1 | contig 23271 bp, 18 predicted proteins | sample 1965641 | NCBI WGS metagenome assembly UMIB01 (sample SAMEA4836110, study PRJEB28245) | human gut metagenome | biome: gut microbiome; material: fecal sample | place: Denmark | collected 2008
CGGAGGTCATTGCCCGGGACAACATCCCGCTGTTCCAGCAGGGCTTGATGATGCAGCAGCTCAACAGCGAAAAGCTGCTGGTAGAGGGCTGCGTGGAAGGCAGCTACGAGAAGGTGCTGCAGGCCTTTACCCTGAACAAGACTGTGCCCAGCATGAGCGTTGCAAAGGCCATTCTGGACGATATGATCGAAGCCAACAAGGGCTACTGGCCGGAGCTGCACTGAGCAGCCGACCTTACAGCCGCCGCAGGCATTGCCGCCTGCGGCGGCTTTTTTATGCGCATTGACCTTTGCACAGCAAGGGCTTATAATGAGAAAAAACCAGTAAAAACGAAAGGAAGCACACCCATGCAAAACCAAGTCCCTGTATCCCAAAACCGCCCGGTCACCGGGCGCTTTGCGCCCAGCCCCAGCGGACGGCTGCATCTGGGCAATCTGGCGTGCAGCCTGCTGGCATGGCTCAGCGCAAAAAGTCAGGGCGGGCGCATCGTGCTGCGCATCGAGGATCTGGATGCCGAGCGCTGTCCCCGCGTTTATGCCGACTTACTGGAGCAGGACCTTGCGTGGCTGGGGCTTACATGGGACGAGGGCGGCAGCACCGGCGGCGCACACGCGCCCTATTATCAGAGCGAGTGCGGGGACATCTATACCCAAAGCTACCGCAAACTGGAGCAGAGGGGGCTGGTGTACCCCTGCTTTTGCTCCCGCTCCCAGCTGCACGCCGCCAGCGCACCCCACACCTCGGACGGCAACGTCATCTACCCGGGCACCTGCCGGGGACTGACGCCGGAAGAGATCGCGGAAAAGCGCAAAAAGAAAGCCCCTGCCTACCGCCTGATGGTGCCGGACGAGGCCATCACCTTTACGGACGGCTGCATGGGCACCCACACCGAAAACCTGCTGCGGGACTGCGGCGACTTCTATCTGCGCCGGGCAGACGGGGTATTTGCCTATCAGCTGGCGGTGGTGGTGGACGATGCCCGCATGGGCGTCACCGAGGTGGTGCGCGGGGCAGACCTGCTTTCCTCCACGGCGCGGCAGCTGTACCTGTACCGGCTGCTGGGCTTGCAGCCGCCCCGCTTTGCCCACTGCCCGCTGCTGCTGGCAGCGGACGGGCGGCGGCTGTCCAAGCGGGACGGCGACCAGAGCCTTGAAAATCTGCGGGCAAAATATACCGCCCCGGAGATCATCGGCAAGCTGGCGTATGCTTACGGCTTGCAGCCAGAGCCTGCCCCCCGCACCCCGGAAAGCCTTGTGCCGGACTTTGCGTGGACAAAAGTCCCCAAGCAGGATATCTGCCTGCCCGAGGGGCTGTTTTAAAAAAGGAAATAAAAAAACGACCCCTGCCTGCGCCTACGGCGCAGGCAGGGGTCAATTTTTCTTTCTTAGGCTCTCCGCACCTGCGGCAGCTGGCTGCGCTCGAGGGCGGTAAAGGCGCTGTCCAGCGCCAGTGCCAGCAGCGCACCCAAGGCCACGTCAATGCAGCTGTGCTGCTTGAGCAGCACGGTGGAGCAGACGATGGAAACGCACAGCACGGCGGCGGCGGGGCGCATCCAGCGGCGGCGGGGCGCATCAAAAATGCGGCTGCGGTAGTACGCCAGCAGCAGCGTCACCGAGTTGAACACATGGATGGACGGGCAGACGTTGGTGGCGGTGTCGGTGCGGTACAAAAAGCGCACAGTCTGCGCAAAGATATCGCTGCCCGGCACCCAGTAGGGGCGCAGGTCCAGCGCCGTGGGCAGCACCGCGTAGCACGCCAGTGCAATGGTCATGCCGGAGAACAACGGCAGGCACAGCCGCCAGAAGTCCTCCCGCGGAGCCTTCCACAGCAGATAGAACAGGGTGAAGGGGATCCACAAAAACCATGCAAAATAGGGGATCACCGCATATTTGCAGAAGGGAATCAGATCGTCCAGACGGCAGTGCACCAGAATGCTGCGCAGGGGGACGTTTGCCTCCAGAGAGTGAAAAACGGAAAGATAAAATATCGTATACAGCGCCATGAACCCGATGGGGTGGCGCGCAAGCCAGCTGCGTTTCATAGAATAGCCTCCTTTTGCAGAAGAGCAGAACTCGATAGCATTGAGAAATTATACGCCCGAACGATGAAGATTGCAAGAACGAAAGGTGAAAACTTTGTCAAGCGCTGAAAAAATAATTTGTGGAACTTGTAAAAAATACCATCGCTCTTCTGCTGATAATACGAATCAGAGGGGCGGTTTCCTGCAAAAAAGAAAAAATCCACCCCGTTTTCGCCGGTCTTTACAGACCGGGAATGGGGTGGATGCTAAAAAATCAGATCACACTCTGCTCCAGCCAGCTGCCCCGGCGGAAGCGCAGGTAGAAGCACAGCGAGCGGAACACCCAGTCCAGATACATGCCCATCCAGATGCTCAGAAGCCCGCCGCCGAAGCAGAGCACTGCCAGATAACAGAAGCCCACCCGGAACGCCCACATGGACACGATGCTCACGGTCATGGTAAACCGGGCATCACCGGCAGCGCGCAGGATGTTGGGCAGGGTAAAGCTGGACGGCCACACGAACAGGGAAACGATGTTGAACCACACCATGATGTCCAGTGCCATGGCCTGCGCCTCCGGCGAGAGGTTGAACAGGGACACCGCGAACCGGTTGGCGAAGAAGAAGGCCGAAAGGTTCATCACCCACGCGCCGCAGTAGGCGGTCAGCATCAAGCGGCGGGAGTAGTACACCGCCTGCTCCTTTTCGCCCGCGCCCAGACACTGGCCTACCACGGTCAGGGCAGCCATGCCCACGGCGTTGGCGGGGATGTTCAGGAAAGTGGTGGTGGTATTGGCTACCGCGTTGGCGGCAATGGCCGCCGTGCCAAGGGTGGAGGTCAGGCTGGAGACCGACAGCTTGCCGATCTGGAACATGCCGTTCTCGATACCGGCGGGGATGCCCACCCGCAGGATGCGCCGGATCAGCCCGCCGTTCGGTGCCATCGCTCGCAGGCTGTCCACCCGCAGGGCGCAGCCCGGCTTTTGCAGCAGATACAGCACCACCGCGCAGGCAATGGCGCGGGACACAAGGCTTGCCAGCGCTGCGCCCATGACCCCCATGCCGAAGCCGTAGATCAGCACCGCGTTGCCGCCGATGTTCACCACGTTCATCACCAAGCTGGACAGCATGCTGATCTTGCTGTTGCCCTGGGCCCGGAACAGCGCCGCACCGGCGTTGTACAGGCCGATGAAGGGATAGCTCAGCGCCGAAAGCAGAAAGTAGGTCTCGGCGTAGTGCATCACGTCCGCGTCAATGGAGCCGAAGATGCCCCGCAGGATGGCGTGCCGCCCGCCGATGACCACCGCCGCCACCAGCACGCTGAAGCTGGACAGCACGAATAAAATCTGCGCAGCCGCCGCCTTGGCGTTTTTGGGCTCCTGATGGCCGATGTACTGGCTGGTGACCACCGCACCGCCGGTAGCCAGCGCGCTCATGATCTGGATCATCAGGGTGTTGAAGCTGTCCACAAGGCTCACGCCGGACACGGCGGCTTCGCCCACCGAGGATACCATCAGGGTATCAGCCAGACCAATGGTCACGCTGAGCGCCTGCTCCGCGATCAGCGGCAGCAGCAGCGCCACCAGCGCCTGCCGTGGAAACAGGGGAGTGGATGTGAATTTGGACGATTTCATGCTGTCCTCCGTTGCAAATGACAAAAAAGCTCGAATGCTTCTATCATACAGCGGAAGCTGTCGAAATGCAAGAGGTTGTATACAAGAAAGTGTCAAAAAGCAACAGCCCGTCGCGCTGCGCGCCCTTTACCCATGGGCACAGTTGTGTTAAAATAAGGTTGCAGCCCGCCCCGCTGTGCAGGAGAGGGGCGCTGCTTTGGTATATGATAAGAAGGTAAAGACCCATAAGGGGGTAAAGTATGCAGCAAACTGCGCACAAGGTCGTTGTCATCGGGCATCGCAACCCGGACACCGACTCCATCTGCTCTGCCATTGCCTATGCAGAGCTGAAAAACAAGACCAGCGATCTGGTTTGCGAGGCCCGGCGTGCGGGCAAGATGAATCAGGAAACGGAATTTGTGCTGAAAAAGTTCGGGGTCACGCCGCCCCGGATGTGCACCGATGTCAACCCTAAAATTCGGGACGTGGATTACCGGCAGGTGCCCGGCATCCCCGGCTCCACCAGCCTGCGCAAGGCGTGGGAGATCATGCGCGACCAGAAGATCGACACCCTCCCCGTGACCAGCGAGGAGGACGAATTGCAGGGTGTCATCACGGTGAAGGATATCGCCACCGCCAACATGGACCTGTTCGACACCGGCATCCTTGCCAAGAGCCGCACCAGCTACCGCAATATTCTGGAAACGCTGGGCGCTACCATGGTGGTGGGCAGCGAGGACGCGGAGTGCACCACCGGTCACATCCGCATTGGCACCGCCACCCCGGAAATGCTGGAAAGCAGCATGGAAAAGGGTGATATCGTCATCCTGACCAACCGCTACGAAAGCCAGCTCTGCGCCATCGAGAAGGAAGCTTCTCTCATCATCATCTGCAACGGCGCAAAGGTGGGCCGCACCATCCAGCACATTGCCGCCGAGACCGGCGTAGCCATTATGAGCGCCCCCTGCGATACCTACGCGGCGGCAAAGCTCATCAGCCAGTGCGCGCCCATCTCCTATTACATGACCCGGGACGATATCATGAAGTTCACCCTCGTCACCCCGGTGGCAGACGTCACCCGCGTGATGGCAAAGGTGCGTCACCGGTATTTCCCCATTCTGGATGCAGACGGCAAGTACTGCGGTATGATCAGCCGCCGCAACATCATCAACCTGCGCAAGCGCCGCATCATTCTGGTGGACCACAACGAAGCCACACAGGCGGTGGAGGGCTTTGATCAGGCCGAGATTCTGGAGATTATCGACCACCACCGCATCGGCAGTCTGGAGACCAGCGGCCCGGTGTACTTCCGCAACCAGCCGGTGGGCTGCACCGCCACCATCGTCACCCAGATGTACGATGAAAACGGCGTGACCATCCCGCAAAAGACCGCCGGTCTGCTGCTGGCTGCCATCCTTTCGGATACGCTGGTGTTCCGCAGCCCCACCTGCACCCCCATCGACGTGAACGCCGCCAACCGTCTGGCAAAGCTCGCCGGGGTGGACATCAACGAGTTTGCCAACGAGATGTTTGAGGCCGGCGAAAAGCTGGACGGCAAGACCGCCGAGGAAGTGTTCTTGCAGGACTTCAAGGTGTTCATGTGCGGTGATATCCGCTTTGGCGTGGCGCAGGGCAGCTACATGACCCGCAAGAACCTGACCGCCGCCGAGGCGCTGCTGAAGCCCTATCTCGAGGAAGCACGCAACAAGCAGAACGTGGAGGACATCTATATGCTGCTGACCGACGTGCCCAAGGAGGAGAGCGTGGTCATCTGCAACGGGCGCTACGCCGCCGAGGTGCTGACGGATGGCTTCGACACCCAGCCCGCCGCCGATGCCAGCTGGACGCTGCCGGGCGTGGTGAGCCGCAAAAAGCAGTTCATTCCCGCCCTGATGACCGCTTATCAGGAGCTGTAAAGGGACACCGCTGTGTTTGATTTTCTTTCCAAAAAAGATCGCACCCCGCCCGCGCTGCCACAGGGCACGGAGCGGCGGCGCTACATCATCACCGGGCAGGTGCAGGGAGTGGGTTTCCGCTACCGGGCGCGGTACGCCGCGCAGACCCTTGACCTGACCGGCTGGGTGCAGAACGAGGATGACGGCAGCGTGACGCTGGAGGTGCAGGGCGACCCGGATAAGTTCATGTCCCTGTTCGCCATGATCCAGAAAAGCGACTATATCCAGATCACCGGCATCCGCCAGAAGGATATCCCGCCCGACCCGTGGGAGCGCGGGTTCTCGGTGAAGGGATATTAAAGGAACTGAATAGAAACAGAGCGCCTGACACCGCAGTGTCAGGCGCTCTGTTTTATCATATTATATTTTCACCCCAGCACCTTGAGGGGGGAATTTTCCACCCACAGGGTATGATCCAGCAGGCGGGTGACGGCAAGCCGTCCATTTGCCGTTACCCGGGCGGGGTCGAGGGCGTAGAAGTCGCTCTCGGTCAGGTTTTCCGGGTCGGCGGTGGGGGAGATGCCCGCCACGCATACCCAGTGTCCGTAGGTGCTGCTGGTGGCAATGTGGGGGTAGTTCACCTCGCTCCAGCCGGAGGAAGTCAGGTGGTATTCATAAGTAGAGGTGCGGTTCGTGTGGCGCTTTACCCCGCTGACCGTGGTGTTTTTCAGGTGCACGATCACCGGATGCCCGGCGGAAAGCTCGCTGTACAGCTTTTTCAGGCACTCGGCGCGGGTGCCGGAGTACCCGGTGTAGCCCGCTGCGGACCACACCGCACCGTTCGACCACATCCCGCTGCCGGAGCACACCTTGCCGTCCAGAATGGTGCGGGCGTAGCGCAGCGCGTACAGGCTGCACTTGCCGGAGGTCTGGTTGCCGATGGAAAGAATGTGGCTGGTGTCGAAGCTGAGCAGCCGGATGCCGTTTTTCTCTTTCAGTTCAGCGGCGTGGGCATGGGGCAAAAAGGCGCACAGCAGCAAAACCAGCGCCAGAACTGCCGCCGCCAGCCGCTGTGCCGCGCGGGCGGGACAGTGTTGCATGGGTACTTCCTCCAAGTTCGTTTCAATCTGGACATGATTTTACCACTAAAACGTGGTGAAAATGTGTAAAAGAGCAAAATAATGGGGAAAACCTCCCAGAGGGAGCTGGCGCGGCACAAGCCGCGTCTGAGGGAGTTAACACCGCTAACACAACATATGTCCAAATTTAAGTGCTCCCGCACCCGGCAAAACCGCGCCGCCGGGGCAGGGAAAAGATGATTCTGTGAATTGTAGACAGACTTTATTCCGGAACATACCAGAACTGCAACAAATCCCGCTTATTTTCATCATTTTCACGAAACTGCTTCAGGAAGTTTAGCGATATTCCCGATTGACAAAACCGTCAGGTGTCGGATATAATCAGGGCAGAAAGGCAACGATGGTTGCGAAAGCCTTTCGAGAAAAAAGAAACATATCCACAAAAAACGCTGATTGGAGGGATACCCCTATGAAGAAACTGTCAAAGATCGTCGCTCTGCTGCTTGCAGGTGTAATGGCTATGGTGATGCTCACCGCCTGTTCCGGCGGCAGCAATGCTGAAACAAAGGCAAAAGAGAACAAGATGATCGACTCTCTCAAGGAGCAGGGCGTGATGACCGCAAGCGAGAATGATAACACGCTCCGCAAAAAGACGATGGAGATCCTGAATCAGGATATCGCTGACGCAAAGTTCAGCATTTTGGGCGCAATGTTTATGGCGAATGTCCATGTGGATGGCGAGAAAGATGAATACCTGACTGTCACTGCAACAACGAAATACGAGTATGGTAAAATCATGCTCAGCCTGCTGGATTTTATCGCCAAGGAAGTTGGACAAAAGGTTCCCGGTGCTGACGTGAATGTGAAGGCTAATGGTGCTTGGTCTCATGTCTGCGTAGTTGTTCAGGCTGACGGCAACAAGACCTATCTGGCAATTTCGTTCCAGATCAGGAACCCCAATGTCAAATAAGTAAAGAATAGTTAGTCTTTTCTTCCCCGGAGAGCACCCGCCCTCCGGGGCTTTTTGTTTTGACCGTGGCAAATGCCGTTTGCCTTTACGACCCCTCCCGTGAAAATGCGTTTGGAGCGCTCCGCAGAGCGCGACGAACGCGAAATTTAAAATAAAATTTCCGCTGATGATGCGCAAAGCGCACGCGGCGCGCATTCCAAATCGTCCTGCCCCGCCCGGGGCTTTTTGCGCTCTGCCCAAAAATCCCGGCAAAAAACAGGCACACTTGCCATTGACGAACCCTGCCGCGCTGCTGTAAAATGAAAATAGAATGCCCTGCGCATCCGCATGGGCCCCCTGCATTTTATAAAAGGAGCATTGCATGAAAAAGTTAAAGCGTCTTGCGGCTGTTCTGCTGGCCGGTATCATGGCACTGGCACTGTTCACCGCCTGCGACAGCAGCGACCCCGGCAACCCCGAGTTTGATCCCAAGGTGGAAAGCGCCTATCAGAAAGCGCTGAATAAGACATTCGGGACGAGCTTTGAAAACGATGCCGACATCAAGAGGCTGGCCATCGAGCACATCGAGGAGAAACATGGCGCAGACAGCCTGACCGGTGAGATGCTCTACAAAACAGATGGCGATGGTAAGACCACGGTGCGGCTGGTGCAGATCTGCTATGATGTGCGCAAAAGCACGAAAGAGAACTATGTGCCGCTTTTCTACGAGGCCGCCAAAACCGCAGCCATCAAAGCAAACTATACCAATGTTCAAGCCCTGCTCCGCACCGTGAACGAGGAGATTGCCAACGCAAAGAAAAACGGCCGGACGCTGGAGCTTACTGCGCTGGGTGTCGGCGCAAAGACCATCGGCGGCAAGACCTATGTTGCCATCGGCTTTGAGCTGACCAACACCACCCCGTAGAACTGAACCCCATCCCGCCCCGAGGAGCACCCCGCTCCCCGGGGCTTTTTTTCGCCCTGAATCCCTCCCCGTGAAAAGGCAATGCCGGAAAATCCGCAGATTTTCCGGCATTGCAAATTTAAAATAATTTTTCCGCTGCTTATGCGCAAAGCGCACGCGGCGCGCATTCCAAATCGTCCCGCCTTGTCCGGCGGGCTTTTTTTCGCCTTTTTGTGACAAACCCCGCCCGCTGTGGTACAATAAAAGGGTATCGAACTTACACAGAAAGGACGTTTCCATGCAGCTGTTTGAACTGGTCAGCCCACGGCTGTTCCGCCCGCTGGCGGGGCCTAACCGGGCGTTTTATGCAGAGCTTTTGCTGCTGCTCTGGGAGGAGTGCCGCCATACGGCAGATTACAGCATTTCCCGCGCCGAAGCCGTCTCCCGCGCCGAGGATTATTTTGCCGCGCTGGCAAAGCCGCTGGCGCTGGACGCCGACGGCGCGGGCGATGAGGACGAGCAGCCCACCCGCGACCCCCACACGCTGGCGGTGGGCTTTTTGCTGCGTCTGCGCCGCACCGGCTGGCTGGAAGAGCAGCCCGGCAGTTATGAGAGCGAGCCGACCCTTGCTTTTATGCCGGAGGTCACCCCGCTGCTGGACGCGCTGGAAGAGATATTGAACCCCCGGGTGGTCACCTACACCGGCAAGCTGTACAAGGCGTGGCAGCTGCTGGGCAGCATCGGGCAGGAAAAAAGCCCCTACGAGAACGTGCTGCGGGAGGTGGCGGCAGACCTTGAAACTTTGAACAAGTCCCTGCGCGCCCTCAACGCTTCCATCGGGCATTACATCGACCGCCTGACCCATAACCGCACCCCGCAGGAGGTGCTGGAACTGTTCGATCAGTACGAAGAAAAAGTTGTGGCGGCGGCGTACCATCGCTTTAAAACAAGCGATAACCTGTTCAATTATCGCGCCTATCTGGAAGAAGAACTGGACGACTGCGAGCAGAACCAACTGCCCCGGCTGGCGCTGGACTACGCCCGGGTGGAGCGCTGCGCCCCCGGCGAGGCTGCACCCCGGGTGCGTGCCCTTATCCAGCAGCAGCGGGATGCGCTGGAGGAGATGAGCACCCTGATGAAGGAGATCGACGCCAGCCACATCCGCTACCGCAAGCGGGCGGTGCAGCGGGCACAGTTTTTGCTGCTCAGCGACCGCTCGGCGCAGGGCAGCGTCACCGCCCTGCTGCGCCGCTATGCGGAGGAGATCCGCAGCCCGGAGCAGCTGTTTGAGCCGGATGACGGCCCGGTGGCGGCGCGGCTGCACCTGTACCCGGCGGCAGTGTTCGGCACAAAGCCGCTGTATCCCCCCGCCGCGCCCCGCACCGAAGCACCTCTTGCCCCGGTGCGCACCGAACCTCTTGACCCCGACCGGCTGCGGCAGGAGCAGCAGCTGCTGCTGGACTACGCCCGCCTTGCCGTCACCGAGGAAAACGTGGCGCTGCTGGCGCGGCAGGCACTGGCTGCCCGCGGGCAGGTGAACGCCTCCACCCTTGTGGAGGAATACCCGAACGACTTTACAGGCATCATCGGCCTGCACACCTATTCCCAGTCGCCGCACCGGGAGTATGATATCACCATGACCGGAAACTGGGTGGAGCGCGGCGGCTTTCGGTTTCAGGATTTTGTCCTGACCCGCCGCAAGGAGGTAAACACGGATGGCAACCATTGATCTGCTGGAAGAGACCGCAAACTATCTGCTCAACCACTGCTTTGTGCTGGGCTGCGTAGAGGAACAGCGGGCAAAATATCTGTATATTCAGGATCACCTCAACGAGGTGCGCGCGGTGTTCAAGCCCTTGGGCTACGCGGTGCTTTTGTACCCCGCACCCATGCAGGCGGCGGCGCTGGTCAACGAGCACGAGGGCAGTCAGGCGCGGCTGCTCAAGTACGAAAGCATTTTGCTGCTGGTGCTGCGGCTTTTGTACCTGCAAAAGCGGGAAAGCCTTGCCGCCAGCGCAGACGAGGTGCTGGTGACCGTAGAAGAGGTGCAGGTAGAGCTGCAAAAGATGAACCTGCCCCGCAAGCTGGATCAGCAAACGCTGGAAAAGCTCATGCGCACCCTGCGCCGGTACAATCTGGCGCGGCCGGTGGGACGGCTCTCCGGGCTGGACAGCCGCATCGAGGTATTTCCCACGGTGCTGCTGGCGCTGCCGGATGCCGACCTTGCGGATGCCGCCGCCGAGAGCGCCCGCACCCGCACCGAGCTTGGCCTGTACGAGCGCCCGGAGGGCGCAGACACCGAAGCAGGGGAGGGTGAAGTATGATCGAACTCAAGCGCCTGAAACTTATCAACTGGCACAACTTTGAAAATACCACCTTCGACTGCGCCCGCCTGACTTATATGATCGGCGTGAACGCCGTGGGCAAGACCACCATTCTGGACGCCATCCGCTACTGCCTGACCACCAACCGCAACTTCAATGCGCTGGGCAATAAAAAGAGCGGACGCACCCTGCAAGGCTCTGTCCACGCCAAGCAGCGCGGCGAAAACGCCTACCGCCGCCCGGGGCATACCGTGGCGTATATCGGGGCAGAGTTCTGGGACAGCGTCAAGCACACCAGCTTTGTCATCGCAGTGCGGGTGGAGTCCGAAGGCCCCATGCAGGAGCTGCACCCCGGAGACCAGACATGGTATATCTCGGAGGACGGCATCACGCTGGAGCAGCTGCCTTTCATCGACCCGCGCACCGGTGCGCCCAGCGCCAAGGAGGACTTCAAGCCCGCCGAGGGGCGGCTTTCCTACACCCGCAGCCCCAGCGAAGCGCGGGACAGAATATGCCGCGCACTGGGCATCGGACGCGCAGCCAGCCCGCTGGGCAAAAAGTTCAACGAGGTGTTCCAGATGGGCACCAGCATGGACGAGATCCCGAACTTCCGGGAGTTTCTGTACCAGTACATCCTCCCGCAGCCGGAATTGGACTTGGAAGCCTTGCAGGGTGACCGCTTGGAGCTGGAAAACCTGCACGCTGTTCTGGCGGAAGCCCAGACCCGCGCCGATGCGCTGGACGAGATCGTCCGTTTCGGCCGTGAAGCCACCGAAAAACAGACCGAAGCCCTTGTGAACCGGGGCGCCGCCCTGCTGGCGCGGGCTGCTGCCGATGCCGGGGAAAAGGCCGTCTGGCAGGAGCGGGTAGACGCCGGACGCCGCCAGCAGGAAACGCTGCGCACCCGCTACGCCGAAGCCAAGACCGCCGAAGCGGAAGCCCGCCGCGCCTACCTGACCGCCCACAGCGCCGCCGGTGCCAGCGGCGAGGGCCGCGCACTGGACGCCCTCAGCGAGGAGCTGGCACACCGGCAGACCGCACTGGATGCCGCCGCCCGCCGCGCCGACACCGCCGAAAAAGCCGCCGAAAAGACCGGCAATCTGCTGGCGGTGCTGCGCCGCAGCGGCTTTGCCGCCGGGCAGAAGCTGGCAGACCTGACCCCCGACACCCTGCCCGCCCTGACCGACTGGCTGACCGCACAGGAAAAACCGCTGGAAGAAGCCTATTTTGCCGCCCGGCAGCACACCGCCGCTTTGCAGCGGCAGCAGACCGAGAAACGCGCCGAGCTGGATGCCGTATCCGGCGGCAAGTGGGTGTACCCCCACGGCGACGCCGCCACCCGGGTGCGGGACGCCGTGAACGCCGAACTGAAGAGCCGGGGCATGGAGCCGGACGCCCGCATCTTCTGCGAGCTGCTGAACGTGGAGGACGAAAGCTGGCAGGACTGCGTGGAAGCCTGTTTGGGCGACCGCCGGTTCGATATCCTTGTGCCGCCCGCCCACTATGCCGCTGCCAAAAGCGCCTTTGTGGCGCTGAAAGAGAAAGTCGGCCCCATCAGCCTGCTGGACACCCCGGGTCTGCGCAAGGCCAACCGCCGCGCCGACACCGCCCCCGCCGACAGTCTGGCGGCACAGGTCACCAGCGAAAACCCGCTTGCCGCGCAGTACGCCGACACCATCCTGCGCCGCATCGTCTGCTGTGACACCCCCGACACGCTGGAAAACTACCCCGACAGCGCCACCCGAAACCTTCTGCGCCACCACCCCTTCCGGTTGGAGCGTCTGCGCACCCCGCAGCGCTATATCGGCTTGGAAGCACGCCGCGCCCGCGCCGGGGCACTGGCAGGGGAGATGAACGCCCTTGCCGAGGAGGTGCGCGCCGCCGCACAGGCAGAGCAGAACCTGAAAGCTGCATACAGCCAGTACCAGACCCTTTTGCGCGGCACAACGCTGGAAGAACTTGCCGCTTTGTGGGACGCCCGCGCCGCCCTGACCGCCGCCCGCGCGGCGGTGGACAAGCAGGCCGCAAAGCTGGCCGAGTGCCGCGAGAACCCGCTTTTGCAGCAGCTGTATAAAGAGGAAGAGGTGCGCGAAGCCGCATGGGAAGCCGCCCGCACTGCCGTGGAGCAGACCGGCGGCGACCTGCGCGTATGCGAAAAACAGATCTCCTCCTGTGAGGCAGAGCAGCAAAAGGCGGTGGACACCGCCGAAAAGAGCGCACAGGCCGCAGAGAGTTTCTTTGCCGCCCATCCGCTGGTGGAGCCCCTCTCCCGCAGCCGTCAGCAGGCGCTGACCGGGCCGGACAAGTCCCCCCGCGCCGCCGCGCAGGCCGCCGAAAAGGCACAGGCCAAGCTGGACGATGCGCTGACCGTCTACCTGAACAGCACGCTGGAACCGGCGCAGAGAGCCTATAACCAGCGCTATGTCTGCGATTATCCCTTGGGACTTGCCGGGCTGGAACAGTACCGCGCCCAGCACGAGAGCCTTGTGCGCATCGACCTGGAGCGCTACGCCGCCCGTCTGGAACAGGCGCAGCGGGACTGCAAGGACCGCTTCCGCAAAGATATCCTGTTTCGCATGAAGGACGATATCTTCAACGCCCGGCGGCAGTTCCGGGAGCTGAACAAGGTGATGGAACAGCTGACCTACGGCGAAGAGGTCTACCGCTTCGAGCTTGGCCCCAGCCGTGACCCCCAGCTGGCGGCGTTCTATCAGGTCATCGTGGACAAGGGCAACCAGCAGATGACCGAAGGTGACTCTCTGGACAACCTTGCCGCCACCGCTGACCCCGCCTACGAGCGTCAGGTGGACGAATTGATGGAAAAGATCATGGCGGACGTGGACGAGAACACCCGCGCCCGGCAGGAGGGACGCACCGCCGCCGGTGCCACCCTTTCGGACTATGTGGACTACCGCACCTATCTGGATTACGATATCAAGGTGACCAATCAGGTCACCGGGCAGCAGGCGTATCTGTCCCGCGTCAGCCGCGATTCTTCCGGCGGCGAGAATCAGGCACCCTTCTATGTGGCCATCTGCGCAAGCCTTCTGCAAATCTACCAGAAGAGCGAGAACAGCATCCGTCTGGTGCTGCTGGACGAGGCGTTCAGTAAAATGACCAGCGACCGCATCCGCCCCATGATGGAACTGTTCCGCCGCCTGCAGTTGCAGGTGCTGCTTATCTCCACCGTGGAAAAGAGCACCGCCATCCAGCCCTATTGCGATATCACCTACTCCATCGTCCGCCACGGCGACGCCAACGCCATCGCACCCTTTGTCCGCCTTGCGGCGGAATGATGCAAAACGGAACTTGACATAAAAAATAAACTTTGCTATACTGTTTTTCGCTCATCGGAGGGCTGTTTCAACGTAATTGAAAGGCCGGATAAGATGTCATCGTTCGTGCTTCCCGGAGGCTGTGGGCACCGTAGTGCCGCAGCAGAAGAGGGAACGCACCGGAGCGGTGGTTCTTATCCGGCCTTTTTGCATATGTGAAGTTCAAAAAGGAGGAGCTATGCCAAAGAAAACCATCCAATTGTCCGACCACTTTACCTATTCCCGCCTGCTGCGGTTCGTGCTGCCCTGCATCGGCACCATGCTGTTCACCTCCATCTACGGCATCGTGGACGGCCTGTGCGTTTCCAACTTTGTGGGCAAAACGGCCTTTGCGGCGGTCAACCTCATCATGCCGCTGCCGCAGCTGCTGGGCACTGTCGGCTTTATGCTGGGCACCGGCGGCAGCGCCATCGTTGGTATCACGCTGGGCGAGGGTGACCAGAAAAAAGCCGACCGCTATTTTACTATGTTTCTGCTGGCAGCGCTTGTTTCGGTCAGCGTGCTGTCTGTGCTGGGCATCCTGCTCCTGCGGCCGGTCGCCGTGCTGCTGGGCGCAAAGGGAGAGCTGCTGGACTACGCCGTGCGCTACGGGCGCATCCTGATGCTGGCGCTGCCGCCCTTTGCGCTGCAAAATATGTTCCAAAGCTTTTTCGTCACCGCCGAAAAGCCGCTTCTGGGCTTCTGGTTCACCGTAGGTGCAGGCTGCACCAACATGGTGCTGGACGTGGTGATGGTGGGTATGCTGCACTGGGGCGTGGAGGGCGCTGCCGTTGCAACCCTCATCAGCCAATTGGTGGGCGGCGTGCTGCCGGTGTTCTATTTTATCGACCACCACAATACCAGCCGCCTGCACCTGTGCAGCACGCAGTTTTACGGCCGCGTGCTGTGGGATGCCTGCATCAACGGCTCTTCTGAGCTGATGACCAACCTTTCCATGTCGCTGGTCAATATCCTGTATAACTTCCAGCTGCTGCGGCTTGCCGGAGAAAACGGCGTGGCGGCTTACGGCGTCATCATGTATGCCGCTTTCCTGTTCGTGGCGGTGTTCGTGGGCTATGCCGTGGGCAGCGCACCCATCGTCAGCTTCCATTACGGCGCGCGCAACCGCGCCGAGGTGCATAACCTCTACCAAAAGAGTCTGCGCCTCATCGCCGTGGTGGCTGTGAGCATGACGGCGGCGTCTATGGTCATCATTCCCTATGTGGCGCGCATCTTTGTGGGCTACGATGTCCAGCTGCTGGCGCTGACCAGCCGCGCGTTCCGGCTGTATGCGCTGAGCTTTCTCATCATGGGCTTCAACGTGTATGCGTCCTCCTTCTTCACAGCGCTGGGGGACGGCGTGACGAGTGCTCTCATCTCTTTTCTGCGCACCCTGCTGTTCCAGCTTGCCGCGCTGCTCCTGCTGCCCGCCCTGTGGGGCATTGATGGCGTGTGGCTGGCTGTCACCGCCGCCGAGCTTGCCGCGCTGGCGGTGAGCGTGTATATGTTTGTGACAAAAGACCAGAAATTCCATTACCGTCATGGTTGACGAGTAATAACAGAAAAGCCGCCGGGGCCCCGGCGGCTTTTTTGGTTATTCAAAGGTATACTCCACCAGCTGGCAGTTTTTGATGCCCGCAGCGGCGTACTCCTCGTTGGTCATGTCGTAAAAATAGGAATGCACCACCCGGGCAATGCCGTTGTGCGCCACCAGCAGGTAGGTCTTGCCGGTGTCCGCCTTCAACTCGTCCAGCAGGTTGTAGATGCGCTGCGCCAGCTGCATCATGCTCTCGCCGCCCACATAGCGGTCGGCAAAGTGGGTCTTGGAGATGCGGAACTCCGCACCGTCCCGGGGCGTGCCCTCGTATTTGCCAAAGCACTGCTCCCGCAGGCGGGGCTCGCAGCGGGCGGGCAGACCGGTAGCGGCGGCAATGGCCTTTGCGGTGTCGGCGGCGCGGGAGAGGGGAGAGTACAAGATTTCGTCAATGTGCAGGCCGCTGTCCCGGACAAGCTCGCCCAGCTGCCGCGCCTGCTGCTGCCCGCGGGCGGTCAGCGGGCTGTCGGTCATGCCGCAGATCTTATTTTCCACGTTCCATACCGTCTCGCCGTGGCGGGTGAAATAGATATTATGCATAAAATTACTCCTTACAGCTTGTGCAGGGTGCCGTCCGGCAGCAGACAGACGGTGTCTCCTTCGTCGATTGCCAGACGGGTCAACTCCCTGTCCGGGTAGGGCAGGATGCTGGCAGCCCCGGCGGCATCGGTCAGGGTCACATCGCACAGCACCGGCTGCCCGGCGGGCAGCTCCTCGCAGCCGTACAGCTGCTCGTCAATGCGCAGCACGCGGTATTCCGGCATGGTACAGCCCCTCCTTTGTGTTTTTCCTTATTATATAGCACCCGGGGGCTTTGGTGCAAGGGGGAGCGGACTGAGAGGGTTTATTCTCCCCCGCTTGACAGCGACGCGGAGAAATTGTTACAATACAGTTACGACTGCAAACCACGCGGAGGGGTTCATGAATATTACGGAACTGCGGTATCTGGTAGCCATCATGAAATGGGGGTCGGTGTCGGCGGCGGCAAAGCAGCTGTACGCGGCGCAGCCCAATGTGAGCAAGGCGCTGAAGAATCTGGAAGAGGAATACGGGTTGCGCATCTTTGAGCGCTCCTCCACGGGTATGATCCCCACCGAGCAGGGCAAACGGTTCATCCGGCAGGCGCAGCGGGTGCTGCAGCAGGTGGACGAGCTGAAGCAGGAGGCGCACCAGCAGCGCAGCTGCGCCGAGCTGCGGGTGGTGCTGACCCATGCCACCTACGCCTCCTATGCGGCGGTGGATTTTTTGCAGCAGGCAGCCCGCAGCGAGCAGCTGCGGGTGCATATCCGGGAGAGCGGTGCCATTGAAGCTTTGGACTTTGTGCTGCGGCAGGGCTACCACATAGCGCTGCTGCGCTATGCCGCCGAGGACGAGGACTACTATCTGCGCTACTGTCAGCGCCACGGTCTGCGGCAGGAGCCTATCATGGAGTTTTCCTACCTGCTGCTCACCAGTCAGGACAGCCCGCTGGCGCGGCGGCAGGTGCGCGAGCTGGACGAACTGAACGATTACATCGAGGTGCTGCACGGCGACACCCATCTGCCCGGGGACGAGAGCACCGCTTCCCGCTGGGAGGTGAACCCCAACCGCCGCATCCATGTGTACGAGCGGTGCAGCCAGTTCTCCATTCTGCAAAACCTGCCCACGGCCTATATGTGGTCGTCCCCCATGCCGCAGCGTGCGCTGGAGCAGTACCATCTGGCGCTGCATAACTGCCCGGCGCAGAAGCAGCAGATGCGGGACGTGCTGGTGTACCCGGAGCGGGAGCCCTTGCAGCCGGAGGAGCAGCTGTTTGTGCAACTGCTGCACAAGCAGGCGGATGCCACCATCAAGGACAGCGGGTGGAAGAAGATTTGAAATGCCCTCCGCTTATCGGGTTGCGGCACCCAGCATCCGCATCGTGCCTTGGGTGGCACGCGCGTCTTGCTGGCCGCTGCCCCAACAACTCCTCCCTGTTTCCGCCGCTGGCGGCGGTCGTCGTTGTTGCAGCGGAAGAATTATTTATAATTAATTAGAGCAATGTCGGGCAGCCTGCGGGCTGCCCGACATTGCATTTTCACGAGAGGGGGCGGATTTCCCTTCTTTTCGTCCCAAATTCCACGTTTTGGGGAGAAAATCGCAAACGTTTAAGCAAAGTGCACAAAAAGACGGTGCAAAGTTTGGCGGGGACGGCTTTGACCGTTTCCGGGAGAAAAAATTTGAGAAACCGTAAAATGATTTTAAACGAATCATCGCCACAAAATAAAAGTTTGCGCAAACAAATAAAATAAGCGGCCATATACTTTTTGATATAGGAACCATACCTAAAAAATATTAACACAATTATGAAAAAGGTGTTAACATGAAGCCAGAGATCGGTCATAGCCGCAGTATGGCATAAGCTGTCGGCGGCTGAAATTCAAAAGGAGGTTTCTGGTATGATTAGTTTCTTACTGTGTCTGGCACTTCTGATCGTAGGCTACTTTGTCTATGGTAAGATCGTGGACAACACGTTCGGACCGGACGACCGCGAAACTCCTGCTGTGCGCATCAACGATGGCGTTGACTACGTTGTGATGCCCCAGTGGAAGCTGTTCCTCGTCCAGCTGCTGAACATTGCAGGTCTGGGCCCCATCTTTGGTGCACTGCAGGGTGCTCTGTGGGGTCCCGTGGTGTTCCTGTGGATCACCTTCGGCACCATCTTTGCCGGCGGCGTACATGACTACTTCTCCGGCATGATGAGTGAGCGCAATGAGGGCGCTTCCATCGCCGAGGTCACCGGCCGCTATCTGGGCCCCGTGATGCAGAACATCATGCGTGTGTTCTCTGTGGTGCTGCTGATCATGGTCGGTACCGTGTTCGCAGTCGGCCCCGCAGGCCTGATCGTTACCCTGTGCAAGAACGGCGGTATGTCCGGTCTGCTGACCACCACCCTGTTCTGGCTGATCATCATTCTGGTGTACTACTTCATCGCAACCTTTATTTCCATTGATGCCATCATCGGTAAGATCTACCCCGTGTTCGGCATCTGCCTGATCATCATGGCTGTGGGCGTTATCTTCGGCATCTTTACCAACCCCGCCTACACCATCCCCGAGATCTGGGCAAACTTCAGCAATATGCATCCCTCCAACACCCCCATCTGGAGCTTCATGTTCATCACCGTTGCCTGTGGTGCTATCTCCGGTTTCCACTCCACCCAGTCGCCTCTGATGGCTCGCTGCATGAAGAGTGAGAAGCAGGGTCACTTCGTATTCTACGGTGCAATGGTCAGCGAGGGCATCATTGCTCTGATCTGGGCTGCTGCCGGCTGCGCACTGTACACCATCACCGATGGCAAGATGGTCGGTCTGGCCGAGGCTCTGGCTGCCGGTCAGTCTGCCGCTATCTACGACGTCTGCCTCAAGACCATGGGTAATGTCGGCGTGGCACTGGCTATGATCGGTGTCGTTATCTGCCCCATCACCTCTGGTGATACTGCATTCCGTTCCGCTCGTCTGACTCTGGCCGACTGGCTCAAGATCGATCAGGACAGCTACGCAAACCGCCTGAAGCTGTGTGTCCCCGTGCTGGGCGTTGGTGCCTTCCTTGGCATCGGCAACGCACTGGGCTTCATCAACTACACCGTCATCTGGCGTTACTTCAGCTGGACCAACCAGACGCTGGCTATGATCGTCCTGTGGGCTGCTTCCATGTACCTGTTCAAGGAGAAGAAGAACTTCTGGATCACCGCCGTGCCTGCAACCTTCATGAGCGCTGTGTCCTGCACCTACTTCGTGCTGGCTCCCGAGTGCCTGGGCAAGATGATCAACACCTATGCGGACGGCAAGCTGGTGGCTTACAACACCGCCGTTGCTTACCCCATCGGCATCGTCTTTGCCATCGCAATGCTGGCTCTGTTCCTCCATGCTACCAAGAAGAGCTCTACTTCCAAGGCATAAGGAACTGACGGCTCCATATTTCCGTAAGTAACTTGCGCCCGCCGCTGCCTGACCGTACAGCGGCGGGCGCTGTTTTTTGAAAAAATCAGGGCTTGCAATTGCCCCCGTCCCGTGGGAAAATAGGGGCGTAGAATTTAAAGCAAAGAAGGGAACTACCCATGATTTTCAAACCCGCACAGCTGGGCATGGCAAAGCTTGACCCGCAGGAGCTGGAGGCAGACAAAAAAGCCTGCCGGAAGATCGGCCCCTGCGGTGTAGGCAAAAAGGCGCTGTACCTGAACAGCTTTTACATCGACCGCCGCTATTATCTGCCCTACGGCAGCATCACCCGGGTGTTCAAGCGGGTGGCTATGAGCTCCGGCGGCTTTTCCGGCAAGGGCGTGTTTGCCTCCATGGCCTATCTTGTGGTGGAGTACGACGGCGGCAAGCAGAAGCAGTGCAACTTCAAGGACGAGCGGGACGTGGACGCCCTGCTGGAAGTGCTCGCCAAGGAGCAGCCGCAGCTGCATCTGCTGAGCGCCGCCGGTGAGCAGGCGCTGGAGAAAAAGGCCGCTGAAAAGGCCGCCCGCAAGCTGCCGGAGCTTTCCGAGGACGCGCAGCACAGCCTTACCGTGCTGCGCCGGGCAAAGGAGTATCTGGACGCAAAGCCGGAGCTTTCCGCCGAGCTGAGCGCTGCCCAGCGCCGCAAGCGTGCGCAGCTGCAAAGCAAGCCGGTGTACCGCTATGTGGCGCTGGCCATCTTTGTGCTGGGCGTTGCGGCTGCGGCCTACGGTCTGTACTCCGTGTTCAGCCACACCGGCAGCTACGGCGTGTACTTTGCGCTGTTCGGCTTTGCGGCCATCTTCCTGTTTTCCAGCTACAATATGCTGCCTACCGCCCACAATAACAACAACGCCATCATGAAGCGTGCGGAAAAGGCCGAGGCAGCCATGGCAGAGTATGTCAAGCACTACCCCCACGGGGCGTTCCCGGTGAAAAGCTGGTACGCCCACCCCATCGTGCTCAAGCAGATGATGGACGCCGTGGAGGAGGGCCGCGCCGTCACCGTGCCCGAGGCGCTGGATGCAGTCAAGGCACGCCTGAAATCCTTGAACGCGGACGTGGAGGTGGAGCAGGAGGAATATGACGAGGTGGTGGTCATCAAGGCCCTGTTCCTCAACCACGATTATCAGTAAAACCTTTCGATAGCACAAAAAACCGGACAGCCCGCAGGCTGTCCGGTTTTCTGCTTTTACAGGGCAGTGCTGCTGTTCAGAACAGGCGGCGAAGCCCTATGATATAAGGGGACTTTTGAAGAGTCGGACATTATTACCACTTTTTTATATTGAATAGTATTCAAAAGTAACGTAGTTTCGTTGTGTTTGCGACTCTTCAAAACTTTGGCTACTTTTGAAGAGTCGGGGCAAAAAGCGCATCGTTCTGCGTGTTTTGGCGCAGAAAAAGTAACTATTCAAAACTCTATGGGTCATAGGGGACTTTTGAACAGTAGCAGCTGTGCCTCAGATCAGCGCCTCCATCCGCAGCGGGTCGGGGTGATGGGCGTATTTCTGCTTGGCGATCTCGATAAAGGACTGTACCTCCAGCCGGGGTGCGTGGCGCATGGCGGCGATCTCCACCGTCACCGGGGGAAAATCCAGCAGCGGCACCTTGACGATGCCCGGGATCACCGCCGTGGACAGGCAGGGCACAATGGACATGGCGGTGCCCATCTGGATCATGATCAGCGCACCCTCAAAGCTGGGGGTGATCTTGCTGCAATCCACCCCCACCTGCGCCAGCTGCTCCAGCGACGGCCCCTGACAGGCGGACAGAAAGCTGTCGAATGCGCCGGAGGACACCACGCTCTGCCCCTTCAGGTCTGCCAGATGCAGCGCCCGCCGGTCGGCAAGGGGAGAGTTGGGGTTCATCAGCACATGGTAGCCCAGGGCGAACAGGGGCGTAAAGGAGATGTCCCGGTCGCGGGAGTGCTCGGTGGCGTAGAAAAAGCCGATATCCAGCTGCCCGGAGCGCAGCTGTTCCAGTGGGCGGCGGTTGTCCTGCGGCACAACGTCTACGCAGGCGTTGGGAAACTGGTGCTGGAACTGGGCCAGAATGCTGGAAAAGGTGCTGTAATCGAACAGCTGCCGCAGCCCGACGGTCAGGTGGGAGCGGTCGGCGTCCTGAATATCCTGCGCCTTCTTCAGCGCCTGCCGCCCAAAGCTGGTCATCTGCACCATGTCCAGATAAAAGGACTGCCCGGCAGCGGTCAGCTTGGTGCGGCGGGTGGTGCGCTCGAACAGGTGCAGCCCGGTCTCCTTTTCCAGCGCATTGATCTGGTAGGTGATGGCGGGCTGGGTGGTGAACAGCCGCTCGGCGGCGGCGCTGAAATTCAGCTCCTCTGCTACGGCAATAAAGCACTCTAACTGGTAAATCGTCATAGAATGGCGCACCTCCTTGTGTAAAAAGCTGGTCATCTTTATTATACAGGATTCCGCACAGGCCGTAAAGGGAAAACGATTTATAAAGAGATTTGATAAATTATGGTACAAATTTGTATTTCACACCGGGACAAAACTTTGCTATAATCGTATCAATGTTCAAAATGCACGAAGGAACAGGAAAAACGCAAAAAAGAAGAGAAAAGAAAAAGAAAGGCGAACCTTATGGCTAAGATCTCTCGTCGCAACTTTATGCGCGGTGCCGCTGTGGGCACCATGGGCGCAGCTGCTGCCGGTCTGCTGACCGCCTGCGGCAACTCCGCTTCCAGCACCACCGGTGCTCCCGCTTCCTCCGCAGCTTCCTCTGCTGCCTCCTCCGCTGTGACCAAGCCCTCCTCCCCGGTAGACGGCAAGTACGTCACCAAGGCAATGGGTCACGAAAGCTGGGTGCACGTTGCCACCACCTTCTTTGACGGCAAGATCACTGCCTGTGAGGTGCTGTCTCACGAGGAGACCATCGGCATCGGCAACTATGCCTGCTCCCGCATCCCCGCCGCCATCGTCGAGCACCAGAGTGTCAACGTGCCCAACCTGCGCGGCTCCTCCATCACCTCCATGGCTGTCAAGGCAGCTGTGAAGGAGGCCATCGAGCTGGCCGGTTATAACGTGGACGACTTCTCCAAGGAGGTCACCATCGCTGCTTCCAACGAGGTCATCGAGGAAGAGGCTGATGTCGTCATCATGGGTGCCGGCACCTCCGGCCTGACCTGCGCCTGCCGCCTGCTGGAGGCCGGCTACAGCGTCATTCTGGTGGAGAAGCGCGATATCCCCGGCGGCTCCATGTCCATGACCTACGGCGGCGTTGCCACCGCAGGCTCCAAGCTGCAGTACAACTACGATGTGGACGGCAGCTTCCGCAGCTCTGCCATGGGCACGCTGGAGGGCATGATGAACTTCTGGCAGACCATGGAGAAGTACCACCGCACCGAGTTCTTCAACGGTGAAATGCCCTACATGACCAAGCAGTACACTGTTGCCGGCGATCTGGTGGACTGGATGGCAGGCATCGGCATCGGCTTCAACACCATGGGCAACTACGAAAGCGCTACCCAGTACGGCGCTTCCACCCCGTATCTGGCACCCGGCTGCTACGAGGGCGGCGCAGGCTACGCCATGATGTTCATGGCACAGCGCGTGGAAAAGTACGAGAAGGGCAAGATCATCTACTCCACCAGCGTCACCG
>UMIB01038875.1_pt1 | contig 23082 bp, 21 predicted proteins | sample 1965641 | NCBI WGS metagenome assembly UMIB01 (sample SAMEA4836110, study PRJEB28245) | human gut metagenome | biome: gut microbiome; material: fecal sample | place: Denmark | collected 2008
GTGAATTAGCTCTGTACTTTTAGAAAAGTGCATATTATAATGATAGCGTGTGAACTAGAAAAGGGGAGTTTGACGAACATGTTTAGAAAAAAGAAGAAAAACGAGTACGAAGAAGTAGTAGAAGAAGGCAGAGATGAGTTTGACGTAGATTATAATGACGATGAAGATTTCGAGACAGACTTTGTATCTCTGGACGAAGATGAAGATGAGAAACCAAAGAGAGGCGGCATTGGCAAGAAGGTAGGTATCACGTTTGGTGTGATCTTAGCAGTTCTGGTAGTTGCCTATGTTGGCATGGCGTTTTACTTTGACAGTCATTTTATGTTCAACACAACGATCAATGGCAATAATTTTGCATTGAAGAGTGTTGAACAGGTGGAAAAATATATGGAACAACAGGTTGCGGATTATACTTTGACACTTCAGGAATCTGACGGCGGCAGTGAACAGATTACTGGAAGCGAGATTTCTTTGGAATATGTGCCGGGAGATGAAGTTACAGAGCTTGCAAAGAAGCAGAACAAGTTTCTTTGGATTACATCTCTGTGGGAGAAGCCGGTGATTGAGGCAAAGATTGGTGTGAAGTATGATGAGAATGCACTTGCAAGGCGCATTGAGAGTTTGAATTGCCTGAAAGAAGAGAATCAGGTGGCTTCTGTAGATGCACATCCGGAATTCCAGAATACAGAGTTTGTGATCGTGCCAGAGGTCATTGGTACGCAGATTGATACAGAGACATTTAATAAAGATATCAGAGAGTCGATAGAAGGATTCCAGGATACTTTGAATCTGACAGATACGAACTGCTATATCAAACCGAGATTTTTATCAGATTCCCAGGAAGTAGTGGCAGCAAAGGATGCCATGAACAGCTATCTTGGAGCGAATATTACATATGATTTTAATCCGAATACAGAAGTGGTAGATGCATCTGTCATTTCACAGTGGGTGATTGTGGATGCAGATATGAACGTTACATTTAACCAGGAAGCAGTAAAAGAGTATATTGCTGCTCTTGCAACAAAATATAATACAAAAGGAAAACCGCGTCAGTTTACAACTGCAACAGGCAATACTGTTACGGTTGAAGGTGGCGGTTATGGCTGGAAAATCGATCAGGATGCAGAGTATGATGCATTGATCGCCAATATCCAGAATGCTGAGACTGTAACAAGAGAGCCGGAATATTCCAGTCGTGCAGTCAACCATACTTCAATGGATATGGGAAACACATATGCAGAAGTCGATCTTACCACGCAGCATATGTGGTTTATTAAAGACGGACAGATTGCGCTGGAGACAGATATTGTAACAGGTAATCCGAACAAGGGAAATGCGACACCGCAGGGAACCTATTCTTTGACATACAAGTCAAGAAATAAGACACTTCGCGGAACAAAGAAACCAGATGGAACTTACGAGTACGAGACACCGGTTGCTTACTGGATGCCATTTAATGGAGGTATTGGATTCCATGATGCAACATGGCAGTCTTCATTTGGAGGCAGCAGATATTTAAGTCATGGTTCTCATGGCTGTGTTAATATGCCGAAAGATAAAGCAGCAGCACTTTATGACTTGATTCCGGATGGATGTCCGGTAGTATGTCATTATTAAAAAAGAAAAGAGAGGGAAAGATCATGTATGAATTATTAAAGACAGATGGTCTTGCCAAAAGAGGAAGATTACATACAGTACATGGGGTCATTGAGACCCCTGTATTTATGAATGTAGGAACTATTGCGGCAATCAAGGGTGCGGTGTCAACAACAGATCTGCAGGAGATTGGGACACAGGTTGAATTATCCAACACATATCATCTTCATGTAAGACCGGGAGATGAAGTCGTAAAGAAACTTGGAGGTCTTCACAAGTTTATGGTGTGGGACAAGCCGATTCTTACTGATTCCGGCGGATTTCAGGTGTTTTCGCTTGCAGGTCTCAGAAGAATAAAAGAGGAAGGAGTTTACTTTAACTCTCATATCGATGGAAGAAAGATTTTTATGGGACCGGAGCAGAGTATGCAGATCCAGTCCAATCTGGCCTCCACCATTGCAATGGCATTTGATGAGTGCCCATCCAGTGTTGCAGGCCGGGATTATATGGAAAATTCTGTGAACCGTACGACCAGATGGCTTAAGAGATGTAAAGCAGAGATGGACAGGCTGAACAGTCTTCCAGATACAATTAACAAGCATCAGATGTTATTCGGCATCAATCAGGGTGGCGTGTATGAGGATATCCGTGTGCGCCATGCACAGGAGATTTCAGAACTGAATCTGGATGGCTATGCAGTCGGCGGACTTGCTGTTGGAGAGAGTCATGAGGAGATGTACCGGATTTTAGATGCAGTTGTGCCGCATCTGCCACAGAATAAACCGACATATCTGATGGGAGTCGGAACACCGGCGAATATTCTGGAAGCTGTAGAACGTGGTGTTGACTTCTTTGACTGTGTATATCCAAGCAGAAACGGACGCCATGGACATGTGTATACGAATCATGGAAAGATGAATCTGTTCAATGCCAAGTATGAGTTAGATACAAGACCAATTGAGGAAGGTTGTAACTGCCCGGTATGCAGAACGTATTCCAGAGCTTATGTGAGACATCTTCTGAAAGCAAAGGAGATGCTCGGCATGAGATTTTGTGTACTTCATAATCTATATTTTTATAATAAGATGATGGAAGAAATCCGTGAGGCAATTGAGGCGGGAAGATACAAAGAATATAAAGAAGAGAAGCTTCGCAGGATGGCAGAGGGCGAGTAGATTGCAGGCAGATTAGAAAAATCGTAGCAAGAATGCCGAGGCATTCTTGAATTGGTACAGGAACGGGCAGGATTTTCAGGTGATGATCATGAAAATAGAAAATATTTATAAAATTACGTAGAAATGATGAAAACATCTTGATGAAAAGGTTAAATTCCTGTATAGTAGAAACAGTGTTTAATGAAATTTAGGAGGAAATATTATGTACGCATTGGCAGCACAGAGTGCAGGAACAAACTGGGTAGTACTGATTTTAGTATATGTAGTAATATTCGGTGGATTTTATATGTTATTCATGCGCCCACAGAAAAAAGAGCAGAAGAGAATCCAGGAGATGATCGCAGAGATGGAAGTCGGTGATACTGTACTTACAACAAGCGGTTTCTACGGAGTAATCATCGACATTACAGATGATGATCTTATCGTAGAGTTTGGTAATAATAAGAACTGTAGAATCCCGATGCAGAAAGCAGCAATCGCACAGGTTGAGAAAGCATCTGCTGAATAGGAAGATGAGGAGTGAAGAAGAATCCCGGGACCGGGGTTCTTCTTTTTCTATATGGCGATCAATCATTCTATGAAGAAGATTTTAAAGGCACTGTCGTTTGACGGGATTGAGGTGGAGGCAGCCAGACATCTTGCCAGCCTCAAAGCGATAGACCCAATGAAAATCTTTCACAAAACAATCGATTACAAGATATATAACGGAGATTATGAAGTGCCGGTGCGTATTTATCTGCCGAGAGAAAAGGTGACGGAAGATCTTCCGGTCTTTTTGTTTTTCCACGGTGGCGGCTGGGTAACGGATTGTATTGATAATTATGAAAGAATCTGTGCAAGACTGGCATCCGCGACAGAACATATTGTGGTGTCGGTAGAATACAGACTGGCGCCGGAACACCCATTTCCAACAGGTTTTATGGACTGTTATGCAGTGGCCAAAGCCATTTATACAAATCGTTTTATTTTAAATGTGAATCCTAAACGCATTACATTGATCGGTGACAGTGCCGGCGGAAATCTTGCGGCAGCAGTTTCACTGAAAGCAAGAGATGATGGGATTTTTAAGCCTCAAAGACAGATTTTGATCTATCCTGCAGTGAATAATGACTACAGTGAAACATCCAGGTTCCAGTCAGTAAAAGACTGTGGAAGTGATTATCTTCTGACAGCAGGAAAGATGCGTGATTATATTGATTTTTATGCGTCCAGAGAAGAAGATAAGAAGAATAAATATTTTGCACCACTGATGGAGACGGATTACAGAAATCAACCGGATACATTAATTCTGACAGCAGAGTTCGATCCACTTCGAGATGAAGGGGAAGAATATGGAAAACGGCTAAAGGAAGCCGGTAATTACGTGGAGGTTCATCGAATCAAAGATGCGCTTCACGGATATTTTGCGCTTGGGATCCGGTATTTCCATGTGCAGGAAAGTTTTGAACTGATCAATCAGTTCTTAAGTAGGAGGGAATAAAAGTGTTCCAGCAAAGAAGAGCGTATTGGCGGAATCTGGACAATGCGGCAAAAATGTTTTCCGCTGCCAGCAGCCCGAAGGATACAAGGGTATTTCGCTTTTACTGCGTATTAAAAGAAAAGATTGACGGAAGTGTTCTTAAGATGGCATTGGATCAGACAATCCAGAAGTATCCGGTCTTTCTGTCAGTCATGCGAAAAGGACTTTTCTGGCATTATCTTGAGAAAAGTGATCTGCGGCCGGTCGTAAGGGAAGAGTACAAGGAACCGTGCAGCCATCTTTATATAAGAGATAAAAAAGAATTATTATTTGAAGTCACCTATTATAAGAACCGGATTAATTTTGAAGTGTTTCATGCACTGACAGATGGGACGGGAGCAACTGAATTTTTGCGTGAGCTTGTGAAGAACTATCTTTATCTGATGCATGAAAAGGATGGTCTGGAAAATGTGATCCTTACGGAGCAAGATCTGACAGTAAAAGATCAGGAGGAGGATGGTTTTGGTCGTTACTACAATCCAGATGAGCGTGGCACGAGAAAGAAAAAGAATCATGCTTATCAGATCCGCCGGGAGAGTAAGGAATATGAAGAACTTCAGATTGGCGAGACGACTGCCTCAGTAAAAGAACTTCTGGAAGTATCAAGAAAACATGGCGTATCCATGTCTGTATTTTTGACGGCAGCGATGATCTGTGCGATTCATGAAGAACAAAGTAAGATTCAGGAAAAGAAGCCTGTAATTTTAATGGTTCCAGTGAATTTGAGAAAAATTTTTCCATCTGATTCTATGCTGAATTTTTTTAGTTATATTGAACCGGGATATCGTTTCGGGGAAGGCAAAGATTCTTTTGATGATGTGCTGGAAGCAACAAAGCAGTATTTTGAAGAAAATCTGTCAAAAGAAAAAATTGCGGAACGTATGAACAATCTGATTGCCTATGAGAAACATAAAATTTTAAAATGGGCGCCACTGGAATTGAAGAACCGTTGTATCAAGATGGGAGCGAAGCTTGCAGAGCGGGAAGTGACAGCAGTATTGTCAAATATGAGTGTGGTGAAGATGCCGCCGGAATATGCAAAATATATTGAACGTTTCGGAGTTTACACAAGCACCATGCGTACAGAGCTTTGTGTATGCTCTTTTGGAGATACATTGTCATTTGCGTTTACTTCCAGATATGACAGCACGAATATTCAGCGTAATTTTTATCGCATATTGAAGGAACAGGGAATCTTCGTAAAAAAAGTGGAAGCAGATTACCCGAAAGAGGCTAAACCCAATTATGAAGGAAAGAAAGTATTTCAGATTTTTAATTTCTGCTGTATTGCAGCAGTTGTTCTGTGTATCATGTTAAATCTGATCCTGACACCAGATTTACACTGGTGGATATTTGCGGTAGCAGGAGGATTTAGTATGTGGCTTGCATTTGCGACCGGATACCTGAAGCGTTATAATTTACTTAAGAATGCGATGTGGCAGCTGCTTATTGTGAGCATAGGTAGTATTTTGTGGGATATTTTCACAGGGTGGCACAGGTGGTCGGTAGATCTGGTATTGCCGCTAGTCTGCCTGATCGTGGAGATATTGATGGAGTTGATTGCAAGGATCCAGTCACATCCGCCAAAAGAATATATGATTTACTATGTAATGGCATCGGTCTACAGCATGGTACTGCCTCTGATTCTGATGGCGACAGGTGTGATCTTGTACCGTGCATTTGCAGTTATCTGTGTGGGCTTAAGCTTTTTATTCTTTATAAGACTACTTCTATTTAGAAAAAAAGAATTTAAAGAAGAAATGTATAAAAAGTTTCATGTGTAATGATGCGAAGGAGGTATGTCATATGATTAATTATTCAGAAGACAAAGACAGACAGTATCACGTACAACTGGAAGAAGGGGATGTTGGGAGATATGTGATCCTGACCGGAGATCCAAAGCGCTGTCAGAAGATTGCAGAACATTTTGAAGATGCTCTGCCTGTAGCAGACAGTCGTGAATTTACAACTTATACCGGCTATCTGGAAGGGGAGAAAGTCAGTGTAACGTCGACCGGGATTGGAGGTCCGTCTGCGGCAATCGCACTGGAAGAACTGGCAAATGTAGGAGCCGATACATTTATCCGGGTGGGAACAAGTGGAGGTATGCAGTTAGAAGTAAAAAGTGGTGATCTTGTCATTGCTACAGGAGCAGTCCGCATGGAAGGAACAAGCAAAGAATATGCGCCAGTTGAGTTTCCGGCAGTATCGGATTTTCATATCACGAATGCGCTTGTAGAGGCAGCAGAAAATCTGAAATTTCCTTATCATGTGGGTGTGGTGGAATGTAAAGATTCTTTTTATGGGCAGCATGCACCACAGACGAAGCCTGTTGGATATGAACTGTTAAATAAATGGAATGCATGGGTTCAGTGTGGCTGCCTGGCCTCAGAGATGGAATCAGCAGCACTATTCGTTGTGGCAAGTTACAGGAAAGTACGGATTGGAACGGTTCTTCTTACAATGGCGAACCAGGAGCGGGCAAAGAAAGGACTGGATAATCCAGTCGTGCATGATACAGAGGCACCGATTCGTACAGCAGTAGAAGCACTTCGTATACTGATCAGAAAAGAGAGGAGATAATGCTATGGGAACACCACACAATGAAGCAGAAAAAGGAGAGATTGCAAAACGAGTTCTGATGCCGGGAGATCCGCTTCGTGCAAAATATATTGCGGAACATTTTTTGAAAGATGCAGTATGTTTTAATACTGTGAGAAATATGCTCGGATACACGGGAACTTATAAAGGAGAGAAGATTTCTGTTATGGGAGGCGGTATGGGAGTTCCGTCGGTCGGAATCTATACTTATGAATTGTACCATGAATATGAAGTGGAAGAAATTATCCGCATCGGCTCGGCAGGAGCCCTTCAGGATGATGTGGATCTTCGGGATGTGGTCATTGCTGTAGGTGCTTGTACAGATTCGAATTATGCCGCACAGTATAATCTTCCGGGAACATTTGCACCGATTGCGGATTATGAATTACTGGAAAGTGCCGTAAATACGGTAAGAGAGAAAGGTCTGACAGTCCGTGCCGGAAATGTACTTACTTCCGATGTATTTTATAATGATGATCCGACAGTCAATGACCGTTGGCGCAAGATGGGAGTACTTGCAGTGGAAATGGAAGCAGCAGCACTTTATATGAATGCAGCAAGAGCAGGAAAAAAGGCACTCTGCATACTTACAATTTCCGATCATTTATACAAAGATGAAAAATTATCTGCCAGGGAGCGGCAACTGGGATTTGATAATATGATACAAATTGCATTAGATATGTGATTTTGATGGAGTATTTGCTTATTTTCTAGGTGCCGGAGCAGTTTTTTGATGGGTTTAGCGTATTAAAGTATTGAAATCTGTTAAAAAATAGGCTAATATAAAAAACATAGATTTTTTTGCAGCACTAGTCTAGGAAGGAAGATACATATGAATTTAAAAATTGGCGTGATCAAAGGGGACGGAATTGGCCCGGAAATCGTAACAGAGGCGATGAAAGTATTAGATAAAGTAGCCAAGCGTTACGGTCATAATATAGAGTACAGACAGTTACTGATGGGTGGAGCTTCCATCGATGTGCATGGTGTTCCGCTTACAGATGAGACAGTAGCAGAGGCAAAATCCTGCGATGCAGTTCTGATGGGATCTATCGGTGGAAACACAAGTACATCACCATGGTACAAATTAGAGCCATCTAAAAGACCGGAGGCAGGACTTCTCCGTATCCGTAAAGAGTTGAATCTTTTTGCAAACTTAAGACCGGCAATTCTTTACGATGAATTGAAAGGAGCATGTCCGTTAAAAGAAGAGATCACAGAAGGCGGATTTGATCTGATGATCATGAGAGAGCTTACCGGTGGACTTTACTTTGGAGAGAGAAAGACAGAAGAAGTCGACGGAGTGATGACTGCATTTGACAGTCTTACATATAACGAGAATGAAATCCGCAGAATTGCAAAGAGAGCATTTGACATTGCAATGAAGCGCAGAAAGAAAGTTACAAGTGTAGATAAAGCAAATGTTCTGGATTCTTCCAGACTCTGGAGAAAAGTAGTGGAAGAAGTTGCAAAGGATTACCCGGAAGTAACTTTGGAGCACATGCTTGTAGATAACAGTGCAATGCAGTTGGTAAAAGACCCGAAACAGTTCGATGTTATCCTGACAGAGAACATGTTCGGAGATATTCTTTCTGACGAGGCAAGTATGATCACAGGATCCATCGGAATGCTTGCAAGCGCAAGCCTGAACGAGACAAAATTTGGCCTTTATGAGCCAAGCGGCGGATCTGCACCGGATATTGCAGGACAGGGAATCGCAAACCCAATTGCAACAATTCTTTCCGCAGCAATGATGTTAAGATTTAGTTTTGACCTTGACAAAGAAGCAGACGCAATTGAGGCATCTGTGGCAAAAGTATTAAAAGATGGATATCGTACCATTGATATCATGTCTGAAGGAAAGACTCAGATCGGAACAGCCCGGATGGGTGATGAAATCGCAGCAAATATATAGAATAACAGTGTGGTGTATACTACACGATATTCGAATATTGCGTGGGATTGTAAGAGCGTGAAATGCGGAACAATCCGTGTGGTATGAAAGAATAATACAAAAAGGAGAACAAAAACATGAGAAGTGATACAGTAACAAAAGGAAAACAGCAGGCACCACATCGTTCCCTTTTTAATGCACTGGGAATGACACAGGAAGAGATGGACAGACCATTAGTTGGTATCGTAAGTTCTTATAATGAAATCGTTCCAGGACATATGAATTTGGATAAGATCGTAAATGCAGTAAAACAGGGTGTTGCAATGGCTGGTGGAACACCGGTTGTATTTCCGGCAATCGCAGTCTGTGATGGAATTGCGATGGGACATATTGGAATGAAGTATTCTCTTGTAACAAGAGATCTGATCGCAGACTCTACAGAGGCTATGGCAATGGCGCATCAGTTCGATGCACTTGTTATGGTTCCGAACTGCGATAAGAACGTACCGGGACTTTTGATGGCAGCAGCCAGAATTAATATTCCGACAATCTTTGTCAGCGGAGGACCGATGCTTGCAGGACATGTAAAAGGTCAGAAGAGAAGTCTTTCCAGCATGTTCGAGGCTGTTGGAGCGAATGCAGTAGGAACACTTTCTGATGAAGATCTGTGCGAATTTGAGAACAAAGTATGTCCAACATGCGGATCTTGTTCTGGTATGTATACAGCCAACAGTATGAACTGTCTGACTGAAGTGCTTGGAATGGGACTTCGTGGAAACGGAACAATCCCGGCTGTATATTCTGAGAGAATCCGTCTTGCAAAACATGCAGGTATGAAGGTTATGGAATTATTGGAGAAAAATATCCGTCCAAGAGATATTATGACAGAGGATGCAATCCTGAATGCATTGACGGTTGATATGGCACTTGGATGTTCTACAAACAGTATGCTTCACCTTCCGGCAATCGCACATGAGATTGGTATGGATTTTGAGATTGATTTCGCAAATGGAATCAGTGAAAAGACTCCAAACCTTTGCCACCTTGCGCCGGCAGGTCCGACTTATATGGAGGATCTCAATGAGGCAGGTGGTGTCTATGCGGTTATGGCTGAACTGAATAAAAAAGGACTGCTTCATACAGACTGCATGACAGTTACAGGTAAGACAGTAGGCGAGAACATTGAAGGAGTGCAGAACAAAGATCCAGAGGTTATCCGTCCAATCGACAATCCGTACAGCCAGACAGGCGGACTTGCAGTATTAAAAGGAAATCTTGCACCGGACGGAAGTGTTGTAAAGCGTTCTGCAGTAGTAGATGAAATGCTTGTACATGAAGGACCGGCAAGAGTCTTCGAATGTGAGGAAGATGCAATCGCAGCAATCAAAGGCGGCAAGATCAACCACGGTGATGTTGTTGTTATCCGTTATGAAGGACCAAAGGGTGGTCCTGGTATGAGAGAGATGTTGAACCCGACTTCTGCAATCGCAGGAATGGGACTTGGTTCCAGCGTTGCTCTGATCACAGACGGACGTTTCAGTGGAGCTTCCAGAGGAGCATCTATTGGACATGTTTCACCAGAGGCTGCAGTTGGCGGACCAATCGCACTTGTAGAAGAAGGAGACATCATCAAGATCGATATCCCGAACATGAAGCTTGAGTTAGATGTATCTGATGAAGAACTGGCTAAGAGAAAAGAAAAATGGCAGCCAAGAGAGCCGAAGGTTACAACCGGATACCTTGCAAGATATGCAGCTATGGTTACATCCGGAAACCGGGGAGCGATCCTGGAAGTACCGAAAGCTAAATAATGATAGAACAGGAGTTATAAAGTATGCAGTTGACAGGATCAGAAATCGTAATCGAATGTTTGAAAGAGCAAGGCGTGGATACTGTATTTGGGTATCCTGGCGGAGCAATTTTAAATGTGTACGATGAATTATATAAACATCAGAATGAAATCAAGCATATCCTGACTTCCCACGAACAGGGAGCAGCGCATGCAGCAGACGGATATGCGAGAGCAACAGGTAAAGTTGGTGTGTGTCTTGCAACGAGTGGACCGGGAGCTACGAACCTTGTAACAGGGATTGCTACGGCATATATGGATTCCATTCCGATTGTTGCAATCACATGTAATGTAGGAGTTTCCCTCCTTGGAAAAGACAGTTTCCAGGAGATTGATATTACAGGAATTACGTTACCAATTACAAAGCATAACTTTATTGTAAAGGATGTAAATAATCTGGCAGCGACGATCCGTAAGGCATTTGCCATTGCGAAAAAAGGTCGTCCGGGTCCGGTTCTGATTGATATTCCGAAAGATGTCACTGCAAATAAGGCAGAGTATGTAAAAGAAAAGCCTGTAGCTGTAGAGCCATCACAGAATATCTGTGAAACACAGCTTGACACAGCAGTAGAGATGATAAAGGAGGCAAAGAAGCCTTATATCTTCGTTGGTGGAGGAGCAATTTTATCCGGAGCCAGCGAAGAACTTTATACATTTGCAAAAAAAGTGGATGCACCGGTAACAGATTCTCTTATGGGAAAGGGAGCATTTCCTGGAACAGACCCGTTATATACAGGAATGCTTGGAATGCATGGAACAAAAACTTCCAATTACGGTGTCAGTGAGTGTGATCTTCTGATTGTGATCGGAGCAAGATTCAGTGACCGTGTAACCGGAAATGCACAGAAATTTGCACAGAATGCAAAGATTATCCAGATTGATGTAGATGTTGCCGAGATGAACAAAAATGTGATGATTTCTGCAGGTGTTGTAGGAGACATAAAAGTCGTTCTTGACAGATTGAATGAGCGCCTGGAACAGCAGGATCATGCAGAATGGGTGACTAAAATTCAGGAATACAAAGAAAAATATCCACTAGTTTATCATAAAGATGTATTGAGTGGTCCGTTCGTAGTAGAAGAGATTTATCGCCAGACAAAGGGCGAGGCTATTATTTCTACAGAGGTCGGACAGCATCAGATGTGGGCAGCACAGTTTTATAAATATACAAAACCAAGAACATTCCTGACATCAGGAGGACTTGGAACCATGGGATATGGTCTTGGCGCAGCTCTTGGAGCGAAGAGTGGAAGAGAAGACAAAGTGGTTGTCAATATTGCAGGAGACGGTTGCTTTAGAATGAATATGAATGAGATCGCAACTGCAGTCCGCCACAATATTCCAGTGATTCAGGTAGTCATCAACAACCACGTTCTTGGTATGGTACGACAGTGGCAGAATCTGTTTTACGGACAGAGATACTCTGCGACAGTACTGAATGATGCAGTAGATTTTGTAAAACTTGCAGAAGCAATGGGTGCAGAAGGCATCCGCGCAACAACACAGGAAGAATTTAAATCAGCTTTTGAAAAGGCAATGAATCTTGGAAGACCGGTTGTCATCGATTGTCAGATTGACAGTGATGATAAGGTATGGCCAATGGTTGCGCCTGGAGCGGCAATCAGTGAAGCGTTTGATGAAGCAGATTTGAAGAATAAATAATAAATAAATTAATAGCTCAAAAAGAGCAAGGGAAATGGAGGCAATACTATGAGTAGAGTGTACAATTTTTCAGCAGGTCCGGCAATGTTACCGGTGGAGGTCCTTAAAGAAGCAGCATCAGAGATGCTGGATTATCAGGGTTCAGGAATGTCCGTGATGGAAATGAGTCACCGCTCTCAGGTATTCCAGAATATTATCGATGAGGCAGAAGCAGATCTTAGAGACTTACTGAATATTCCGGACAATTATAAGGTACTGTTCTTGCAGGGAGGCGCATCCCAGCAGTTCGCTGCAGTTCCTATGAACCTGATGAAAAATGGTGTCGCAGATTATATTGTGACAGGCCAGTGGGCGAAAAAAGCAGCACAAGAGGCAGAAAAATACGGCAAGGTGAATGTCATTGCATCTTCCGCAGATAAGACATTTTCTTATATTCCGGATTGTTCCGATCTTCCGATTGATGACGATGCAGATTACGTATATATCTGTGAGAATAATACAATCTATGGAACGAAGTACAAAGAACTTCCGAATACGAAAGGCAAGACGCTGGTTGCAGATGTATCTTCCTGTTTCCTGTCAGAGCCTCACGATGTAGAAAAATACGGTGTTCTCTATGGTGGAGTACAGAAAAATATCGGACCTGCCGGAGTTGTGATTGCAATTATCCGTGAAGATTTGATTCGTGATGACGTACTTCCAGGCACACCGACTATGTTAAAATATAAAACACAGGCGGACAAAGGTTCTCTTTATAACACACCTCCGTGTTATGGAATTTATATTTGCGGCAAAGTCTTCAAATGGTTGAAAAAACAGGGCGGACTTGCTGCAATGAAAGAACACAATGAGAAAAAAGCAAAGATTCTGTATGATTACCTGGATCAGAGCAAGATGTTCAAAGGAACTGTTGTACCAAAAGACCGTTCTCTTATGAATGTTCCATTCGTAATTGGTGACAAAGATCTGGAGGCTAAATTCGTCAAAGAAGCAGATGCAGCCGGATTTGTAAATTTAAAAGGGCACCGTACTGTCGGAGGTATGCGTGCTAGTATTTACAACGCGATGCCAATCGAAGGCGTGGAAGCATTAGTCAAATTCATGAAGAAATTTGAAAAGGAGAACGCTTAATATGTACAAATATCATTGCTTAAATCCAATCGCAGATATTGGATTGAATAACTTTACAGAAGATTATACAAAGATTGATACTGCAGAAGGTGCAGATGCGCTTCTCGTAAGAAGTGCAGTTATGCATGACATGGAGTTTGACAAAAACTTAAAGGCTATTGGAAGAGCAGGAGCTGGAGTTAATAACATTCCTCTGGATACATGTGCGGAGCAGGGAATCGTTGTATTCAACACACCGGGAGCAAATGCAAATGGTGTAAAAGAGCTTGTGATTGCAGGTATGCTTCTTGCGTCTCGTGATATCATAGGAGGAATCAACTGGGTCCAGGAGAATGAAGAAGACGGCAATATCTTAAAAGATGCCGAAAAGGCAAAGAAACAGTTTGCCGGCTGCGAAATCGAAGGTAAGAAGCTGGGAGTCATTGGACTTGGAGCCATTGGTGTTCTTGTTGCCAATGCAGCCGTACATCTTGGAATGGAAGTTTACGGATATGATCCATATCTGTCTGTGGATGCAGCATGGAGACTGTCCAGAAATATTCATCATGCAAAGACCGTTGATGAGCTTTATAAAGATTGTGATTATATTACGATCCATGTGCCGGCTATGGATAGTACAAAAGGTATGATTGACAAGAATGCGATTGGTCTTATGAAAGATGGCGTTGTCATTCTGAATTATGCAAGAAATGTCCTGGTTGATGAAGAGGCAGTAGTAGATGCACTTGTTTCCGGACATGTTAAGAACTATGTGACAGATTTCCCGACACCGATCGTGGCAGGAGTCAAAGGTGCAATTATCACACCACACCTTGGAGCTTCTACAGAAGAGTCTGAAGATAACTGTGCGAAGATGGCAGTTGCAGAAGTAAGAAATTATCTGGAAAATGGTAACATCCAGCATTCTGTAAACTACCCGGACTGCGACATGGGAGTCAAAGGTGAAAATACAAGAATTACATTACTTCACCATAATGTACCGAATATGATTGGACAATTCACGAAGATCCTTGCAGATGATAATATGAATATCGCAGATATGACGAATAAAAGCAAAGGTGAGTATGCATATACGATGATTGATATAGATTCTGATGTGACAGACAGTGTTATCGAGGATCTTACAAAAGTCAAAGATGTGTTAAGAGTACGTGTGATTCGTTAATTGGTACAATTGCAGGTTGATCAAACATAATCAAAATATAAAGAGGAATAGTGATGGAAGAGATTCTTGTAACTATTCCTTTTTTGACGTTCAAAAGTTCATAGTCTTATTTCCAATCATGAAAAATAGAACCGCCAGCTATTAACTGGCGGTCTATAAAAATGCACATATATCTGATTATGAGAAAAATCCTATAAATTTTTCTCTGCTAAATCTTTTCTGTGTCTTTCAAGAAGAGCGTGTAATCTGTCAGTCGGACTTAATACAGAACTGATAGATACATCGTGGTTCATGGAATCGATGATCAGCGCGATGAATTTACTCATATCTGCAACTGTGAAGTATTCTCTCTCATAGAATGCAGGTGGGAGGTAAGTCAGGTTCGTAGTGATCACGCGATCAATATAACCTTTCTCATGGAATTCGTCAAATTTCTCAAATCCATCTGTAAAAAGACCAAATGTTGTACATACAAATACCTGTTTTGCACCACGGTCTTTCATCTGTTTAGCTACGTCCAACATACTTTCGCCGGAAGAAATCATATCATCGATGATGATGACAGATTTTCCTTTGATATCAGAACCTAAGAACTCATGTGCTACAATTGGGTTCTTTCCATTTATGACTGTTGAATAATCACGTCTCTTGTAGAACATACCCATGTCAACTCCGATAACGTTGGAGAAGTATACGGCACGGGACATTGCACCTTCATCCGGACTAATGATCATCAGGTGATCCGGGTCAACAGAAAGGTTTGGTTCTGCGCGAAGCAGTGCTTTCATGAACTGATATGGCGGGGTGAAACTGTCGAATCCGTAAAGCGGGATTGCATTCTGTACACGCGGATCGTGGGCATCAAATGTGAAGATATTGTCTACGCCCATGTCAATCAGTTCCTGAAGTGCCAAAGCGCAGTCCAGAGACTCGCGTTTTGTACGTTTGTGCTGACGGCTCTCATACAAAAACGGCATAATAATGTTAAGGCGGTGTTCCTTACCATTAGCAGCGGAAATCAGACGTTTCAGATCCTGATAGTGATCGTCCGGTGACATGTGGTTCACATATCCGTTGACGGAATATGTCAGGCTGTAATTACATACATCTGTCATAATAAACAGGTCTTTTCCACGGACAGATTCGTTCAGGACACCTTTTGCTTCACCACTTCCAAAACGTGGGCAATGTGCATCTACCAGATAATTGTCCTGAAGATAAGTTGCATACATTGGTGATTTTAATTCTTCACGGTAAGAGGACTGCCTGAAGTTGACAATATAGTCATTCACTTTCTGTCCCAGTTCTTTGCAGCCTTCCATAGCAATGATCTTCAGAGGGGCTCTTGGGAAAAGCTTTTCCATCTCCTTGATATCATTACTGTTACTGTTAATCGTAATGTTGTTCATAACGCTCTCCTGTTACATATAAATATTTCATTTTTTTTAATGATATTTTGTTCTAACATAACTCACATTACAGTTATATCATTTTTACCTATGTAAGGTCAATGGTATGTTTTCTATTTTATAAACTTTACAAGTTGAAGCAGATATTGTAAAATCAAGTGGATAAGATGAAAAATCGAATATTTACAGAAATGGAGATAAATATATGAGTAAACCAGTAGTAGCGATTGTGGGTAGACCGAATGTGGGTAAGTCCACACTTTTTAATGCGCTGGCAGGAGAGAAGATTTCAATTGTAAAAGACACACCGGGAGTTACCCGTGATCGAATCTACGCAGATGTCAGCTGGCTTGATAAAGATTTTACATTGATTGACACCGGTGGTATTGAACCGGAGAGCAAGGACATTATTCTGTCGCAGATGCGTGAACAGGCTCAGATTGCTATTGATACATCAGATGTTATTATTTTTATTACAGATGTAAAGCAGGGGCTTGTGGATTCCGATTCTAAAGTTGCAGATATGTTAAGAAGAAGCGGAAAGCCGGTCATTCTTGTTGTAAACAAAGTAGATAATTTTGATAAATATATGGCAGATACTTATGAGTTCTATAATCTTGGAATCGGTGATCCGGTGCCAATCTCTGCATCATCAAGACTCGGACTTGGAGATATGCTTGATAAGGTGATCGAACATTTTCCGGAGCATGCAGGAGAAGAGGAAGAGGACTCTCGTCCGCGTGTGGCAATTGTAGGAAAACCGAACGTAGGTAAGTCTTCTATTATTAACAAGCTTCTTGGAGAGCAGCGTGTGATCGTCAGTGACATTGCAGGAACAACAAGGGATGCCATTGATACGGAGATCGTGCACAATGGAAAAGAATATGTCTTTATTGATACAGCAGGGCTTCGCAGAAAGAATAAGATTAAAGAGGAACTGGAGCGATACAGTATTATCCGTACTGTAACAGCGGTGGAGCGTGCAGATGTGGTCCTTGTCGTAATTGATGCGACTCAGGGTGTGACAGAACAGGATGCCAAGGTGGCAGGAATTGCGCATGAGCGTGGAAAAGGTGTTATCATCGTGGTAAATAAGTGGGATGCTATTGAGAAAAATGATAAGACCATGCGTGAGTACGAGAATGAAGTGCGCCGTGTCCTTTCATTTATGCCATACGCAGAGATTATGTACGTGTCTGCAGTGACAGGTCAGCGTCTTCCAAAAATGTTCGATATGATTGATATGGTCATTGAGAATCAGACACTGCGTGTTGCAACAGGGGTACTTAATGAGATTCTGATGGAAGCAACAGCAATGCAGCAGCCGCCTTCAGACAAAGGAAAGCGTCTGAAGATCTATTACATGACGCAGGTAGCGGTAAAGCCGCCTTCATTTGTAATTTTTGTCAATGATAAAGAACTGATGCATTTCTCCTATCAGAGATATCTGGAGAATAAGATCAGAGAGTCCTTTGGCTTCAAGGGAACATCACTAAAATTCTTTGTAAGAGAAAGAAAAGAAAGGGATAATTAGAAAATGGAACGTTTTATATGTCTACTGATCGGGTATGCATTTGGACTGATCCAGACAGGATACATCTATGGTAAGATGAAAGGAGTCGATATCCGAAAAGAGGGAAGCGGCAATGCAGGAAGCACTAACGCTCTTCGTACGATGGGAATCAAAGCGGGACTTGTCACACTTCTTGGAGACTGCTTTAAATGTGTCTTTGCAGTTGTGACGGTTTACCTGATTTACGGAAAGACTTACGCAGACATTTTCCCACTCCTTGCCATGTATGCAGGGATGGGTGCGGTACTTGGGCACAACTATCCATTTTATCTGAACTTTAAAGGTGGAAAAGGAATCGCAGCGACAGCCGGACTGATCTTAAGTACGACAAATGTATGGATGGTTTTGATCTGTTTATTTGCATTTCTCGGAATCGTGGCAGTGACACGTTATGTGTCTCTTGGCTCCCTGGCAGTTGTGATCATTTATCTGATCGAAGTGGTTGTATATGGTCAGATGGGCGGATTTGGTGTAAAACTGCCGTATCTTTATGAAATGTATGGAATTGCGGCATTTCTGATGTTATCCGCATTTTATAAACATAAGGCAAATATTGTAAGACTCATGAACGGTACGGAGAATAAGATCAGTATCGGAAAGAAAAAATAAGGAGGAAGATTATGGCAAAGGTAAGTGTGATAGGGGCAGGAAGCTGGGGGACTGCACTGGCGCTTCTTCTGAGTAAAAACGGTCACGATGTGACTATGTGGTCAATTCTGGAAGATGAGATCCGGATGCTGGATAAAGAGCGTGAGCACAAATCAAAGCTTCCGGGCGTGAAGCTTCCGGATACAATGAAATTTACAACAGATCTTAAGGAAGCTGTAGAAGGAAAAGATTTTCTTGTACTGGCAGTGCCATCTACATTTACAAGAGGAACAGCGAAAAATATGTGCCCATATGTAGCGGAAAGTCAGATCATTGTTGATGTTGCGAAAGGAATCGAAGAGGCAACTCTGATGACACTATCTCAGCAGATCGAGGATGAAATTCCACAGGCTGATGTAGCAGTCCTGTCCGGACCAAGCCACGCTGAGGAAGTAGGAAGAGGACTTCCGACTACTGTTGTTGTGGGAGCAAAGACGGAAAAGACAGCCGAGTATCTGCAGCAGATGTTCGCAAGTGAAGTGTTCCGTGTATATACAAGCCCGGATATGCTTGGCATGGAACTTGGCGGTTCTTTGAAAAATGTCATTGCTCTGGCAGCAGGTATTGCTGACGGAATGGGATATGGAGATAATACAAAGGCTGCACTCATCACAAGAGGAATTGCAGAGATTGCAAGACTAGGTGTGAAAATGGGCGGCGCAGTTGAGACATTTTCCGGACTTACAGGAATCGGTGATCTGATTGTAACGTGTGCCAGTGTCCACAGCCGTAACCGCAAAGCAGGTTATCTCATGGGGCAGGGCAAATCCATGCAGGAAGCAATGGATGAGGTTCAGATGGTAGTAGAAGGAGTGTATTCTGCAAAAGCAGCAGTAAAACTTGGCGAAAAATATGGAGTATCACTTCCGATCATCAATAAAGTCAGCGAAGTATTGTTTGATGGAAAAGACCCGAAAGAAGCAGTTAATGAACTCATGCTCAGAGATAATAAGGCGGAGCATACAGCACTTCCGTGGGAGAAATAATTGTAAAAGATATTAAAACAGGACGAACAACAAGAACATAAAATAGGACGAACACCTGGTATATCGAATACACTTGCTTCATGTACGAAGCATTCCAATGAGCCTCTAAGGCAGTCAATCTTATCTGCAAGGGCAGTTAAGATTGACAGAGTCTCATTTCCATCGTACATAAGGCGCGCGTGTTATTTGATATATCAGGTGTTCTGTATTTTTAAGAGTAAGTTTCATGCCTTCCTGCTTAAAAAGGTTCATCGGAATGTTCCTTGCAATGGAGCAAAACACACTACGATCCGTAAATCCATAAGCAGAAAATTCACGCATGGTAAGCAGAATTTTATACATACTCGGAATGTTTCCTGCATAATCTGTTAACAGTAAAACAAGTTCATGCATGGGGGTATTTTGATGGATAGATTTCAGGTATACAAAGATATCGAAGCGAGGACGAATGGAGAAATCTACATTGGTGTTGTGGGACCGGTCCGGACGGGAAAGTCTACATTTATTAAAAGATTCATGGATGTGCTGGTGCTTCCGGAAATGGAAGATGAACATGCCAGAATGCGTACGCAGGATGAACTGCCGCAATCTGCTTCGGGACGCACGATTATGACAACGGAACCCAAGTTCGTGCCGAAGGAAGCAGCAAAAATCCGGCTTGCTGATGACGTGGATGTGAAGGTACGTCTGATTGACTGCGTCGGTTATATGGTAGAAGGTGCTGCCGGTTATATGGACGGGGATTCCCAGAGACAGGTGAAAACACCGTGGTTTGCTTATGAGATCCCATTTGCAAAGGCTGCCGGGATTGGAACTAGAAAAGTAATTCATGATCATTCAACCATTGGAATTGTGATTACGACAGACGGTACCATCACAGACATTCCAAGAGAAAATTACAAAGATGCGGAGCGTATGACGATACAGGAATTAAATGGAATCGGAAAGCCGTTCATTGTACTTGTGAATTCAAAAGAGCCGCAGGGAGAACGGGCGCAGAATACCGCGAAGAATCTGGAACAGGAATATGGAGTACGGGCGCTGCCGGTCAACTGTGAAAAACTTGCCAGAGAGGATATCTGCCAGATTTTATCGGAAGTCCTTTTTGAGTTTCCGATATCTGAAATTCAGTTTTTTGTTCCGAAATGGGTGGAGATGCTTCCAAGAGACCACAAGATCAAACAAGATCTGATTGAACATGTGAGAGTGATTCTGGAACGACTTACCAAAATCCGGGATGCTCTTGGAAGTATAGATGTTTCTGAGAGTGAGTACATAGATTCCTGCAAAGTGGATCAGATTGGAATGGGTCAGGGCTGTGTGAATATCAGCATTTCTATACCAGAAAGATATTATTACGAAATGTTAAGCGAGATGACGGGAACGAAGATTGCAGGACAATATGAGCTGGTTGCAACAATTCAGGAACTTGCGAAATTAAAGGAAGAATATGAAGGAGTCCGGGACGCATTTACAACTGTTCGAATGAAAGGATATGGGGTGGTCAGTCCGGTAAGAGATGAAATTACACTTTTGGAGCCTGAGCTTATCAAACAGGGAAATAAATATGGCGTGAAGATACATTCAAAGGCCCCGTCTATCCATCTGATCCGGGCGAATATCGAGACAGAGATTGCACCGATTGTCGGAACAGAAGATCAGGCGAAAGATCTTCTTACATTCATTAAGCAGGAAGCAGAAACCGAACATGGAATCTGGGAGACGAACATTTTCGGAAAATCTGTGGAAGAATTAGTGATGGATGGTATCCGGAGCAAGATTGCCATGATCGGGGATGAAAGCCAGACAAAGCTGCAGGATACAATGCAGAAGATTGTCAATGACAGTAATGGAGGACTGGTGTGCATCATCATATAAAAATGATTTACCCCCTGTATAATTTGTGCTATACTATTTTATGAATGTCAAAAAGGAACTTAAGAAAAAAGATAAGACTTTGAATGAGATAGAAAAAATGTATGGAGGTACAATTTGATGAAAGTAGCGATTATTACTGCAAGTACAGCAGTTTATAAAGGAGAGCAGGAGGATGCAAGTGGAAAAGTAATCCGCAAGATGGTGGAGGAAGCAGGGCTTGACGTTGTGTTCATGAAGGCTCTCCCGACAGACAAAACTGTATTATCTACTGTTTTTCAGAGAATGGCAGACGGAAATCTTGCAGACCTGATTCTGACAACAGGCGGAGCAGGCTGCGGACCGGAAGACTGCACACCAGAGGCAACTATGGAAGTTGTAGACAGACCACTTCTTGGAATTCCGGAAGGTATGCGTGCACACATGCTTACACTGACAAAAAGAGCTATGTTGAACCGTGCAGCGGCAGGAATCCGTGGAAATGTTGTGATTGTAAATCTTCCTGGAAAAGCAGGAGCTGTAAAGGAATGTCTTGGATACATCTTGCCAGAGGTCATGCATGCAGTTGAAGTGGCACAGGGAATAAAATAATGATTAAAATTACTTACCTGGAACATAGCGGATTTGCTGTTGAGTGTGACGATTATGTATTGATTTTTGATTATTATAAAGGAAATCTGCCACAGTTTGATAAAGATAAAAAAATCTGTGTATTTGCAAGTCATGTGCACTACGATCATTTTAAAAAGAAAATATTTACGTGGGCAGAAGAATATGAGAATATCCACTATATTTTATCTGATGACATTGAGGCGGCAGGACCAAAAGATCAGACGGAACATATAGGTGCAGATGCAGATTTTAATATTTGGGATTTAAGGATTCATACACTGAAATCCACCGATGAAGGTGTGGCATTTCTTGTAAGGGTGAAAGAGAAAACATTTTTTCATGCAGGAGATCTGAACTGGTGGTACTGGGAAGAAGAGGATGATGAGACCTGGAATGAACCGATGAGACAGGCATATCAGAAAGAGATTGCAAAAATCGAGGGTGAAGAAATTGATTATGCATTTTTCCCGCTTGATTCCAGACAGGGAGAAGAGGCTGTACTTGGTATCAATTATTTTATGCAGCATACGAATACAAAGATTGTATTCCCAATGCATATGTGGGGGTATGACATTTTAGATAAGTTTTTGAAAAATTCAGTGTCGGAGCCGTATAGAGAGCGGATCATGAAGGTAAAAGAACCGGGTCAGAGCTTTTATTTCGAGGAGGAAAGATAGATGCTGGTCAGTATATACACCGATGGAGCAGCCAGAGGAAACCCGGATGGACCGGGAGGATACGGAACCATTTTAGAGTACGTAGATTCAAAAGGCGAACTTCATATAAAGGAATTGTCAAAGGGATATGAGAAGACAACGAATAACCGCATGGAGTTGATGGCAGTCATAGCTGGACTGGAAGCATTGAACCGTCCGTGTGATGTGAAGTTGTATTCCGATTCAAAGTATGTGGTAGATGCATTCAATCAGAACTGGATCGGCGGGTGGCTGAAGAAAGGCTGGAAACGTGGAAAGAATGAGCCTGTAAAAAATGTGGATCTCTGGAAACGGCTTCTGGAAGCGAAAGAGCCACACAATGTGACATTTATCTGGGTGAAAGGACATGATGGACATCCTCAGAATGAGCGATGCGATGAACTCGCAACTTCTGCGGCAGATGCAATGAGGTAAAAAAGTTCTTTCTTTTTAGAAAAAATATGATATAATAAATACTTGCAAGTAAGACAGGTGATCGCGGCTGTAATTGCCGAAAGGCAGCAGGTGAGGAAAGTCCGGGCTTCGCAGGGCAGGGTGCCGGATAACGTCCGGTGGAGGCGACTCCAAGGCCAGTGCAACAGAAATGTACCGCCTGACAGACTCTTATGAGAATGGACAGGTAAGGGTGGAAGGGCAGTGTAAGAGACTACCGCCCGGCCGGTAACGACCGG
>UMIB01001286.1_pt1 | contig 22957 bp, 26 predicted proteins | sample 1965641 | NCBI WGS metagenome assembly UMIB01 (sample SAMEA4836110, study PRJEB28245) | human gut metagenome | biome: gut microbiome; material: fecal sample | place: Denmark | collected 2008
CTGATTTTCGCCTGCAAATTGCGGTGTGACGTGCCTTTTTGGATGTTATAAGAATGCCCTCAGCTGCCAATGACAGCCGCGAGGCACCAGCTTCATCCAACAATTTCAAAGACTCGAAATCGTTTTGTCCTTAACCGGGCACGTGGGTTCGAATCCCACCATCTCCGCCAACAAAAGGCACCGGCTCAGGCCGGTGCCTTTTTTGCGGCCAAGATGGTGCGGATGAGAACAGGGCGGCGGTCCGCTCCTTTGTCGAACACCAGCGTCTGCGCACCCTCACGCTCGATCTGGTGCGAGGTATCACACAGGATGACGACCGGGATGCTGAACTGCTTTGCAATCTGCAAAGTTAGGTCAACCACAGGACAGCCATCTGCATCAATCAGAATATTCATCGCATATCCTCCATCACCCATCGAAACGCCCTTGCCGTGCGCAGGTCGGCATCCTTGAAATGCCCGCCGTTGTTCCATTCAAGGGTGCAGTCTGCACCGCGCGCTATAAGCTGACTGTGCAGAGTGCGGATATTATCACCTACCGCAGCCATGACGATGTTTTTCGTGCGCTCTTCCCGGTCGCCAAGGCTCAGGTAAATACGCTGTGCCTGAATGGGGTGCTGTTGCTCAAACTCCATCCATCCCGGAAACCACACCGAGGGAGATGCGGCGGCGATACCGTAGAACAGATCAGTCTGGGTGGATGCCCACAAAGCAAACAATCCCGCCAGCGAGTAGCCGCCCAGAATGATTTTGACGTTTTCCGGGAGATTAAACTGTTGTTTCAGTGACGGAATGACCTGTTCCGTCAGAAAGCGCAGGGTGTCCGCAGCATTGCCGCCGAAACTCTCTTTGCCCCATACCGCAGGAGATTTCCACGGGGAAAGTTCATCGTTCCAGTTTTTCACAGGAACAGCGGCAAACAGAAACGAATATGCCGAACTCAGCGCAATGGCTTCAACTTCGCTGTCCATGTTCTGTAATTCATGCTCGTCCGTCATCTGAAGCAGAAGATATTCGGCGCAGTCTGTGCCGTAAATGCGGCAGGGTCTATCTCCGAATTTTAAGGGAAAAGCAAGGCGATTAAGGGATTCTGCTTTATAGTTCATCGACAAAATACCTCCCATTGATCGGCACGAGAAAAAGGCGTGAGGAGATTGGCTGCTTCCATTATAGCATATTCGGGCGGAGAGACAAGAAGCCCGAATGTGCGGCACGCTCTGCAGGGACTTCCTGCATTTCAGTATGAGAGAATCGACGCAAAAACGGTTGACATCCGCTGGAAGAAACCCTTACAATGGGAACAGAAACCATGTCGGGCAATGGAACAGGAGCAATTTTGGAATGAACAACACAGAAGCATTTGAGGTCTTGCTGAGCTGGAAGGATGACGTCCTGATGAGCTGCCTTTCCGGGCGGCGGGATAAGGCCTTTGATCCGCAGGCCATGCAGAAGGTCCGGGCGGCCTGTGCCGTGCTGGCCGAGGACGGGACCTATCCGTTCGATCTGTCGGTCACAGACCCGGAGATCTACCGTCAGGTCAGCGCCTGGTTCACCGACCTGCTGCGCAAATCCTGAACCGTTCCGACACGAAAGATGCATTTATTTTCCACAAATGCTTGACATCTTGTGCAATCTGCATTATCATAAAGCCATCAAGTGTTTGTTCAGAGAAGCGAGCAGAACAAACAAGAGGGAGCCTGTTCCCTTTTGTTTGCTCTGCTCTTTTTTGTTCCCGCTACGCAAACGAGCATGCTGTGACAGGCAGAAGATCAGGAGGTTTTTATGCTGGATGTAGCAATCATCGGCTGCGGTGTCGTTGGCGCGGCTGCCGCCTATGAGCTCTCGCATTATCCGCTGCACACTGCAATTTTTGAGGCCGAAAACGATGTGGCCGACTGCACCACCAAGGCCAACAGTGCCATTCTGCACGCTGGGTACGACCCCGAGCCGGGCACCCGGATGGCACGGCTCAATGTGGAGGGCGTTGCACTGGCCAAAGAGATCTGCGCCCGGCTGGATGTGCCGTACCGGCAGTGCGGCAGTCTGGTGCTGGCCCTCAGCCCGGCGGAGCTGCCGCATCTGCAGAAGCTGTACGAAAACGGCCTTGCCAACGGGGTGCCGGGCATCCGGCTGCTGTCGGAAGAGGAAACACGGGCCATGGAGCCCGGTCTTTCGCCGGAGGTGGCCGGAGCGCTGTATGCACCCAGCGCGGCCATCGTCAGCCCGTGGGAATATGCGCTGGCCATGGCGGAGGTGGCGGTGCGCAACGGGGTGGAACTCCACCTCAGCAGCCCGGTCACCGGCATTCAGAAAACCGCGTCCGGCTGGGCGCTGACCACGCCGTCCGGCGTGGTGGAGGCCCGCTACGTTGTCAACGCCGCCGGCATCCGGGCCGATGCCGTGCACGACATGGCCGCTCCGCACCGGTTCACCATCCAGCCCACCCGCGGCGAATATTACCTTCTGGACAAATCGGAAGGCATGCGGGTGCAGCATGTCATCTTCCAGTGCCCCAACGAAAACGGCAAGGGCGTGCTGGTGGCACCTACCGTTCACGGCAACCTGATCGTCGGACCCAATGCCGAGCCGGTGGCGGGCGACAACACCGCCTGCACCGCCGCCGGGCTGGCCTTTGTCAGCGCGGCCGCACGCCGCAGCGTGCCGGACATCCGCTTCGGCGAGTCCATCCGCAACTTTGCAGGCGTCCGCGCCAATGTGGACACCGGGGATTTCGTCATCGGCGAGGCGGAAGGTGCACCCGGATTCATCGACCTGGCCGGTATGAAATCGCCGGGCCTGTCCAGCGCACCGGCCGTTGCCAAAGAGGTGGTCCGCATTCTGGAAGGCCACGGGGATCTGCCTGCGGCCAAAACGGATTACCGGGACGGCCGCACCCGGGTGCGGTTCAAGGAGCTGCCGCCGGAAGAAAAGGCAAAGCTCATTGCCCGGAACCCCGCCTACGGCCGGGTGATCTGCCGCTGCGAGACCATCACCGAGGGCGAGATCCTGGACGCCCTGCACACCGAGATCCCGGCCACCACCATCGACGGCGTCAAGCGCCGCTGCAACGCCGGGATGGGCCGCTGTCAGGGCGGCTTCTGCGGGCCCCGGGTGCTGGAGCTCATCAGCCGGACGCGGGGCATCGACCCGCTGGACGTCCTGCAGGACAAGGCAGGCAGCAACGTCTTACTGTGCGAAACCAAGCAGGAGGGAACCAACCATGATTGATCTGGTCATCGTCGGCGGCGGCCCTGCAGGCCTTGCCGCAGCCTACAGCGCATGGCAGCACGGCCTGCGCGATATCCTTATCTTAGAGCGCGACAACGAGCTGGGCGGCATCCTGAACCAGTGCATCCACAACGGCTTCGGGCTGCACCGTTTCGGCGAGCAGCTCACCGGCCCGGAGTACGCCGGGCGCTACATTGAAATGCTGCGCTCCACCGGCGTCCGGGTGGAGCTGGGCACCATGGTGCTGGAGGTCACGCCGGATAAAAAGATCCACTGTGTCAGCAAGGAGAAGGGCTACCAGATCCTCGAAGCAAAGAGCGTCATCCTCTGCATGGGCTGCCGGGAGCGCACCCGCGGGGCCATCGGCATCCCGGGCACCCGCCCGGCCGGCATCTACACCGCCGGTGCCGCCCAGCGCTATGTCAACATGGAGGGCTATCTGGTAGGCAAACGGGTGCTCATTCTGGGCAGCGGCGACATCGGCCTGATCATGGCCCGGCGGATGACGCTGGAAGGGGCCAAGGTGCTGGCCTGCGTGGAGGTCATGCCCTATTCCGGCGGCCTGACCCGCAACATTGTGCAGTGCCTGCAGGATTTTGACATCCCGCTGTACCTGTCCCACACCATCGTGGACATTCAGGGCGATACCCGGGTGGAAAAGGCCATTGTGGCCAAGGTGGACGAGAACCGCCGCCCCATTCCGGGCACCGAGATGGAGTTTGACGTGGACACCATCCTGCTCAGTGTGGGCCTGATCCCGGAAAACGAGCTGACCCGGCAGGCCGGCATCCCGACGGACCCCCACACCAAGGGAGCCGTGGTCTACGAGAATATGGAGACCGGCATTCCCGGCGTGTTTGCCTGCGGCAACGTGGTGCATGTGCACGATCTGGTGGACTTTGTTTCCGGCGAGAGCGACCGGGCCGGAGCCGCAGCCGCCGCCTATGTGCTCCACGGTGAGACCCCGGACGCGGCCGTGCTGGACCTTGTCCCGGGCAATGGCGTGGGCTATACCGTCCCCCAGCGGGTGCGCCCGGCGGACGTGGACAAGGGCGTGGAGATCTCGTTCCGGGTGCGGCAGAATTACGGCCCCAGCCAGATCACCATCACCTGCGGGGAGAAGCAGCTGGCCCGGTTCAAGCGCCAGCGGATGGCACCCGGCGAGATGGAGCACATCACCCTGCCCGGGGTCCTGCTGGCAAAGGCCGACGGCCCGCTGACCGTTGCAGTAGAGGAGGTTGTAGCAAAATGAACAAAAAGCGTGAGATCATTTGTATCTGCTGCCCCCGTGGCTGCCACTTGCAGGTGGACCCGGAAAACGATTATAATGTAACCGGCAATGCCTGCCCCAACGGTGCCGCCTATGGCAAGGAAGAACTGACCCACCCCACCCGTATCCTGACCAGTACGGTGCGGGCCGAGGGCGGGCGCTATCCGCGCTGCCCGGTCAAGACCGCGCAGGCGGTGCCCAAAGAAAAGATCGTGCAGGTCATGGCTGCGCTGGACGGCGTCACGCTGCACACACCCATCCGCACCGGGCAGGTCGTGCTGACCGACGTCTGCGGCACCGGTGTGGATGTCGTAGCCACACGAGACCTGTAAAACCGCCCCTGAGCGAAACGGAGGTCGTTGAACCATGTCGACAAAGTATGTTCTTGCACTGGACCAGGGAACCACCAGCAGCCGCGCCATCCTGTTTGACAACGAGCAGAACATCATCGCGGTGCAGCAGCGGGAGTTTGAGCAGATCTACCCGCAGCAGGGCTGGGTGGAGCACAACCCCATGGAGATCTGGTCCACCCAGTACGGGGTCATGAACGAGGTGGTGGCCCAGAGCGGCGTGGATGTCCATGACATTGCCGCCATCGGCATCACCAACCAGCGCGAGACCACCATCCTGTGGGAAAAGGCCACCGGCCGCCCCATCTACAATGCCATCGTCTGGCAGTGCCGCCGCACTGCCCCGCTGGTGGACGAGCTGGTGCAGCAGCCCGGCATGACGGAATACATCCGCGAGAATACCGGCCTGATGCCGGATGCCTATTTTTCCGCCACCAAGATCAAGTGGATCCTGGATAACGTGCCCGGCGCGCGGGAGCGGGCCGAGGCGGGCGAGATCCTGTTCGGCACCGTGGACACCTGGCTGGTGTGGAAGCTCACCGGCGGCAAAGTCCATGTGACCGACCGCACCAACGCCAGCCGCACCATGCTCTACAACATCCGCACCCTGGACTGGGATGACACCCTGCTCAAAGCGCTGGACATCCCCCGCTGCATCCTGCCCCGCGTGGCGGATTCCAGCGAGGTCTACGGCACCACCGACCTGTGCGGGGTGCAGGTGCCGGTGGCCGGCATTGCCGGGGACCAGCAGGCTGCACTGTTCGGGCAGGGGTGCTTTGCCAAGGGTGAGGCCAAGAACACCTACGGCACCGGCTGTTTCTTGCTGATGAACACCGGTGACGCCATCTGCCGCAGCCAGAACGGCCTGATCTCCACCATCGGCATCAGCCTGAACGGCAAGGTGGAGTATGCTCTGGAGGGCAGTGTCTTTGTGGGCGGTGCCGTTATCCAGTGGGTGCGCGATGGCCTGCGGATGATCCAGGAGAGCCGCGACGCCGAATACTATGCCCAGAAGGTGCCGGACAACGGCGGCATCTACATCGTGCCCGCCTTCACCGGTCTCGGCGCGCCCTATTGGGATATGTACGCCCGCGGTGCCATTGTAGGCATCACCCGCGGCACCACCCAGAACCACATCATCCGGGCGGCGGAGGAGTCCATCGCCTACCAGAGCGCCGATCTTGTGGCTGCCATGGAAAAGGACACCGGTGTGCCCATCACCTCCCTGAAGGTGGACGGCGGTGCTTCCCGCGACCAGTTCCTGATGCAGTTCCAGGCCGACATCCTGAACAAGGACGTCCTGCGCCCGGCCATCCGGGAGACCACGGCCCTGGGCGCTGCCTATCTGGCCGGCCTTGCCACCGGCGTGTGGAAGGACCGGGACGAGATCCGCAGCCTGTGGCACTGCAACATGACCTTTACCCCCGCTATGCCGGAGGCCGAGCGCGCACGGCTGCTGTCCGGCTGGCACAAGGCCGTGGGCCGCAGCAGTGATTGGGCAGAGCATGAAAAGACTTTGTCTGGATTTTGACTATTTCCAACAAAAAATCACGAATTTGTGAATTGTCTGTTGACAAACCGTTGAGAAATGGTATACTGAAAGCATCCCAAGAGAATTGAGATGGGGATGCACTGTGCCACACGACCGCAGTGCGTCCCCATTTTTTGTTCCCATTGCACCCCTTGTCCGCCCGTTCACATCTGTTCCGGGGGCTGGTTCTGGAAGTGCAGCCGCCGGGCACGTCCCTGAAAAAGAAGGAGGATCCCCATGAAAAGCACCGCAAAGGCCACCGAAAAGCGTTCGCGCACGGTCGTTGTGCTGGCGATCGCTGTGGCGTTGATGCTGCTGGGCAGCATTTTTGCCCAGATGTTCAACACCTCATTCTACAAGGTCAAGGTCTCCCGCATTTCCTTTGATACCGACTCCGGCACCCTTTCGGGCCTGTTGTACATGCCCAAGGGCGTGGACGCCTCCAACCCGCACCCCACCATCGTGACCACCCACGGCTACCTGAACAGTGCCGAGATGCAGGACGAGACCGCCATCGAGATGTCCCGCCGCGGCTATGTCGTGCTGGCACTGGATATGTATGACCACGGCCATTCCCACGGGAACGCCGACAATACCGGCGGCTTCTTCAACTTCTGGCCCACTTCGCTGTGGGATGCCGCACAGTACATGTACAGCCAGGACTACGTTGCCAAGGATGCACAGGGCAACGGTCAGATCGCGGTCAGCGGCCACTCCATGGGCGGCTTCTCCTCCGAGATGGCCATCTATCTGGATGAGCAGAACTACGCTGCCGCCGGTTACCGCATCATCAAGGCCGGTTTGAGCATGGGTGCCGATTACTCCTGGACCTCCTACCTGAGCCTGGACGAAGAGGCTGCAGTTGCCACCTTCGGCGGACGCACCATCGGCAAGATCTGCGGCCAGTACGACGAGTTCTTCTTTGCGGCCGACGAGCCTCCCACGAAGAGCGGCACCGTCTACCACAAGGACTATGTTGCCACCACCGCTGGCAAGACCCTGCTGGAGCAGGAAGCTCCGCAGGCTGACACCTGGTACACCGGCTCGGACGGCGGCCAGCGTATCATTTACCAGCCGCGTGAGATCCACCCCTGGAACCACTTCTCCAAGGCTTCCACCAAGGATGCCATCGAGTTCTACGCCACTGCATTTGCCGACCAGTCCGGTCTGGTGCAGAACATTGCTTCCACCAGCCAGATCTGGTACTGGAAAGAAGTCTTTGAGCTGGTCGCTCTGGTGGGCTTCCTGCTCATGCTGGCACCTCTTGCCCTGCTGCTGATGAAGCTGCCCTTCCTGTCCAATGCAAAGCAGGCCGTCGCAGCACCCACCCCGGCCGTTGGCACCCTGTCCGGCAAGCTTGGCACGATCAGCCTGTTCGTGGTGGGTATGCTGATCCCGGCCATCATCTTCCCCGCCGTGTACGACGGCAGTCTGACCGCAGAGCCCATCCGCTGGATGCGCTACGCCAGTGACATTGCCCTGCTCCTGTCGGTGGTGGGCATCGTTCTGGCAGCCCGCAGCACCGAGGACGACCGCAAGACCTGGCTGTCCGGCTCGGTGTGCGTCCTGATCGCTTCCGTCGTCCTGCGTGTGCTGGTGACCAAGAACATCTTCGAGACCAATGCCACCTGGCAGGGCCCCACCGTCAACAGCATCGTGACCTGGGCTCTCATCTGCGCCTGCATCTCCATCGTGACCATGGTCTGCGTCTACCTGTTCGGCGGCCGCAAGCAGAAGGGCATCACGCTGGAACAGTACGGCATTGCCGCAAAGCCGGTGTCTGTGGCCGCAGCCTTCTGCGTGGCACTGCTGGTGTGCGTGATCGCCTACGCCTGCCTGTTTGCCGTGGATGCCATCTTCAAGACCGACTTCCGCATCTGGACCTTCGCCTTCAAGACCTTTGAAGCCAGCGCCATCCCGGCGGCGGTCAAGTATATGCCGTTCTTCTTTGTGTACTACTTTGTCAGCGGCGCCGCCGCCATCTCCAACACCAGCAGCGAAAAGCTGCAGGGCGGCTGGGGCTACCTGCTGGCTGCTCTGACCAACATGGGCGGCATCCTCCTCTGGCTGGTGCTGCAGTACGGCACCCTGTTCCGTACCGGCGTTGCCTTCTACCCGGGACAGGCCCTTGGCGGCATCCTGCTGTTTGCGCTGGTGCCCTCGCTGGCCATTGCATCCTGCCTGGCCAAGTACCTGTACAAAAAGACCGGCAACGTGTACGTTGCGGCCTTCCTGAATACCATCCTGATGACCATGATGACCGTGGCCAACACCGCGATCTATTTCCAGGCATAAGCACAACCGCAGACTGGGGCTGCACTTTACAGTGCGGCCCCTTTGTGCGATAATGAGAACCATCTGAGAGAAAAGGAGTCCTGCCCGATGCATCCACTTGCTGAAACTCTGCTGGACGAGCCGGTGATCGCAGCCGTCAAGACGGATGACGCTCTGACGGCCGCCCTGGCCTCGCCCTGCAGCACGGTCTTTCTGCTGGCGAGCACCCTGCTCAATGTGGGGGAGCTGGTCCGGCGCATCCACGCGGCCGGAAAGCTGGCCGTCGTGCACATCGACCTTGTGGACGGCCTTTCGGCGCGGGAAGTTGCCGTGAATTCCCTCATTGCGCTGTGCCACCCGGACGGTATCATTTCCACCCACCCGTCCCTGATCCGGCGGGCGCGCCATCAGGGCCTGCTGACCATCCAGCGGGCGTTCATCCTGGACTCCCTTTCCCTGAACAACCTTTCCGGCCAGCTGGAACAAGGCAAGCCGGACTTTGTGGAGATCCTGCCCGGCATCATGCCCCGGGTCATCACCGAGATCAGTACCCGCACCCGGGTGCCGGTGATCGCGGGCGGTCTGCTGCGGGACAAGGCCGACGTCATGGCCGCCATGCGGGCCGGTGCCTCGGCAGTGTCCACCTCTGCCCCGGAGCTGTGGGACATCTGAACCCCGGAAAACACAAAAATGCCTGACCGCTGTCGTTGGCGGTCAGGCATTTTTTATGGAAAGCAGCAGCGTTACGGTTGGCTCTTCTTGACAAGATCTTTGGTGTACAGGGCGCGGGTGGCGTTGAGCACGGCAATGACCATGACGCCCACGTCGGCAAAGATGGCTGTCCACATGCTGGCCATACCGATGGCACCCAGCAGCAGGCAGGCAAACTTGACCGCCAGCGCAAACACGATGTTCTCGTACACGATGCGCAGGGTGCGGCGGGCGATGCGCATGGCCAGTGCGATCTTGGCCGGGTCATCGTCCATCAGCACCACGTCGGCGGCTTCAATGGCGGCGTCGGAGCCCAGGGCACCCATGGCGATGCCCACATCGGCGCGGGACAGCACCGGGGCGTCGTTGATGCCGTCGCCCACAAAGGCCAGATTCTCCTTGGACTTCTTGGCGGCGATGAGTGTTTCGATCTGGTCCACCTTGTCGCCGGGCAGCAGACCGGCGTGGTATTCGTCCAGACCCAGCTGGGCAGAAACGGCCTTGGCCACCGGCTCGGCGTCGCCGGTGAGCATGACGGTCTTGCGCACTCCGGCGGCCTTCAGGGCCCGGATGGCCTCGGCACTGTGGGGTTTGACCACGTCGGCGATGAGCAGGCAACCGGCGTATCGGCCGTCCATGGCAACGTGCACGACGGTGCCGGTCTCGCTCACGGCGGGGGCAGAAAGGCCCAGCTTTTCCATCAGGCGGGCATTGCCGGCGGCAACGGGCTTGCCGTCCACCTTGGCGGTCACGCCGTGGCCGCCAAGTTCCTCCACGTCGGTGACGCGGGCGGAGTCGATCTCCTTGCCGTAGGCGGCCTTGATGCTCAGGGAGATGGGGTGCTTGGACCAGCACTCGGCCAGGGCGGCGGCCTCCACCAGCTGTTCGTCGGTGATGCCATCGGCCGGGTGGACGCCGGTGACCTTGAAGGTGCCCTGGGTCAGGGTGCCGGTCTTATCAAACACCACGATGCCGGTGCGGGCCAGCTCCTCCAGATAGGTGGAGCCCTTGACCAGGATGCCGCAGGCGGAAGCACCGCCGATGCCGCCGAAGAAGCTCAGCGGAATGCTGATGACCAGTGCGCAGGGGCAGCTGATGACCAGGAAGGTCAAAGCGCGGTAGATCCAGTCCCCAAAGCGGGCGGGCTGGCCCATCAGCAGCAGCACGATGGGCGGCAGGAAGGCCAGCGCCAGCGCACCGTAGCAGACAGCCGGGGTGTATACCCGGGCAAAGCGGGTGATGAAGTTTTCGGCACGGGCCTTTTTCATGCTGGAATTTTCCACCAGATCGAGAATTTTCGAGACGGTGGACTCGCCGAATTCCTTGGTAGTCCTGACTCTCAGCAGGCCGGTCATGTTCACGCAGCCGCTGATGACCTCGTCTCCGGTCTGGACGTCGCGGGGCAGGCTCTCACCGGTCAGGGCGGCGGTGTTCAGGGCGGAGGTGCCCTCTACGATCACACCGTCAATGGGCACCCGCTCGCCGGGCTGCACCACGATCACGGTGCCCACCTCCACGTCATCGGGGTCCACCTGCTCCAGCTTGCCGTCCTCGTCCTCCACGTTGGCGTAGTCCGGGCGGATGTCCATCAGGCTGGAAATGCTCTGGCGGCTCTTGCCCACGGCCACGCTCTGGAACAGCTCGCCGATCTGGTAAAAGAGGATAACGGCGCAGCCTTCCACATAGTCGCCCAGGGCAAAGGCACCCACGGTAGCCACCGCCATCAGGAAGCACTCGTCAAAGGGCTGGCGGTTCTTGATGCCCTTGATGGCCTTGCGCAGCACGTCCTTGCCCACCACAAAGTACGGGATGAGGTAGAGCAGCAGCTCCACCGGGGTGGGAAGTGCCGGCAGCACACGGAGCAGCAGCTTGAGCAGGATCACAAGGGCCAGCGCGATCAGGATCTGCTGCAGGCTCTTTTTTTGCTTTTTGGTCATACAAAACGCTCCTTTTGTCAGATTGCGGCGGTTCTGAGAAAAAGCGGGAAAACGCAGTGGAATTCAACAGGTTTTCCCCACAAAAATGGATTTTCCACCCTTTCCCCCGTGTTTTCCACGGGGTTTTCCCGCAGAAAACTTGCTTTTCCACGTTTCTTTTTGGAGTTTTCCGCGAAGGATGTTGAAAAGTGCGTGGAAAGTGTTGAAAACTGCCCGTTTTTTCCACGAAAAAGAGGAGTTTTCCGCTGCCCGGCGGCAGAGGAAAGAAAAGCTCTCCCACAGGGGGAGAGCTGCCGCCCAGCAGCGATGCCGGGAACCGGACCGGAAGAGGTCAGATGTCAAAGATCTCGCAGTCGTCCTCCACCTTCTTGCAGGCGGACAGCACATTCTCCATGGTGGCGTGGGGGTCGGCACCCTCGGCAAACTCCACCTTCATCTTCTGGGTCATGAAGCTGACAGTCGCCTTTTCCACACCGGCAACGGTGTTGGCAGCGTCCTCCATCTTCTGGGCGCAGTTTGCACAGTCCACTTCGATCTTGTAGGTCTTTTTCATCGTAGATACCAGCCTTTCTGTTTTTGTGCGGGCCGCAGCCCGGAAAATCATTCTTCGATATGGTCCATCCCCAGAGAGAGGATGCTGCGCACATGGTCGTCGTCCAGTGCGTAATACACGGTCTTGCCCTCCCGCCGGAAGCGTACCAGCTTGGAATCCTTGAGCACCCGCAGCTGGTGGCTCACGGCCGACTGGCTCAGCTGCACGGCGTTGGCAATGTCCTGCACGCACAGCTCATTGTCGTGCAGGGCGTACAGGATCTTGATGCGGGTGGAGTCGCCGAACACCCGGAACAGGTCGGCCAGCTCGTACAGCACTTCGTCATCCGGCATGTCCAGCTCTTCCGGCTGCACGAGGGGTTCGTTCTGCTGTGCCATGGAAGCATCTCCTTTCGGGATGAAATCATATGAACGCCTGTTCATGTGTTCATGATATCACGCACATGCCTGCCTGTCAAGCCCTTTGCAGAAGAATTTTGACATTCCCGCTGCATTGATGAAAAAACACCGCAAAACGCCAAAAAGATGCAAATTGAAAAAGAACCGGCCCGTCGTGCGGCGGGTCGGTTCTTCGGGCTGTTGGGAACGGAGGATTGGAGCTTCACGTTCAACCGTTCAAGTAGTTCCAGTGGATGGTGTAATAGTCGGTGCCCGCACCGGCAGCAGCGGCGATGTTGTGGACGTATTCTTCCATCAGCTTTTCGGTCTGCTGCTGGGCCAATGTCAGAAGCGGCTCGTAGTCGGCGGCTTCCGTTTCCAGTTTGGCCTGTGCCTGTGTTAGGGCGTTTTTACTGTCCGCTGCTTTGATTTTGGCAGAGTCCTGATCCACAATGTACGAGTCCTCCGTGAGGGAAGTGGAATCCACCTTGCAGTACAGGAGCTTTGCCTTGGGCAGAGTGATGGTGATATCCTGCCCCTCCACTTCCATGGACACCTGGGAGGCGTCGATGCCGTACTTGGCGATGCCGGTGTACTCCAGCCAGAAGCGCTTGTTCTTGCTCATCCACAGGAATTTTTCCGCGTTCTTTTGGTTGTATTTGTATACGTTGTGGAAGTAACCTTCCAGCACGGACAGCTGGCAGATGGATTTCAGTTGTGCTTCTTCCGGCACAGGAATCTCCACGGCCTCTTCCTTCCCGCAGGCGGCGCAGAACAGCAGGGTGAGAACAGCAAGCAGCAGGAACAGTGATTTTTTAAGATTCATCCTTCACACTTCCTTCCTCCGAAACCATGCTTTCCGCAGGGTCGTTTGTGGGGTTCTCGATCACAAGCGTGTAATCCGGCGCAATGTTCTGGATAACCGGCTCTGCCAGCGCACGGACAGCATTTTCGGCGTTCATCCGGGCCACATCCAGAATGGCGTTGTCGGTGGTGCACTCCTGCTGGATATCGGTTTCGCAGGCCGTCAGGGCAACATCCGTGACGGAAATGCTGTCCGCCTTCTTGTTCTGAAACATGAAATCCATGGAGGACGGGTCCACGACCGTATCAAGGACCTGGACCTCCGGCAGCGTGGCGGTGATGGTCTTGGCCTCTTTGTTCTCGCGGAACTTCACCTGTGAAAAATCAATGCCGGCGTACACAGAGGCACCATAGCAAATGTAATAGTCGATTTTTTTCGGCTTTTTCGGATTGGGCACCTCCACGATGCCCTGATACTGAAACACCGAGGTGGCCAGATCGCTGGTGTTGACGATCTTGCTCAGGGTAATGGTGATGTCGATCTGCGGTTCCGGTGCTTTTCTTGGCCAGGCCAGAAACAGGACGGTGATGCAGACCGCGACGGCTGCCACGGCAAAAAGCAGCAGATTGCGGTTGAGGTTCTTTTTGACGGGAGCTTCCGGCTGATCGACCGGCTGCTCCATCGGATCCATCTGATTGGTGGGTTGTTCCATTTGAATTCCTCCTTTGATCGTTGACTTCCGGGGACAAGGCATCCCCGCTTCTCAACAGAAGCTGAAAATTTCGCGTCCGGGCCGCACGGAGACGCATCCTGTCAATACTACACGCTGCAGGCAGGAACTGTCAAGGCTTTTGCTGTTTTTTCAGCGTCCACGGGAGATACAGCAGCACAAGGGCCAGTGCGATGGCGGGCAGAAAGCCCAGAATGTAGAATTTTTCGCCAAACCACGCGGTAAAGGTGCTGGTGATGACGTTGCCATAGGGGTTGTTCAAAAAGTAAAAGTTGGTGTGCAGGGATTTGTTAAGAAAATAGATGGGCAGGGCCGAGCCGAACAAAAAGGCCAGCACCTGCGGCACCCGGCGCACGCTGGGGCGGTATCCGCCCGCCACCAGCAGCACAGGGTAGAGCACCAGCAGGGCGTGGATGCTGACCGAGTGCAGGTTGATGAGGGTGAACCACCCGGGCACATCCCGCCAGCTGGGGCACAGCAGAGCCAGTGCCGCGCCGGGGATGCACAGGGCGTACAGCTCCTCCTTGCACCAGCTGCGGTCGGTGAGGGTGTTGTACAGGCAGACGAACACGTTGATGCTGCACAGGTGCAGCGGCAGATAGCTCCAGTTCCACTGGCCGGTGCAGGCCATGCCCAGCAGCAGGGCGGCCTCGTCGGCCAGCAGGGCCGCCGTGACCCCCACCAGAATGTGCCGCCGGGTGCGCGGCGTGCTGCGGCGGTACCACCACACCATGCACAGAAGGAACAAAGCCGACAGCGCCAGCTCTATGAGATGGACAGTGCCGAACAGCGGGTAGCACTCATAGCCCGCACCGTATTCGGCGGCGGTGATATCATAGGATTTCCAGAAGTCAGACATGGAGGTCCCCTCTCTTTCAGAGCCTATCATAGCACAGACAGCCGGAAACCGAAACGGTATTTTTTACAAAATGCGCCAAAGTGGGTGCATTCTTTGCCAAGCTGTGGTATCTTATAAAAGTATAAAACAACAAACTGCGCAAAACGCACAGGAGGGAATTTTTTATGACATTGGAACCTGGCATCCGCGGTGAGCAGAGCGTGTCTGTCACTGCTGCAAACACTGCAAAAACCATGGGCAGCGGCACGCTGGACGTGTTTGCCACCCCGGCCCTGGTAGCCCTGGCCGAAAAGACCTGTTGGATGAGCGTGGCCCCGGCCCTGGCCGAGGGCGACGGCACCGTGGGCACGAAGCTGGAGCTGGAGCACACCGCTCCCACCCCCGTGGGCATGACTGTGACCTGCGAGAGCGAGCTGGTGGCTGTGGAAGGCCGCAAGCTCACCTTCAAAGTGAGCCTGCACGACGAAAAAGGCCCGGTGGGCGGCGGCACCCACGAGCGCTTTGTGATCCACAACGACAAGTTTGCGGCCAAGGCGGAGGCAAAGAAGAACTGAAAAAGCCTTCCCCCAAGGGGGAAGGCTAAGGCTCCCTCTTTGACGGAGGGAGTTCTTCCGGCTCCAGCCGCAGCGGCGGCGGGTCCTCGGCCAGCAGCTGCTGTTCGGCGTGGGCCTGTGCGTCCTGCAGCAGCTGTACGGCCTGCACGCTGGCGCGGAACAGCTCAAAATACATCGCTTTGTAATCCGGCACGGCCCCACTCCCCTTTTGCATTCCGTGGGGATAGTCTGCCCCGCAGCACGGGGCCTGATACGCTGCCGGAACGAATCGCCTGAAACGAAAAGGAATCATTATGAAAAACAAGAATCTGTCCTGGGCGGCGGCACTGTTCGTGTTTGCCCTGCTGCTGTGGTGCACGGCAGCCACTCCCGGCAAGATCGCCGACCCGTCTACCTACACCTGTGCGGTGTACAGCACCTTCTTCTCGCTGCTGCCGCCGGTCATCGCCATTGTGCTGGCCCTGAACACCAAGGAGGTGTACACCTCCCTGCTGGTGGGCATCGCCTCGGGCGCACTGCTGTATGCCAACGGAAACCTGGAACTGGCCCTGAATACCCTCTTCTTCCACGAAGAGGGCGGCATGATCGCCAAACTGTCCGACAGCAGCAATGTGGGCATCCTGGTGTTCCTGGTCATGCTGGGCATCCTGGTGGCCCTGATGAACAAGGCCGGCGGCTCGGCCGCCTTTGGCCGCTGGGCATCGAAGCACATCCACTCCCGGGCGGGCGCACAGTTTGCCACCCTGCTGCTGGGTGTGATGATCTTTGTGGACGACTATTTCAACTGCCTGACCGTGGGTTCGGTCATGCGCCCGGTCACCGACCGGCAGAAGGTGTCCCGCGCCAAGCTGGCCTACCTCATCGACGCCACGGCGGCCCCCATCTGCATCATTGCGCCGGTGTCCAGCTGGGCGGCGGCGGTCACCTCCAGCGTGCCGGAGGGGTCTGGCATCAACGGCTTCACCATGTTCCTGCGCACCATCCCCTACAACTACTATGCCATGCTTACCGTCGTCATGAGCCTGTTCCTCATCTTCACCGGCACTGACTTCGGCTCCATGAAGCTCCATGAGGACAACGCGAAGAACGGCGACCTGTTCACCACCGAGGACCGCCCCTACGGCGACGACGTGGACGACGGCACCGAGACGAAGGGCCATGTTGTGGACCTGATCGCACCGGTGCTGGTGCTGATCGCGGCCTGCATCTTCGGCATGATCTACACCGGCGGCTTCTTTGACGGGGTGGACTTTGTCACCGCCTTTGCAGACTGCAACGCCTCTGCCGGCCTTGTGATGGGCAGCAGCATTGCTCTGCTGTTCACCTTCGTGTTCTACCGGGTGCGCAGCGTCATGACCTTCCAGGACTTTGCGGCCTGCATCCCGGAGGGCTTCAAGGCCATGGTCAGCCCCATGCTCATCCTCACCCTGGCCTGGACCCTGTCCGGCATGACCGGCCTGCTGGGAGCCAAGTATTATGTGGCCAATCTGCTGGGCGGCTCCGCTGCGGCGCTGCAGTATCTGCTGCCGGTGATCATCTTCCTGGTGGCGGTGTTCCTGGCCTTTGCCACCGGCACGAGCTGGGGAACCTTCTCCATTCTGATCCCCATCGTGTGCCACGCATTCCCGGAAGGTGAAATGCTGGTCATCTCCATCGCGGCCTGCCTGTCCGGCGCCGTGTGCGGCGACCACTGCTCCCCCATCTCCGACACCACCATCATGGCCTCGGCGGGTGCCCACTGCAGCCATGTGAACCATGTGTCCACCCAGCTGCCCTATGCCATCACGGCGGCGTCCTGCGCGGCGGTGTGTTATATGATCACCGGCCTGGCACAGGCGGTACTGGGCAGCCGGGCCAGCCTGTTCACCTCGCTGGTGCTGCTGGCCGTGGCCATCGTCGTAGAGCTGGTGGTGCTCAGCATCATCCGTGCCCGCACGATCAAAAAGGCAAAAGCATGATTGGGCTTTGCCGTCGCGGGCAACTTGTGATAAACTGAAAGAAAACGAACGAGCGGAGGCGCGATCCATGCTGGAACAGGCTTTTCAGGATGTATACACCAAATTCAAGCTGCACTTTTATCAGAACGTATTCCAGCGTTTTGCCACGCGGGAAGCGACCCTGACCACGGTGGAGTCCTTCTGTATGGAGGGCATCATGGCCATGGGCGAGCCCACCATTGCGGAGTTCTCCCGCATGATGCAGATCTCCACCCCCAATGCGGCCTATAAGATCGGCAGTCTGGTCAAAAAGGGCTATGTGGAAAAGATCCAGTCCACCGTGGATCGGCGCGAGTACCACCTGCGCCCCACCCAGAAGTATATCGACTACTACAACATCAGCTACTCCTACCTGAGCACGGTGGTCCGGCGGGTGCGCCAGCGCTTCCCGGAAGAGGACGTGGACAAGCTGGAGCAGATGCTCACCATCATCAGCGATGAGCTGATGCCGGAACTGGATATGCCCCGGCATCAGGACGAGAAAGCCGAATCGTAACATAACAGGCAAAAAATACCCGGAACCTTCCCAGCGGAGGGTTCCGGGTCTTGCTGTTTTCAGGAGAATTAAAGGTCGGTCTCCTTGTCCACCACCTTGCTGCCGCTGGAAGAGCTGGCAAACAGGCCCAGTGCCATGGAGCCGAACAGGGCCCGCATGCCGGGGCTTTTGCGTTCTGCCGGTTGCAAAAGCGGCAGAACCTGTTATAATACATACATAATTCATAAAATCATATCAGAGAAATAGGTTTAAGAAAGCAAAGCGGCCGGGAATGTCGGCTGCCCTGAGGGAATAACAAATGCAGCAGACAAACGAACAACTTCTGGTGCGGCCGCAAAGCCCCGTTCTGCGGGCGCTGCGTGCCGCCGCACCCCAGACCCTGCCGGTGTTTGCAGGGTATCTGGTGCTGGGCATAGGCTATGGCATCTATGTACAGTCGCTGGGGCTGCCGGTGTGGATGCCCATGCTCATGGGCACGGTGGTGTACGGCGGCTCGCTGGAGTTCGTACTGGCCAGCCTTCTGCTGGGAGCGTTCTCGCCGCTGTCGGCCTTTCTGATGGCGCTCATGATCCAGGCGCGGCATCTGTTCTACGGCCTGGCCATGCTGGAGCGCTACAAGGGCTACGGTCTGCGCAGCTTCTACATGATCTTTGCCATGAGCGACGAGACCTTTTCCATCACCTGCTCGGCAGAGCCGCCGGAAGGGGTGGACAAGGGCTGGTTCATGTTCTTCATTACCCTGCTGGATCAGTTCTACTGGGTGGCCAGCGCGGGGCTGGGGGCTGCGGTGGGCTCTGTCCTGCCCTTCAGCACTGAAGGCGTGGATTTTGTGATGACGGCCATGTTCACGGTCATCTTCCTGAACCAGTGGGAAAAGGACAAGCAGCACTACAGCGCCCTCATCGGCATTGCGGCCCCGCTGGTGTGTCTGGCGGTGTTCGGCTCCGGCAGCTTCCTGCTGCCTGCCATGGCCTGCATTCTGGTGCTGCTGCTGGCCCTGCGCAAGCCCATTGAGAAAGCCGAAGGCACCGAAGCGGACAAACGGAAGGAGGAGACCGGCGTATGACTGCCATTCAGATGAGCATTACCATCGCGGTGTGCACGGTCGCCACGATGCTGACCCGTTTTCTGCCCTTTGTGGTGTTTTCGTCCAAGGACCAGCAGCCGCCGGAGGTGGTGCGGTATCTGGGGCGGGTGCTGCCCGCCGCCATCTTTGGCATGCTGATCGTTTACTGCCTCAAGAGCGTGACCCCCTTTGCGGGCAGCCGCGGTGCCCCGGAGGCCATTGCGCTGCTGGTGACCGTTGCCCTGCACAAATGGAAGCACGAGACGCTGCTCAGCGTGGCGGGCGGCACCCTGTGCTATGTGTTGTTGGTGCAGCTGGTATTCTGATCGGAAAAAGCTCCCCCGTCATGGCGCTTTGCCATGGGCGGAGGAGCTTTTTGCTCAGTGATAGAAGGTATCGAAGTTCACCTGACGGTAGAACCGCTGCTGCAGCTGGTCGAAGCTGTCGCAGTTCTGGGCCAGCAGCCACATGCTCTTGGTGACCACGGCTTCGATGGTCATGTCATGGGCTTCCAGGAAGCGGAATCGGTTCTTCACCCGCTTGCCCACCTCGTACACGCCCACGTCGCTGCCCTCATAGGTCACCTGCGTGGTCAGGATGAGCACCTTGTGGGTCTGCTCGTAGTGGCCCAGCCCCTCGGCAAAGGCGTCCATGAGCCGCTGCGGGATGCCGCCCACGCCGAAGCTCTCCACGATGACGCAGTCGTACAGGCGGAAGATCTCCGGGATCATGCCGGGGTCCATGCCGGGGATGAGCTTGAGCAGGAACACCCGGGGGTTCATGGCGCGGCCGAACTCCACCGGGCCGGTGGGCCAGGGCGAAGGCACATAGCGCACCAGACGGTCGCCCTGCACCAGTGCCAGCTCCGGGAAGTTGACCGAGGCAAAGGCGTCGTAGCTGATGGTCTTGTTCTTTTTGGCACGGGTGCCGGCAATGACGTGCCCGCCAAACACCACCATCACGCCCCGGCTGCCCGGGTCCAGTGCACAGATCACGCTGTCGCGCAGGTTTTTCTTGGCGTCGGTGATCTCGTTGGAGATGGGCTGCTGGGCGCCGGTGAGGATGATGGGCTTGTCCGCGTTCTGGATGAGGTAAGAAAGTGCCGCTGCGGAATAGGCCAACGTATCGGTGCCGTGGCAGATGATGAAACCATCGTACAGGGCGTAGTTCTCCTGAATGGCGCGGGCCATCATCAGCCAGTGTTCCTGGCCGAGGTCGGTGCTGTCGATGCTGCACAGGGCCAGCGTTTCCGGGATGCACAGGTCGTTGAGCTCCGGAAGATGGGCCAGCAGCTCGTCGCTGCTGAGCACGGGCCGGAGGCCCTGCGGAGTATGTACGCTGGCAATGGTGCCGCCGGTGGTAATGAAAAGAATGCGCTGTTTGGTCATAAAAAGCCTCCATGGCAGAAAATCAGAGAAACGAATCCAGTATAACACACTCTTTTCCGGCTGAAAAGTGCCCCGCAGCGGCAAAAGGCTGCTTTTTGCGACCCGGTCACAGAAGTTTTGCGGAAAAAGGTGTATACTATAAGAAAAGTTTCCGATGCAGTGGATGTGGTGAAGCTGCCCGCTACGACCCCATCCGCAAATTAAAAATCATGTTTCCTCTGATCATGGCCAGAGCGAAGCGGAGGCCATTTTAAATCGTGACTCTGAAAAGGAGGACCAACCATGTCCAACATTGTGATCGTAGGTTCCGGCCCGGCGGGCGTGTCTGCCGCACTGTATGCGGTCCGCGCGGGGGTGGACACCACCGTGCTGACCAAGGGCCCCGGTGCGCTGGACCGGGCCGAGAAGATCGAAAACTACTACGGCCTTGCTCAGCCGGTTTCCGGTGCGGAGCTGGAGCGCCGCAGCATCGAGAACGCCAAACGCCTGGGGGTGCGGTTTGTGACCGCCGAAGCCGTGGGGCTGACCTATACGGATAAACTCACGGTAGAAACCATAGGGAAAGATTACCCGGCGGACGCGGTGATCCTGGCCACGGGGGCCTCCCGTGCGGTGCCGCGCATTCCGGGCCTTGCCGGGCTGGAGGGCCACGGCGTGAGCTGGTGTGCCGTCTGCGACGCCTTTTTCTACCGCGGCAAGGATGTGGCCGTGCTGAGCAGCGGAGCCTATGCCCTGCACGAGGTGCAGGCCCTGCTGCCGGTGGTGAAAAGCGTCAGCCTGCTGACCAACGGCATGCCGCTGACCGCAGAATTCCCGCCGGAGGTGACCATATACCCGCAGAAGGTGGAGGCTGTTCTGGGCGAACAGGTGGTCACCGGGGTGCAGCTGTCCGACGGGCAGGAGGTTGCCCTGTCCGGTGTGTTCGTGGCGCTGGGCGTGGCGGGCAGCACTGCGCTGGCCCGCAAGATCGGGGCCGCCGTGGAGGGCAGCCGCATCGTGGTGGATGAGAAGATGCAGACCACCGTGCCCGGCCTGTACGCTGCCGGGGACTGCACCGGAGGCCTTTTGCAGGTGGCAAAGGCCGTGTATGAGGGCGCACAGGCCGGTACGGAAGCTGCCAGGGCCCTGCGGAAAGGATGAGTGCCATGCAAAAGACCCCGGAAGACCGCAATTGTCTGGCCTGCGCGTTCCCCTTCTGGGCGCAGCTGACCGCCGACGAACAGGAGATGCTCTGTCGCTATACCCGCCCGGTGCACTACCGCAAAGGGGCCCGGGTGCACAGCCCACTGGAAAGCTGTGTGGGCATCCTGCTGCTGCGCACCGGCCAGCTGCGGGCCTATCTGCTGTCGGAGGACGGCCGGGACGTGACCCTCTACCGCCTGTTCGGCGGGGAAGTGTGCATCCTGTCGGCGTCCTGCGTGATGGACTCGGTGAATGTGGATCTGTACATCGACGCTGAGGAGGACACCGAGGCACTGTGCATCAGCGCGGGCATCTTCCGCCGTCTGATGCAGCAGAATGTCTATGTGCGCTGCTACGCCTACCAGCTCACGGCAGAGCGCTTTTCCGACACCATGTGGACGATGCAGCAGATCCTGTTCATGAGCGCCGACCGGCGGCTGGCCATCTTTCTCACCGACGAGCTGGCCAAGACCGGCGGCGACGAGGTGCGCATGACCCACGACCAGATGGCAAAGTACATGGGCTCTGCCCGCGAGGTGGTGAGCCGGATGCTCAAATACTTCGCGCAGGAGGGCTGGGTGCGGCTGTACCGCGGCGGCGTGCAGGTGCTGGACAAGCCAAAGCTGCAGCAGCTGGCAAGAGGCGAATGAAAAAAGAGGACGATGCGTTATGCATCGTCCTCTTTGCTGTTACGGGAAATCAGCCCTTGCAGCCCTGCTCTTCCCAGTCGCCGAAATCGCTGGCGTCGGCGATCTTGGTGGCGTCGAACTTGCCGTTCTCGTCCTTGGGGGCGACGGCGGGGCCGGCTTCCACGGGGTTGGGGTTCGGGGCCTCAGGGTCATACACCGGCTTTTCCTCGCTGGTGTCCTCCAGCGTGGCCGGCTCCTGTGCAGGGGCGGGCTCGGCAGGAGCTTCCGGGGCGTCGGCTTCGGCCGGGGCGGCGGGCTGCTCTGCGGCATCGTCCGCTGCTTTGGCCTCTGCTTCGGCGTAGGCCTCGGCGGTCTTTTCGGCCTCGGCGGCGTCCTGCTCGGCTTCTTCGGGGAACTCGACCTTCTCCACATGGAGCGGGTCTTTCTGGTTCAGGATCTTGTCCAGTGCCACGATGGCGGCACCGGTGACGGCCACGGCAGCGGCCGTGCCCAGAATGCGGAACAGTGTTTTCATGCCAGAACCTCCTGTTTACAGATCGATCAGAACGTTAAGAGAACGTTACGACTTCATTCAGCGGCTTTTCGGCAGGCTCCACCGAAATGGCGGTCAGCACCGGGCCCTTGCCGCGGTAGATGTTGTGGAACTTGTAGCTCACCTTGGCGGTCACCCGCACCCAGCTGCGCTGCTCCAGAGCCTTGTAGCCGTCGTAGCTGCAGGGGAAGCCCACGAACTGGATATCCTGCACGCAGCAGGTCATGGCAAAGCGGCCGGGCACGAAGCTGTTCTTGCCGGCGCGGTTGGTCTGGCACACCTGTGCCAGGAATTTGACCGTCTTGCCGGTGTACTTCTGGGGCTCGTCCTGGCAGTCCATGTACCAGATGCCGAAATCGTCGTCATGGATGTCGATGACCGGGGCGTTCACGTCGAAGGGCAGCGGGTCGGGGATGTCGTCATAGGCCACGCTGCCGTCCTTGAACTCGTAGGCGATGTCGCACTTGC
>UMIB01018721.1_pt1 | contig 22924 bp, 22 predicted proteins | sample 1965641 | NCBI WGS metagenome assembly UMIB01 (sample SAMEA4836110, study PRJEB28245) | human gut metagenome | biome: gut microbiome; material: fecal sample | place: Denmark | collected 2008
GAGAAACTCCGATGCACTCAACAGGCTAAAGCCCATAATAAAAGAGACAACGGCTTCCGCTTCTACGGACTTCGTTGTCTCTTTATTCGCTCATGTTAGCACAGAACCTTTGGAACGTCAATCAGATTCTCCCCAGCCTTGCCTTAAAATCTTCATATCCAAAATGCACGAGTTCTTCGCATATTCCTGGTTCAGCAATCCGCTCCCGCCGCCATGGCAGATACCGGCAGCCCTCCTCCGAAATAGAAATGCGTTCCGTGCGCCTCATCTGCCAGACAGAGCATCCCGGCATCATGCGCCATTTTTACGATGGCCCGCAGATCGCTGCAGATTCCGTAATAGGTCGGATTATTGACCAGTACCGCTACCGCCTTCGGATGCTCCGCGATTGCCTTTGCCACCTGCTCTCTCTTCATTCTCAGCGAAATTCCCAGCCGCTGGTCCACCTCAGGATTTACATAGACCGGAATCGCTCCGCACAATACCAGTGCATTCAGCACACTACGGTGTACATTACGTGGCAGGATGATCTCATCCCCCCGTTTGCAGGCAGTCAGCACCATACTCTGTACCGAGCTGGTAGTGCCTCCCACCATGAGAAAAGCATGTGCCGCTCCAAATGCATCTGCTGCCAGTTCTTCCGCTTCCCGGATGATGGATACCGGGTGGCACAGATTGTCCAGCGGCTTCATGCTGTTGACATCCACGCCCACACATTGTTCCCCCAGGAATTTTGTCAGTTCAGGATTGCCCCGGTCTCTCTTGTGTCCCGGCACATCAAAAGGTACGACTCTCATGCGCCGAAAGTTTTCCAGTGCTTCATGGATCGGAGCCCTGCGCTGATCCATATGGGTATGCTTCTCGCTCATATTCCATTCCTCCCTTTGTTATCAAAAAGTGTCGCAGTCTGTTCTGTCATCGGATAAATTTTCTCGTATACACAAAAAACAGGCTGCGCATTTGCACAACCTGTTTATCTTCTCAATCAGTCTTTCTGTTCTTGCGGGATGCATTCAAAAGCTCTGTTTTCTTCCCTTGATTTTCCATTGCTTCTTTGCATTTATTTTGAAAAGACTTTCGCACATCCTGTCTCTCAAAATCGATTTATTTTAACATTCCTATAATTATTTTATCAATTACTTTTGAACTATTTCTCATTTTTCTTGTTTTTTGCCATTTTCCCGACAACAAACCCAAAGGCATTCCGCACTCCGGGACCGGCGAAAAAGATCTGCCAGCACAGCGCCATAGGGAAGTTCTGGACGGTCTTCTGCAGCCACAGGGCGATGATCTGGCTGCCGGGATGCATGAAAAGGCAGGTGGCGATAAAGCTCATCACCGGGCACATCAGGCATACGATCATGGAAGAGATCGCCAGCGTGATAAAAATAGGCTTATCCTCCGGGGATATCATGCGGAATGCCAACTTCTGGGACAGTTTTTCTACGACAAAGTACTCCAGAATACAGGCAATAGGCCACATGATGGGAATCTCGTGGAACGCTAACAGGAAGATCTCGTTGGTCATTCCTCCTTTGTCCAGTGCGATGTTGTAACAGACCATGGCGTACACCATAACGAACGCCATGATCAGGGTGAAAATAATGTTCTGTAATTTTGTTTTCGGCATAATTGGATGCCCTCCTTTTCTAAAAATGAGCGCAAAAAGACACATGTGTGTTGTTCGTTAATCAGTGAGCCGTGCGCACATGTGTCGTTTCCAATTCTTACCTAAAGTCTTTATGCTGTTTTACTATTTTTGCAACGGTGAGATTTTATCACATAGTTTCCGGAAAAGTCAATATAAAATAATGGATTTTTTCTTCTATGGATTTCTTCGGCGGTCCCCAGGATCTTACGTCCTTTTCCTTACCGTTCTATCTTAGATACAGATGGGAGAGGAAAAATGTTGCAAGGTTTTAAAAAAAGAAAAATGAAAACGCAAACGGGACTGTCCTTTCGAACAGTCCCTGAAGAGAAAAAGAGAAACCAAAATAGTTTTGGATAAAAGCAAATTAATTCTGAACGTTGAATGCGCCCATGCCGGGATATACGGCTGCGGCACCCAGCTCTTCCTCAATACGGAGTAACTGGTTGTATTTTGCCACACGCTCGGTTCTACTGGGAGCACCGGTCTTGATCTGGCAGGTGTTCAGTGCCACTGCCAGGTCAGCAATGGTGGTGTCCTCGGTCTCACCGGAACGATGGGAGGAGATAGCGGTATAGCCTGCCTTGTGTGCCATCTTGATGGCTTCCAGAGTCTCGGATACGGATCCGATCTGGTTCAGCTTGATGAGGATGGAGTTACCACAGCCAAGGGAGATTCCCTTTGCCAGTCTCTCGGTATTGGTTACAAAGAGGTCATCACCGACCAGCTGTACCTTGTCGCCCAGTTCTGCGGTCAGTTTCTTCCAGCCTTCCCAGTCTTCCTCATCCAGTGCATCTTCTATAGAAATGATGGGGTATTTCTCCACCAGTTTCTTCCAATGTGCGATCAGTTCTTCAGAGGTAAATACGGTGCCTGCCTTAGGCAGCTTGTACTCGCCCACCTTGCCGGTCTTCCACTCGCTGGAAGCAGCATCCATAGCGATCTTGAAATCCTTGCCTGGCTCATAACCGGCTTTCTTCACAGCCTCTAAGATTGTCTCGATAGCTTCTTCGTCAGACTTCAATGCCGGTGCAAAACCACCCTCGTCACCTACGGAAGTAGCCAGTCCTCTGTCCTTTAAAATAGAAGCCAGTGCGTGGAATACTTCAGCGCACCATCTTAAGCATTCCTTGAAGGAAGGCGCACCTACGGGCATGATCATGAATTCCTGTACATCCAGTCCGGAAGAAAGTGCATGACAACCGCCGTTGATAATGTTCATCATGGGAACCGGAAGTCTGTTACCGGAGATACCTCCTAAGAAGCGATACAGGGGAATATCCAGGGAAATTGCTGCTGCTCTCGCACTGGCAATGGATACTGCCAGGATCGCATTGGCTCCCAGTCTGGACTTATCCTTGGTTCCGTCTGCATCGATCATTGCCTTATCAATGGCATAAATATCGGATGCATCCATTCCCTGCAGAGTCTCATTGATTACAGTATTGATATTTTCTACAGCCTTCTGCACACCCTTGCCCAGATATCTGCTCTTATCGCCGTCTCTCAGTTCCAGTGCCTCGAACTCACCGGTAGATGCTCCGCTGGGAGCCATGCCGCGTCCGATGGTACCGTCTACCAGAGTTACCTCTGCTTCTACAGTAGGATTGCCTCTGGAATCCAGAATCTCTCTTCCGATTACTTTTTCAATCTCTAAATAGTTCATTTCGTTCTTCTCCTTTATCCTCTATTCTAACTTTTATTCCCAAACCTTCTCCTTCGTAAATCCCTTATAAGGGCTGAAAAACTCCTCCCGGGAGATCCCCTCCCGGCAGTCCGCGGATTCAGCATCTCCGTTTCCTCTGAGGAGTTTCACATGATTCACTCATTAGTTAGTTGCACCTAACTCTTGGATTATTATATCGGGTCTTAAGTAAAATAGCAATAGCTGTAAATGAGAGGATTTCTCAAAGCGATTTCTCAAAGATCTTATTTTTCAAAGAGTCCCCAAAAGGAGTTTCCATGTATATTCCTTTGTTTTTAGGTAAGATTAATTTTAGACTTCCTTTTATACATTTTTCATCTATTTCTAAAATGTCATTCCTTTAAATCTAAAATATAGTAAAATAGACTTCATCAAATCTTAAAAGAAAACATTTAAATAGTGCTGCATCTGCGGCAGAATGAGAGGCAATATGAGGAGTTTCGGTGAGATCCTTACATCCCTGCGGGAAGAACGGGGCATCTATCAGAAGGAACTGGCTGCCATATTAAAAGTATCCGTTGGCACCGTCTCTAATTATGAGAACAATATTCACTTCCCGGATCAGGACGCATTACTGCAACTGGCTGATTATTTCGGAGTGACCGTTGATTATCTGTTGGGGCGTACTTCCTATCGTTATAGTCTGGATACCTTAAATGAAGAATATGCTCCCGGCATGACCGTGGCTGAGCTGGTGGATATCATACAGCATTTCAGTCCCCAGAACACAGCATCCTTTTTGGATTATATCGAACTTCTGCAATTACGACAAAAGGCAGAGGATTGCTCCTCTACCTCGTAGATAAAAACTGCTGTTCCCGGATGGCCGCCTGGTCGTCCGGGTAATTTTGTAAGTAGGCTTTTAACAGCACTGCCGCTTTCTGATAATCCTGCAGATATTCATATGCTACGATCTCGTTGAAGGACAAGGTCTGCATCAGGCTGTTTCCTTCGATCTGTTTTCCTGCCTGAAATGCTTCCAATGCCTTCTGGTAGTCTTTTTTCGCCATCTCACATAATCCCAGCTGATTATAGATCTCCGCATCCGGTCCCTGCTTGGACAGGTAATTGCTGTATACGCTGGAGGCATAATTATAATCTCCGGTGGCAGCATAAGCTTTTCCCAGGTACAGATAGCTGTCCACTCCACCCTTACCCTTGGCTTCTTCCAGTGCCAGGTAGGCTTTCTGATAATCTCCCAAATAATAATAAATACGACCGCTGTCATAGGAATCCAGCTGTTTTGCCGTATTCAGTACATTTTGCAGATACTCCTGCCCGACTTCCCGGTATCCGTAGTCTGCCAGGGCTTCGTAGATCTCGATCATCCGGTCGTAATTCTTCGGGTCCATAGAGATTGCCTTGTCGAAATCCGCCTTGGCACTCTCGTAATCTCCCAGTTCCAGTTCCGCCGATCCCCGCAGGAAATAGGCGTCCTTCTCCTCCGGCTTCAGTCCCAGAATGGCATCATATACCTTTTTTGCCTCCGCAGGCTGTCCGTTCTTCCGGTAGGCGGCTGCAAGATAATAGTTCATATCGTAGTCTACATTCTGCACCCAGCCGTCACTAAGCTCCAACGCCTCTGTAAAATACTGCACTGCCTGATCATATTCTGTCAGCCCCATGCTGGCAATCCCCCGGCCTCTTGCAATAAGACGGCTGTTTTCCTTCTGTGCTTCCGCTTCGTCAAAGGCTGTCAATGCACCCTGATAATCCAGTGTTTCCACCAGCTGCATCCCTTCGGTGATTTTCGTAGTATCATTTCCGCAGCCTGTCAGCATGCTTATCATCAGACAACAGACTCCTGCCATCACTATTTTCTTATGTGTTTTACCCATGCTTTCCTCCACGGTCTGTTTCGATCCTTACTGCTCTATTACTTTACTGCTCGTCCAGTTTGGATGTGCAATGAGGACATCTCGTTGCGTCAATGGCGATCTCGCTCTTACAGAACGGGCATTTCTTCGTCGTAGGTGCTGCCGGAGTCTCCTCTTTATGGTGCAGGGTGTCTCCCAGCTTGTTGATGAATTTTACCAGGCAGAAGATCACAAATGCGGTGATCAGGAAATTGATGACCGCTGTGATAAAATTACCGTACATCAGCACCGGTGCGGTGTCACCGCTTCCCAGCTTCACATACAAATTAGAAAAATCCGTGCCTCCGAAGATTGCCAGAACCGGAGTAAGGATGTCCTGATTCAGAGAAGTAACGATAGCGGTAAATGCGCCGCCGACGATCACGCCGACTGCCATATCCATTACATTTCCCCTCAGAATAAACTTTTTAAATTCCTGCACGAATCCGCTTTTCCTGCTCATTTTCTCTTCCTTCCTCTTATGGTATACTGTTTGGCCCGCGCCATTCCACGTTCGACCCGCGCCATTCGCAAAGTCGCGCTACCGCGCTTTCCGTCACTTCGTGACTACCTTTGCTCATGAATTGGCGCTTGACTCATGGACATATTCGTTCACACAATCATGCAAGCATGATTGTGTGAACGAATATGTCCATGGTCGAACTGTTTTGTTCCATAATAGCATACACCCCTTGAAACCTCAATAGGAAATGGGGTATACTCTTTTAGGAATGTAATAGAAACGAAACTGTATTTTTCCCGAAAGGATCAAGTCATGCAGCGGATCAATGAAGACATCAAAACCGGCAATTTCAAACAGATCTACCTGCTCTACGGAGAGGAACGTTATCTGAAGAACCAGTACACGACCCGTCTGCGTAAGGCGTTGTGTCAGGACGGCGACGAGATGAATACCCATTTCTATCAGGGGAAGGATTTCTCCTTGGGACAGGTCATCGACCTGGCAGAGACGCTGCCTTTTCTGGCAGAACGCCGTGTCATGTTTTTCAAAGATACCGGGCTCTTCAAATCCGGTGGGGAAAAGTTGGCGGAATACCTGGCAAACCCCAACGACACCACCTTTTTCGTGTTCACGGAAAGTGAAGTGGATAAGCGCAGCAAGCTCTACAAAGCTGTGCAGACCAAGGGATATGTGGCAGAGTTCACAGTACAGGATGAAAATACACTGAAACGCTGGATCGCCGGTATTCTGGGCAAAGAAGGGAAAAAGATCTCCGAGAACACCGCACAGCTCCTGCTCTCCAAGACCGGCACGGACATGGAAAATATCCAGATGGAACTGGAAAAGCTGATCTGTTACTGTCTGGACCGGGATGTGGTCACTGCAGAGGATGTGGAAGCGGTCTGCACCACCCGCATCACCAATCATATCTTCGATATGGTCAATGCCATAGCGGAAAAGCAGCCCCAGAAGGCGCTGCAGCTCTATTACGATCTGCTGGCCTTAAAGGAGCCTCCCATGCGGGTGCTGTTCCTGATCGCCAGACAGTGTAACCTCCTGCTCCAGACCAAGGAATTAAAAAGCCGCGGTCACGACAACAAGACCATTGCCTCCAAGATCGGCGTGCCGCCCTTTGCCGCCGGAAAATATGTGGCACAGGCATCCCATTTCAAGACTTCCGTGCTGAAAAATGCAGTAAAGCAGTGCGTAGAGACCGAGGAAGCCGTGAAATCCGGGCGGATGAATGATATGATGAGTGTGGAGATACTGATTTTATCGGTATTGCCCTCATAAGCTTACGAAATGCATTAAATGAGTTCTGCTCACAATATAGAAAAGTCCATGGACAGTTTTCCTGCTCATGGACTTTTTATTTGCATTACTTTTATTACCATGTTACATATTCAGATTCAAAGTAATGGTCTTCTGCAATGATACCTGTGACGCCTTGAACTTTTTTGGATATACATCTTTGTATCTGTAAATACTCAGAATAATTCCCACCAATGCATAAGACAGTAAAATATTATTTCTGCCAACAGATAAGAACGGCAGGAATGTTGTCGTCAGCGGGATCCATCCAAAAATTCCGGCAAGATTCAGGAGAACATTTAATAAAATGATCATTCCGCAACCGAATCCCATCACTGTGCCAAGTTCATTTTTCTGCCGAACTGAAGTTCCGAACATAAACACCACCAATGCCGCCAGAAGAACGATCACAATAATTCCCGCTAACTTTCCGTAACTGTTCAGAATATAGGAAAAAACGTAATCTTTATTAAATTCCGGCAAACCTTCGAGCACATTGTTTCCACTATTTCCCCAAAACGAAATATTCTCATTAAATTTATGAAGCATGGACGTCATATAATAGGCATCTCCGGAAGCGGTGAAATAGGAGCGGATCCTTGCTTCCTGATATACTGCCAGCATATGAAATGCGTACATTGCAGCCAGTAACAGGACCGGTAATCCCGCAAGAAACAACCCCAAGCCAATAATCGTCTTTTTGACGGGCAGTTGAAACCACCCCTTCCAAATAGCCACCGTAAGTTCCATCAGCATACTGATCATCATGATGACAGCCACACCGAGGCTTGGAATCCGGAATGTAATAAATACCGGAAGGATCAGCCACAGGAGTGCTTTGCACAGTGCCATAAACCCACCATCCCTGTATTTGTATAAGATAGCTCCATAGATGGGCACATAGAACATCATCAGGGAAGTAATCGACACCCGGAACATTCCAAATCCAACCCAGTTGCCGACTCCGTTAATATCCACACCGGAAAAGCTGGTCAGCCGCAATCCTCCCAAAATGAGTATAAAGACTCCAATGAACCTGGAGTACTTTGCAATTAACGTATAATCCAGAAAGTAGATCACACACATGAGAAGGAATCCTATCACAATACATGAGACAAACCCCTCCGTAGTATAGCGGTACACTTCCTGTCTCCATGTTTCCAGCTCCTGAAAACCGGGTTGTCTGAGAATGGATTGCTGTATCAGAATGCCCAGCAGGCTTAAAATTCCTACGAGCACAAGTAACTTCCATGCAATCTTAGGCTTGTGGATCCTGTCCAGCGAGATTCCCACTTCTACCGGATCTCCCATGTCTGTAACCGCATTTTTCTCTGCTTCCTCATAGCTCATTCCCTCGGAAAGATTGTCTGCGATCTGGCATTCTATATGGTCTCTTATCTCCTCAGCGATATAGGGTCTGGCTTTTTTACAGCGGATCTGTGACAACAGTTTTTCCAAATATGTCTCCATCCTTATACCCCCATTGCCAGAACACTGGTGACCGCGGATTGATATTCCATCCACTCCGCTTTTTTTGTTTCCAGTAATTTTCTGCCTTCTTTCGTAATACTGTAATACTTCCTCGTCTTACCTGCATATTCCTGCTCATATACCGTAAGCAGGCCCTTCGCTTCCAGCCCATGCAACAGCGGATACAGCGTACCTGCTTTTAACTCGAACACGTTACAGGATTTTTTCCGCAGTGTATCGATCATCTCGTATCCGTACATATCCTTCTCCGCAAGCAATCTGAGCAGAAGCATCGTCATACTTCCCGACATCAGTGATTTATCAACCGCCATTTTTTGTCCTCCTTATATAGATAGCCGATATATATCGTTGTCTATAATATATATCGGCTATCTATATATGTCAATATTTATTTTTCTTAACAAGCTCGGACAGTATTATTCTTCTGCTCCACCTAATCCCAGATTCCGCTATCTGCCAGCTGTTTCAGGCTTTGAATTACCGTATCATATGTTTCCGGAACAAACAGCAGTCCCAGAGTAATATCTTCATAGTCTGACTTATAAGCTCGGTTTTTGATTATTTCATTCAATATATTTGTAATGCAAACGCCTTCTTTCGCAGAAGGACAAATCGGTAACTCTGCGCGTACTGCCCTGACCTCCGGGATAAGTTTTGCTGTTTTCTCTGTAACTCCTATAAAATTCACAATCTTATAAATATCATATAAATGTCTGGAATGACGTTCGGTTTCTCCCTGCATGTAATAATCACACAACGCAAATACTTTATCAACCAAAGTTCTTTCTATCGTCTGTGTTGTAATTGCAAAAGGCATCAGATTATAAGTTTCTGCCAAATCCAGACGATTTATTTTTTTCAAAAAACGGTAGATATAATTATCAACCATTTGCTTTGTTGTCGGAAATGGGAGCAATGCAACATAGGTTTCCACCACAAGCTCCGGTTTCAGTATACCTGACTGATCATATATGGATGGATATGCTGCTCTGTAACAGTTATAGTGTCTTCTGCTTCTGGTGTCCTCTATGTTTGTGATTGGAAAATTCAACTCTACCATCGTGTCTACTACCGCTCTTTTCAGCTGTCTTTTTTTTGCTTCTCCAGGTATACCGGATTCTGCTGTATAGGATATATCAATATCCTCCGAAAATCTGTCTAATAGCTGATAACATTTTGTAAGTGATGTCCCGCCTTTGAAAACCATATCTTTCAATTTTTCTGACAGTGATTTCAATACAATTGTCACATAGTAATCCTTTTCAATAATATTTGTAGGAATCATCAGCTCGTTAGCCGCACCAATCAATAATTCCTCAAATGCATCTTTATCATGATGCAAATTCATAGATTATCCCCCATTCAATCAATTTTTTGGCTGTTGCTCCGGTTAACACAGACGACACATCTGATAACTGTTTCTTTGTAAACTTCTTCTTTCTCATGTAAGTAATTAAAACATCTACTGTCTCTTCTATTGTTAATTCTGTATACTTTTCCGCCTGTCCCACGCTATCAAGCAATTGCAATAATTCAGCATTGTCCTCTGATACAGGAATCACTGATTTTTTCACCCGTACCTTTTGATTGCCAACCATGAGCGTCCGTCCATTCGTGGCTTCACGATTCGTAACAATTTCGATAACTGCCGGCATTTGCGTTGTCAGTCCTAATTGATTTGCAAAAGACAATCCGGTAATATACCCATATTTATTTGCATTATTTTCTACATATTTTCGCATAATAACTACAGAAGGATCCAAATAACTTTTTCCAAGTAATCCTCCACTCTTAGGAATATAATATATTCCGCTATCATATCTTTCCAGAAAACCGCATGCCACAAGTCTTTTCACCGACTGTCGTACGGCATTTTCAGATATTCCTTCCACCAATAAATCATTTAGAAAAATCGGTTCATTATATCCGTAATTGTCTATCAGGTAATCTTTTATCATACACTCACCTCCATGTAAAGTGTACCATATTTATATTTATATTGTCAATTTTTATGTCTGTATTATTATATACATCTATACAATAAATAATGACAAATAAAGTCTGATAATAATTTGGCTTAACTCCAAATTACATATCAGACTTTATTTTCATAACAATCACTAATTCATCTCGACTTCATCTACGATTTTGTATTTGTTATCCATATCTTCTTTTCTTATAATAAACAGCACATCCGTAGTCATCTCGTTTTGCTCTTTTGCGGTAACTATATAACGGTTACCCCCATCCTGCTTCCATATTTTGATGGAGTCTTCATCAATGCCCCAGGCGAAACCATCCGCTTCCGCACGGTACAATTTGTCATCCACTTCGGCGTATAAATTTCCCAGGTAGCAAGGGGTAAAAACTTCCTGTATATAAATATCATCATAGATATCTTCAGCCTTTTGTTCATAATACTCCCAGGAGTCCGCCACCTTCACACGGTACATTACCGTCTTCCGGCCATCTGGCAGATTTACGGAAATGCTGTCCTTGCTGTCTACCGTGGAATCCCACGCACTTAATAACTCGTTCAGCAAATCATATCTTTCATTTAATAACTGAGTGATATCACTGTAGACAGCACTCTCGCTCTCTCTGTCTAACAGCGTTCCCCGAATTATCAAATCATTATTTTCTACATTTTCAATGCTTTCCGATACCGTTGCATTCTCCGGCTCCCATTCACGGATCTGGCAGCTGGCAACCATCTGTGAGATAATCTTTTTATATTTTTTATAATCCTTTTGTGTCATAGAGATGGTAATGTTGTAGAATCCCTGACCGGTGAAATCCCCTTTAAAAACATAGGATTCCCTCACCCATTCATCACCCGTTTCGATTCCATGAAGGGCCGTGAGTTCCTCATTCACTTCCACGGTCTCCAGATCATTTTCATCCCCTGCATAATAGGGAGAAAAGCTGTTGCAAAAATAGATGCTGCTCTCCTGGCTGTCATCCGGAAAAAGCCGGATTCCCTCGTCCGGGCTGGCTTCCTCTGTCTCGGTCGCAGGCCACCCTTCCTGAAGCTTCGCTGTCCATTCTACCGGTCTGTCTATGCTTAAGGTAAACCCTGCTGCCTCATTTGTGTATTCGCAGCGGATCATCTCCTGCTTTCCACAACCGGTCATTGCCCATAATGCTGCTAAAATCATCAGACCCACAATCCATTTTTTGCCCATAGACACCTCCGCCACTCTACTCCGCTGTTGTTATCTTTACACCCTGTGTAATATCTTCCGCCCAGAATTTTTTCTCCCTGCAATAGCGGAACTCCTTCGTATTCAGTTCAATTGCTCCTAATTTTTCCTGTCCCGCAATATATAAGTCATCCCCAATGCGGTAACCCTCGCAGAACGCATCTATAAGTCCCGAGGTAGGATGCCCCTCGGTCCCCATAAGTAACCTCCTAATATTCCGGTCAGAATAAATACCATAAAATAGAGTCCCGGAACACCTGCGACAAAAGCATAAAACGCTATCTGGAAGCTCCAGATGGGGATTAACAGATTAAGCGCTGCCACACAGGCAACGCCAAAAGCAACATATTCCGCACCTTTTGCTTTGTCCCGTCTGGTCCTTGTCGCCAGCAGGAATCCCCATGCCGTATAGAGCAGCATACGTACCACCGTCCGGACTCCGCTCATTTCGTCAAAAGAAGTTTTGTAATCCTCCTTTAGTGCCACCAGGACAATCAGGATCACAACAGACAAAATAATTTTGTAGTAATTTGAAAAAATCTTCTTCATAGCTGCTCCTTTCATTCTACATTCAGGAATGTATATCCCCAGTCCGGATCATCGATATATCTTGTGCCTATCTGCTGATATACAGGTTCTCTTTCTACATGATGTTTTTGCTCCTTAATTGTACTTGATAATGATATCATTATACAATTGAGCAATCGGAAAAGCAATTGAGCGGATGGAAACCTTCCTCTTCATTAACCATAACGAAAGATCTTGCGCTATTTGTTACAAATGCGTTGAAGATTTATACTTAAGTTTATACTTATTTGCATTTTCAGAATAGCATATTTCAAAAAACGAGACATCCCTTCCGAACCGAAAAGCAAAAACTAAGGCAAAAATGGGTGAAAACGACATTCTATTTTGGGTTTTCTTATTATATAATGATGCCAGGGTTGTGGGAGTGCGTAGCACGAAACAATCCGTAGGCATCAATGAATGGAGTATGTAAGATGCGTATTCTTATTTGCGATGACGATTTACTGATCGTAGAAAAACTGCAAAAATATCTGAAAAGCTATTTCAGTCATCTGCACCTGAGCTGTCCGGAGATCGTCTGCTTTTCAGACGGGGAGTCCCTGCTTGCGGATCCGGGAGACAAGGATATCCTTTTTCTCGATATCGAGATGCCGGGGCTTGACGGAATCTATGTAGGAAACGAACTGAAAAAGAAAGATAAAGATATTATCATTTTTATTATTACTTCTTATTCCGAATATCTGGATGAAGCCATGCGGTTCCATGTATTCCGTTATCTGTCCAAGCCCATAGACAGGCAGCGTCTGTTCCGGAATCTGAAGGACGCTCTGGATCTGTATCATTCCACATTGCTCGCTGCTGTCATGGGGATATCCAAATGTACTATAACGATGCTACTCTGACCTTCCACACGGTGATAACGCTCCGGGGATAGGTTCCCTTATTCCCACATTCCCGTCACGAAGCACATCAGCGCCGCCCAGGTATATAAGGGATAAAACAGTCCCTGGTCATCCACACCGGCTTTTAGGATTTTCTGTGCTTCTTCTTGGGTCACCAATAAAAAGCCGTCAAAGCATTCCGTGCCAACAGCACCTTCCTGGCTTACCTTCGGCATTTCTTCCCGGTTCAGAGTGATCTGCACCAGTGCATTGCTCTCGTCCGTCATGCCGGGGGTGCTGAATACCAGCGGATTCACCAGACGGATGCTGTCACTCTCTTCCAGTGCGATGCCGGTCTCTTCCCGCAATTCCCGGATGGCTGCATGGAATACGGGATTTTCCTGTGCCGCATCCTCCGGGTCCAACAGTCCTGCCGGAACGCTTAGCAGGAACTGTCCCGCCGGATAACGATACTCACGGCTCAGGCAAAGTCTCGGTTCCTGATCCTTAACTTTCAGGATCACGACACAGCTTACCGCATCCGGCAGCATCTGTTTAAATTCTTCGTCATTCTTTACTGCCGCCAGATTCTCAACGCTTCTTCTGGTGGCATCAAAATAATGTTTTCCCGGCTCATATTGCAGATCAAATACCTTGATGAATCTGCTGTCATAGACGGTCTCTACCTGTTCTTTTTTTATGATCGGTCTGTTCTCCATTTTCATTTCCTCTTTTCCGTCTGCAGAGGACCTGTTCATAACGTCTCTCCGCCTTTTTCCAGTGGATCAGCTTATGCCACCCCACCACATAATCCGGTCTGCGGTTCCGGTACTGTAAATAATAGGCATGTTCCCACACATCTATCAGAAATATGGGAGTATACAATTTCAGATCCGGCACATCCTGATTCGCTGTGGTCAGGATCATAAGGGTGCCGTCCTGATCACTTACAAGCCATGCCCAGCCGGAGCCGAAGACTCCTATGGCACTCTGTGACATCTGCTCTTTCCATTGTCTCACCGATCCGAAATCCCGGATCAATGCCTCCGCCAGTTCTCCACAAGGCTCCTGCCCTGCTGGGCTTCGCATGCTGTCAAAATACAGCTGATGGTTGTATACGCCGCCACCGTTATTGTGAATACTTTCCCGGGCTTCCTCCTGCAAGGATGCAAGTTTATTATCCTCCGAAGTAAGCAGTTCCGTCAAGGTCATTTGCTGTAACTGAGGATAATCCGCAAGAATTGCATTCAGCTTGTCCACATAGGTCTGATAATGCTTATCATGGTGAAAATGCAGTGTCTCCTCATCCAGTACCGGAAGCAGGGCATCATATTCATAGGGCAGGGGCTGTACGACAAAAGGATAATATTCTTCTAACATGAGACTCCAATCCGCCTGTGGGATACAGGCTTGCGATCATACAATATTTACCATACGCCTATTATATGCCGCACTTACGGATTTTATTTTCGGATTTGCACTTTTGCAGTCAGCGTTCTTCTCTTTTTGACATAAATCAAGCAGGAGAGAAAATTTATTAAATATTCCCTCCTGCTCAATTACATTTTTTATATTTTTACAGCTGTGCAATATCCACCAGGGTCAGTTCCTTACAATCGTTCATATGCTCCATGCTGGTCACGAGAGCATTGGCGGTGTCCATTGCGGTGATGCAGTAGATACCGGTCTCGATAGCGGTACGACGGATCAGGAAACCGTCTCTGGTCTTGTCACGGCCCTGGGTAGGGGTATCGATGACAAGGTCGATCTTGTGTCCCAGGATCAGATCCATAACAGTCGGGGATTCCTGAGAGATCTTGTTGACCTTTCTCGCCTTCACACCTGCCTCATTCAGAGCAGCTGCGGTACTTCTGGTAGCATAAATGGTGTATCCCAGCTTTTCGAAGCGTCTTCCGACTTCAATGGCTTCACCCTTATCCGCATCCTTCACGGTGATGATCATGTTCTTATACTTGGGCAGTTCTACGCCTGCTCCCAGGAATGCCTTGTACAGTGCCTCGTTGAAGGTCTTGGCGATACCCAGACACTCACCGGTAGACTTCATCTCCGGTCCTAAGCTGATCTCGGCACCACGGATCTTCTCGAAGGAGAACACGGGCATCTTGATGGCAAAATACTCTGCCTCAGGCTGTAAGCCGGGCTTGTAGCCAAGCTCACGGATGGTCTTGCCGATGATCACTTCGGTCGCCAGATCCACGATAGGAATACCGGTTACCTTGCTGATATAAGGTACGGTACGGGAAGAGCGGGGGTTAACCTCAATGACATATACTTCGTCACCGATAGCAATGAACTGGATATTGATCAGTCCCTTGACATGCAGTGCCTTTGCCAGTCTTCTGGTGTACTCTGCGATCTTCTCTTTTACTACTTTATCAATGGTCGGAGCCGGGTATACGGAGATACTGTCTCCGGAGTGGATACCGGTTCTTTCGATATGCTCCATGATACCGGGAATCAGAATATCGGTACCATCGCATACAGCATCGACCTCGATCTCCTTACCCTGTAAATACTTATCTACCAGGATCGGGTGATCCTGTGCGATACGGTTGATGATCTCCATGAATTCTTCGATCTCTTCATCGGAGATAGCGATCTGCATGCCCTGTCCGCCCAATACATAGGAAGGACGCACCAGTACGGGATAGCCCAGTCTGTTAGCAACCGCCTTAGCTTCCTCTGCGGTGTATACAGTACCGCCGGCTGCACGGGGAATCTCGGTCTCTTCCAGAATCTTGTCGAACAGTTCTCTGTCCTCAGCGGCATCTACATCCTCCGCCTTGGTGCCCAGGATGGGCACGCCCATCTTCATCAGGCTCTCGGTCAGCTTGATAGCGGTCTGTCCGCCGAACTGTACCACAGCACCATCGGGATGCTCAATATTTACGATAGATTCCACATCTTCCGGAGTCAAAGGCTCGAAATACAGCTTGTCCGCAATATCGAAGTCGGTACTTACAGTCTCCGGGTTGTTGTTGATGATAATGGTCTCATAGCCTGCCTTGGAAAATGCCCAGGTAGCATGTACGGAACAATAGTCGAACTCGATACCCTGTCCGATACGGATAGGACCGGAACCCAGTACCAGGACTTTCTTGCGTCCGGTGGTCTCCTTGGCTTCGCACTCGCCGCCGAATACGGAGTAATAATAAGGAGTGGAAGCTGCGAACTCTGCGGCACAGGTGTCTACCATCTTGTAAACAGCCTTAATGCCGTTGTCATAACGCATCTTCTTGATCTCTTCCTCGGTCTTGCCGGTCAGTCTTGCGATGACGTTATCCGGGAACTCGATTCTCTTGGCTTCCTTCAGCAGTTCCACTGTCAGAGGCTGTGTCTCCAGTGCATGCTCCATCTCGGTCAGAATGGCGATCTTGTCAATGAACCACAGGTCGATCTTTGTAATGTCGTGAATCTGTTCATAACTGATACCCTTACGGATTGCTTCAGCGATCACATAGATTCTCTGGTCATCCACGATCTTCAGACGCTCTAACAGTTCCTCCACAGACAAAGCGCTGAAATCATAGCTGCGCAGGCAGTCCACATGCTGCTCCAGGGAACGGATGGCCTTCATCAGTGCTCCCTCGAAGTTATTGCAGATACTCATAACCTCACCGGTTGCCTTCATCTGTGTGGTCAGAGTACGCTTTGCAGTGATAAATTTGTCGAAAGGCAGTCTGGGAATCTTTACTACACAGTAATCCAGTGTCGGCTCGAAGCTGGCATAGGTCTTGTGGGTAATGGCATTTTTGATCTCATCCAGAGTAAAGCCCAGTGCGATCTTCGCTGCTACCTTTGCAATGGGGTAACCGGTCGCCTTACTTGCCAGTGCGGAAGAACGGCTGACACGGGGATTTACCTCGATAACACAATATTCAAAGCTGGTGGGATGCAGTGCAAACTGTACGTTACATCCACCGGTGATCTGCAGTTCGTTGATGATCTTCAGAGCGGAAGTACGTAACATCTGGTACTCCTTGTCGCTCAGGGTTTGGGAAGGCGCTACTACGATACTGTCTCCGGTATGCACGCCGACGGGATCGATGTTCTCCATGTTACATACGGTGATGCAGTTGCCTGCGCTGTCACGCATTACTTCGTACTCGATCTCTTTCCAGCCCGCGATACAACGCTCTACCAGTACCTGTCCTACACGGGACAGACGTAAACCGTTCTCCAGGATCTCTTCCAGTTCTACCTGATTGTGTGCGATACCACCGCCGGAACCGCCCAGGGTATAAGCAGGACGCAGTACAACAGGATAGCCGATGGTGTTGGTGAATTCCACACCGTCTTCCACGTTCTCAACGACCTTGGATGCTGCACAGGGCTCGCCGATACGCTCCATCAGATCCTTGAACTCCTGACGTCCTTCCGCATTACGAATGGTAGCTGCGGTAGTACCTAACAGCTTTACATTGTGAGCTGCCAGGAACCCGGACTCCTCCAGCTCCATGCCGAGGTTCAGACCAGCCTGTCCTCCCAGGGTGGGGAGAATGCTGTCGGGCTTTTCCTTTTCAATGATCTGCTCCAGAACCTTTACGTTCAAGGGCTCAATATATACCTTATCTGCGATATCTTTATCGGTCATGATGGTCGCAGGGTTGGAGTTCACCAGGATTACCTCTACTCCCTCTTCCTTCAGGGAACGGCAGGCCTGGGTACCTGCATAGTCGAATTCCGCTGCCTGTCCGATGACAATAGGACCGGAGCCGATTACCATTACTCGTTTTACATTAGGATTCTTGGGCATCTTAGTTCTCTCCTCTCATCATATGAATGAACCGGTCAAACAGGTAACCGGAGTCCTGGGGTCCCGGACATGCTTCCGGATGGAACTGTACGGTGAAAATATTCTTGCCGGTGTAGGACAGACCCTCGTTGGTACCGTCGTTGACATTGATGAATGCGGGAACCGCTACGGACGGATCCAGTTTATCGGTATCTACCACATAGCCGTGGTTCTGAGAGGAAATATATACTCTTCCGGTCATCAGATCCTTTACCGGATGATTGCCTCCTCTGTGTCCGTATTTCATTTTATGGGTATCTGCGCCGGTAGCCAGAGCCATCAGCTGATGTCCCAGACAGATTGCGAAAATAGGAATCTCGGTATCGTATAACTTTTTGATCTCGGCGATCACACCGGTACACTCCTTGGGGTCCCCCGGTCCGTTACTTAACATGATACCGTCTGGATTATCATCAATGATCTCCTGTGCGGGAGTTCCTGCGGGGTATACGGTCACCTCACAGCCTCTCTCTGCCAGGGATCTGGCGATATTTCTCTTAGCTCCCAGGTCTAACAGAGCTACCTTCAGTCCCTGTCCGGACAGCTCCGTTACCAGTGCCGGCTTAGGCTCTCTGACACCTTTTTCATAAGCTTCTTTATCAAAACGCGCTGCACCGGAGAGCGGTCCGTTCTGTGCCAGCTCCGTGGTAGGCGCTACCACATATTTTTCCTTGCAGGTCACCTTTTCCACGACCTTGCCTGTGGTATACTCCTTCAGCTTCGGAAGTACTTCGTTCAGGTCATAGGCTTCGTTGGTGGTGATCATGCCGTTCATGGTACCCTTCTCACGCAGGACCTTGGTCAACGCACGGGTATCGATACCGGCGATACCGGGCACACCGTTCTCCTCTAAGTATTCCTGTATTGTGCAGTCACAGCGGAAGTTGCTGGGAATACGTGAAAGCTCTCTGACGATGAATCCATCCGGCCAGGGTCTCTCCGACTCGCAGTCATCCCTGCATATGCCATAGTTACCGATCAGGGGGTAAGTCATGCATACAGCCTGTCCTGCATAGGACGGATCCGTCAGGACCTCCAGATATCCGGCCATGGATGTGTTAAATACGATTTCACTGATGATCTCTTTGTCTGCACCGATGTGCGTTCCTTCGAACACCGTTCCATCTTCCAAAATCAAAAATGCCTTCATTCTTTCCTCACATTCTGCCGCTTTTGCGACGTTTGTATTTCTCTCAGTAGCCTACGATACCTGCGAATTGCTCCGCTACTTCGCAGCTCTCGCAATTCTGAAAACATTCGGATTCCACTGCATCCTCATGTTTTATGATTTAAACCGGCACCTGCCTCCCCGTGCAAGCACGGTCGGCCTCTGCCGTTTAAATCTGGTATCTGCATAATCGATTTATTATATCATAAAAAAAAATGCGTCGCAATAGACCCTGTCTGCGTAAAAACCTACAAAAAACAATTCCGCAATCCCGATACTCCTTGGAGAATCTGACAAAGCTGTGTAAAAGCTTACATTTTCCATTGCTTTTTCCCCTGGGTCTGATATAGAATAGATATGTATTTTCTATTTTTCAATTATCACAAAACGCTGTTTTCCTACAGCAGATTGGACAGGCATCTATGGATCGTATCGAAAATGCTCAAATGAACTCCCTGGGAACCCGCAAACTTTATTATGAAAATGTGCACCAGACGGATTTTACCGCTGTGGTGATGGAATGTGTTCCCGACAAGGAAGATGGATATTACAGAATCGTTCTGGACGCTTCCGCTTTTTTCCCGGAAGAAGGTGGTCAGTCCGCCGACAAAGGCACCTTAAACGGTCAGGAAGTACTGGATGTCAGCATTAAACAGGGCATCCTGTATCATAAAACGGCCTGTGAGTTTCCCGTTGGCACCCGGATCACCGGTCATGTGGACTGGAACCGCCGGTTTGATTTCATGCAGCAGCACTCCGGAGAGCATATGATCTCCGGCTTACTGCACTCTCATTTCGGACTGGAAAACGTAGGCTTCCATTTAAGCGACAGAGAAGTGACACTGGATATGAACGGAGAAGTCTCTCTGGAGCAGCTGCGTCTCATCGAGCAAGATGCTAACACTTATGTCTGGAAAAATCTTCCGGTCAACATCAGCTGGCCCACCGCCGAAGAACTGGCGAGCTTAAATTACCGCAGCAAACTGGCACTTACGGAAAATGTACGTATTGTCGAGATCCCCGGCGTGGATCTGTGTGCCTGCTGTGCTCCACATGTAGATACCACCGGACAGATCGGTCTCATCAAAATTGTAAATGTACAGAGCCACCGGGGCGGTGTCCGCATCAATATTCTCTGCGGAAACCGTGCTCTGGCAGATTATACCGAAAAACAGGATTCCGTCTGGGCAATTTCTTCTCTGCTCTCTGCGAAACAGCCGGAAGTATCGGGTGCAGTTGCCCGCGCCAAAGAGGATGCAAGGCTGCAAAAAGAACGTGCCAATGCCTTGCAGGCAGAGCTACTGAACGTACAGATGGACGTACTCCCCTCCCCGGAAGAAGTACACCACGTGCTTCTCTTCGTCGGTGAACTGGATGCCATTGCTCTGCGCAACGCGGTAAATTTGCTGACCGGAAAATATTCCGGTTACTGTGGTATCTTTGCCGGAGACGATACAAACGGTTACCGATTTATTGTAGGCAGTGCTTCCTGTAACTGCCAGGAACTGGCAGACCGTATGCGCCGGGAACTTTCTGCAAAAGGCGGCGGATCCGCTCCCATGATCCAGGGGAATGTTGCTGCCACGGCAGATACCCTGCATGCAATGTGGGCGTCACTGTAATGACCATCCTTTCTGCCTATATACGCAGTTCGGCACATGAATTCGTATCAATATTTTCACATGGAAAACCCCCGGCATGACCATCTGTCATACTCCGGGGGTGTGTTTATATATTTTATATATTTTTCGTTTCGGAAAATCTAATTATTTCTCTTCTGTTGCTGCATTCTTCTTCAGTGCTACGCTGACTGCCTTCGCAACGCCACCACCTACTACACAGCTCATAGGCATCTCCAGTGCTCCGTTGATACCACAGAATGCTACGGCGAACATAAACAGATTCGCTCCGGTTGCATTCATGCTCTGCAGATACTCGGTATGACCGAAGCAGATCATCAGAGTGGACATGAAGAACAGGGTGTTCATAAATGCTCCCAGCAGACCGGTCACGAAGTAAGTTACGGTCTTCGTCTTGTCGATCTTCCACAGTGCCTTGAAGATCACACCGGACAACCATCCCATCAGAGTTCTGGTAGGGATGCATACCAGGAAAGTGAAAAACGGATTCATTGCTACCAACGCTGCTCCAAAAGGATCTCCTGCAAAACACTGGTAAAAGCTGGTCAATCCAAATACCAGTCCAAGTACGGCTCCGCCTGCGGGTCCTAAGAGCATTGCACCGATGACTACGGGAATGGTCAGAAGAGAGATTGCTAACGGTCCGATGCGCAGATACCCAAGCGGGGTAAATGCCAGAATCAGCATGATCGCGATGAGTACGGCCAATTGTACCATCTCAAGTGTCTTGTTTTTTTTCATATGAAATTTCCTTTCCGCGCTTTTTGCGCCTTTGCTACTATTCCTCCATCTGGCGTCCTTTGGACTGCCGGAGGATATAATTACAAGTCATTCAAGAAAATAGCATAAATGTATACAAAACACAAGTATATTTTTTAATACAATCAGCGTACGGTGCGATACCACTTCAGCGCCGATGTATAGGCTTCATATACTGTATCCATATCAATATTTTTTAACAGCATCAGACGGGATACCTCCGCCCAGTTGGCTGTCTCATACTGCAGCATGAAATCGTACACCGGTGCCAGTACGCCGATGTGGTAGATCAGTGCATTGCTGATCTCGCCGGCCACATGGACCACCTTCAAAGCTTCCGCCATAGGTTTCTCGAGGATCACATCCAGCACGGAGAACAATCCCATCAGGAACAGTTCGTCCTTCTGTGCCTTCAGACCAAACGCTTCCGCCAGATTCTCGGCAAATTTCGCACGAAGCAAAGAAAGTCTGGTGACCTCGTTCGGCTTATCCGCATACAAAGCATTGGCTACTGCCGTGTTGATCCACTTTTTCAGTTCCCGCTGTCCCAGCATGGCAGCTGCATGACGGATAGACGTAATCTCCGAATTTACAGCCAATGGCTGAACCATTTTCAGCAGATCGATCGTAAGTGCGGTATCACGGCTGATGATATCCGCCGCTGTCGTGAGTTCAAAGTCCGGACTGTTCACAATATTCAGCAGGTCAATATAATTGCCCTTCAGGGGCGCCACATCCGTCTGTCCCTTCGTAATGGGAACACGATAGAACTTACCCTCATAAAAACGATATCCACCGGTCTCCTTCAGTCTCTCGAAGTCCTCCATGGTATCAATATTACCGGCACACAGACTGATATTCGGGAATAATTTTCCGAAATAAATCTTGGCTTTGTCAATGGCGATTTTGCGGTTATTCAGAAGGACATAATCCATCAGCTTCAGGACTTCTCTGTAATTTTCAAAATCACTGACCGCAAGCTTGCGAATGGCAAGTTTATAGCCTTGCTGTTTCAATTCCTTCAGACGATTGACATACATTTCAATCGGCGGAATGGTATTATCGATCAAAAGTACGATTTTTTCATGAGGTGCATCGCACTGCTCCGTAATATCCGCAAAAATAGAAATATTGGTGATCGGTACAAAAATCTCTTTTCCCTGAGACAATGTATCGATTCCCATCTTTTGGATCAATTCCAATCCGGTGATCTGTGATGCTCCGTCAAACTGTGCTGTTCCAAGCAGCAGCGGATTCAACAGATAATTCTCTCTCTGGGTAAAAAAAGAATAGGCACATACGGCCATTTTTTCATCAAAAAGTGGTACTAATGTAAGCAGCATATATTTACCTCCCAATTACCTATATTATACCGATTCCGACAGGACTTTACAAGTGGTACTATCAGCACAGTTCGGGTAAATTTACTGTAGGAAATTAATAGACAGAGCATCC
>UMIB01021042.1_pt1 | contig 22376 bp, 33 predicted proteins | sample 1965641 | NCBI WGS metagenome assembly UMIB01 (sample SAMEA4836110, study PRJEB28245) | human gut metagenome | biome: gut microbiome; material: fecal sample | place: Denmark | collected 2008
AGACGATGGCGTGGACAAGGGAAAGCTTGGGCAGAACTTTGATGAGCAGATCCAGAAGGCCGGATATTTTGCCCTGATCCACGGTGAGAGCTTCGGATTCTGGAACAACGACCATCTGGTGATTTTCAAGCTGACCGAGTTCGCGCCCCTGTACGATGAAAAAACAGGCCTTTTGCAGGCGGGTGTGCGCTTTTGGCGGTTGAACCCGGACACGGATATGCACTATATCCTGTACGAGCTGGACGGCTTTACCGAGTATACGGAAAGCAAAATCGGCAATGTGATGCAGGAGACAACGCCGAAGCAGGCATACAAGAGCGTGACCGTCACCACACCCGGCGGCGGGCTGGAAAGCGTGGAGGGCGAAAACTACAGCGCTCTTCCCATTGTGCCGCTGTGGGGCTCCGACCTGCACCAGAGCACCCTTGTGGGGCTGAAAGCTTACATTGACAACACCGATCTGGTGATGTCCGGCTTCTGCAATGACTTGCAAGACTTTTCGCAGATCTACTGGCTGTGCGAGAACTTCAACGGCATGACCGATGGCGAGCTGCAGGAGTTTCTTGTCAAGCTGAATCTGTACCACATTGCAGGCGCAGACACTAGCGAGGGCGGCAAGATCACCCCCTACACCACCGAGATTCCCGTGACGGCCCGGCAGGCTCTGTTGGAACTGCTCCACACCCGGGTATATGAGGACTTCGGCGGTCTGGACGTGCACTGCGTCAGCGCGGACAGCACCAACGACCATCTGGATGCAGCCTATGAACCTCTGAACCAGAACGCGGACGACTTCGAGGCGCAGATCAAGCCGTTCATCCGGCAGGTCTGCGCACTGGCTGGCTTTGACAGCGCTATGCCGACATTCAACCGCAGCAAGATTACCAACACAGCTGAGCAGGTCAGCATGGTCATTTCCGAGGCTGCCATCATCGGGAAGGACATGGCCATTGACCTGCTGCCCAACCTGACCCCGGAACAAAAGGAGCAGGCCAAGGCCGCGCTGATGGCGGAGAGCGAAGAGCGGGAGACCGTGTACAATGACGAGGATGACAACGGTGATGAAACATGATTTCTGACCGTGACCGCATTTCTACCCGCCAGCTGAACCGCCTGCGCCGCCGTATCCTCCGGGTGTACGGCACTGCCCGCCGGGAGATGCAAAAGCAGCTCACCGATTTTCTGAAAAAGTACCGAGCTTTGGACGAGCGCAAGCGGGCGCAGCTGGATGCAGGCGAGATCACCGAAGAGGATTACCGCATCTGGCTGCAGAATCAGGTCTTTCAATCTGATTTGATGCGGGCCAAGCTGGACGGAATCACCAAGACCTGCACCACAGCCCAAGAGACGGCCTACAAGCTGGCCCGGGACGAGCAATACAACATCTTTTCCTTTGGCGCAAACTGGGCTTTCTACGAGCTGGAACAGGCCGCAGGCATGACGTTCGGGCTGACCCTGTACAACACCGAAGCGGTGCGGCTGCTTTTGAAGGAGCGCCCCCGGCTTGTGCCAAACAAGCGTATCAAAAGCGAGAGCAACAAAACCTATGATGCAAAGATATTCAACCGCTACGTCATGCAGGGTATCGTGCAGGGCAAGAGCGTCCACGACATCGCCGTGCAAGCCGTAAACGGTATGGCTGATACAGAGATCCACTGGGCCATGAACAACGCCATCACAGCCCTTACCAGCGCCCAGAACGCCGGGGCTTTGCAGCAGATGCGAAACGCCCAGGCTTTGGGCATCGAGGTCAAAAAGCGGTGGAACTCCACCCACGACTACCACACCCGTGAGATGCACCGCCTGCTGGATCAGCAGACCGCCGACCTTGACGAGCCGTTTAAGGTCATGGGCTACGAGATACAGCACCCCGGCGACCCTAACGCGGCCCCGGAGATGGTCTACCACTGCCGCTGTGTGCTGTCCTCTGCACTGGGCAAGTACCCCCGGCAGAACGCCATGCAGCGGGACAATGTGACCAAAGAAGTCACTCCCGTCATGGATTACACCGAGTGGTACAAGGCCAAAGGCGGCAAAGAGAAAGAGCAAATGTGGTGGGCGGAGGAACGTAAGAGAAAGGAGGGATGAACCGTGATTCTGCCAATGGAAAACACCGAAAAGATGATTTTTCCGGGCGAAGGAAGGTTCCATATCCCTATCATCAAGCCGGAAACGGACATCCGAATTGACAAGCTGGAATGGATCCCTTTCAACTACGCCCTGTCTGCCAAAGATAGGGGGAGCAAAGGTGTCCATTTTTATTGTGATGATTACCAGTTTGAGCGCGTATGGCGCAATCCTGACAAGTATGTGCCGCTTTTGCAGCAGTTCGGGGCTGTTCTTTCGCCTGATTTTTCTATGTTCCGAGACCACCCGGAAGCGGTGCAGATTTGGAGCGCCTATAAACGGCACTGGTTGGCAGCGTACTGGCAAATGCACTGTATCAAGGTCATCCCCACCATCGAATGGGTATGGCCGGAAAGCTACGAATGGTGCTTTGACGGAGAGCCGCGAAACTCCATCATTTCCATTTCGTCCGTTGGGCTGATGAATGAGCATTTGTCTACAACCCTTTTTACGATGGGATGCAAGGAAGCTATGCGGCGCTTAAATCCTACGCAAGTTCTTTGGTATGGCAAACCATTACCGGGGATGGACTTTAACGCAACTGTAATTAAACCGCAATATGCGGAAGTAAGAGAGAGGTGTCACGATGAGCGGCGGTGGTAGAGCATCCGGCAGAGCCGGGGGCAGCTCCGCGAGAGCGGGCGGCGGAAGCGCTGATGAGCACAAGTTTGAATCATTTGTAAATGGCCGCTGGATAACAGACGACAGAAAAGTTGAAGCAGAACGGCAAAGAAAGCTTGCGACTATTGTTGACAATTCGAGATATAAGAAATCACATAACGAAACCATTGACTTTGTGAAAAAGCAAGTTGGCGTTGACCTTAACAAATACAGAACTGGTGATGGTTCTGAACCTTACATGACAACATTTTGGGAAAAAGGCCCAAAAGTTGCATTTGATTTCAAAGGAATGTCTCGCGGCGACTGGGACAAGTTAATGCAGCTAACAACAAAGCCGTATGGCGTTACTTTTGAACAGGGCAATGCGTGGATTGGCTACATCTCCAGAAAGAAGAAAAAGTGAGCCATGAAATTTGAATACGACATCAAATTCACTGACAACACCCCGCAGCTGCATGAGGCTCTGGATTCATGGGCAGAGCGGGTGCTGACCATCTGGGGCATGAAGGTGCAGGACTACGCCCAACTGCTTGTGCCAACAGGCACGGCAGACAGCACGGGCATTGAGGGCTATGTAGGCGGTGCGCTCAAGCAGAGCCTGACCTACGCTGTAGACCTTGCAAAAAAGACCGTGACCATCGGGTCGAATCTCTTTTACAGCGTCTACGTTGAGCTTGGCACGGGCATCTTTGCCAAGAATGACAATGGACGAAAAACGCCGTGGGTCTGGAAGGACTTCAACGGCAAGTGGCACTTTACTCGGGGCATGAAAGCCCGTCCGTTCCTCCGCCCGGCGGTGGAGGACCACATTGACGAGCTGCGGCAGATCGCCGTAGAGGAAGGAAACAAGGAGGCGTAATTTATGAATTTGGAGAAAATGTTCAAAACACCAAAAGAAAAGTTCCTGCCCGATGATGTGAAAACTGCGCACTGCGAGGCAGAAGACCTTTTCCTTGAGCTTGCAACGCAGCTTGACGCACTTCCTGAAAGCCGAGAAAAAAGTCTGTGCATGACAAAATTACAGGAAGCGAAGTTTTGGGCGGTCGAATGTATCACCAAAGTTGCACGCAAAAACTAAATACTCAGCGGTTGGCGTACAGCGTCAGCCGCTTTTTTATGCCGCTTTAGCTCAGGTTGGCAGAGCGCCGGATTTGTAATCCGGGGGCCGTGGGTTCAAGCCCCACAGGCGGCACCACACCGGCAGCACGTCCGGCAAATAAACCTTATTGCCAAGCATGGCAGCCCGAGCATGGGCAGAAAGGACTATCACATGGCACTTGAGAGAAAAGACCTCCGCGCGATTCTGGAGGATGAGACTGTGGATGTCAGCGGCAAGATGAAGAAGATCCTGGACATGCTGCACACCGAAACGGACGCTCTACAGAATCAGCTGGATGACGCCAAGGCCGCGACCGCCAAGGCCGAGAAGGAGCGGGACGCCGCTGCCAACGGCAAGACCATTGCGGAAAAGGCTCTGACCGACTACAAGGCCCAGCAGACCCAGAAGGACACTCACGCAGCCAAGGAAGCCAAGTTCCGGGAGCTGCTGAAGACTGCCGGGGTGCTGGACAAGTACGCAGACCGCGTTGTGCGGCTGTCCGGCGAGGACATCGACAAGCTGGAGCTGGACGAAAAGGGCAACGTCAAGGACGCCAAGAAGCACGCCGACAGCCTGAAAGCGGATTGGGGCGACTTTGTGGCTACGACCACGACCACCGGCGCAAAGGTGGACACCCCGCCCACCAACACCGGCTCAAAAATGACAAAAGACCAAATTTTTGCAATCAAGGACGCTGGCGAACGCCAGGCCGCGATTGCTGCAAATGCCGACCTTTTCACGGGCGGCGGAAAGGAATAACACATGGCAGCAAAAGAAAACCTTATCGTAACTACCGACATTACCGTCAACCCCCGAGAAATCGACTTCGTCACCCGCTTCCAGCGCAACTGGCAGCATCTGCGCGACATCATGGGCATCATGCGCCCCATTCGGATGCAGCCCGGCACTACCCTCAAGAGCAAGTACGCCGAGGGTACGCTTCAGAGCGGCACTGTTGCTGAGGGCGAGGAGATCCCCTACAGCAAGTTCACCGTCAAAGAAAAGACCTATGCTGACATTACTGTCGAAAAGTTCGCCAAAGCCGTCTCTCTGGAAGCCATCAAGAAGTACGGCTACGATGTCGCTGTTCAGAAGACCGATGACGAGTTCCTGTACCAGCTGACCGCGAATGTCACCGACCGCTTCTACAAGTACCTGAACACCGGCACCCTGAAAGGCACCCCCAAGACCTTCCAGATGGCTCTGGCAATGGCAAAGGGCAGCGTTGAGGACAAGTTCAAGAACATGCACCGCACCGTCACCGGCGTCGTGGGCTTCGCCAACATTCTGGATGTGTACGAGTACCTGGGCGCGGCCAACATCACTGTCCAGAACCAGTTCGGCTTCCAGTACATCAAGGACTTCATGGGCTACAACACCATCTTCCTGCTTTCCAGCGGCGAAATCGCGCGAGGAAAGGTCATCGCAACCCCGGTGGACAACATCGTCCTGTACTATGTTGACCCCGCCGACAGCGACTTTTCCAAGGCCGGTCTGGTCTACACCACCGCGGGCGAGGCAAGCAACCTCATCGGCTTCCACACTCAGGGCAACTACCACACCGCGGTCTCTGAGAGCTTCGCCATCATGGGCATGACCCTGTTCGCTGAGTATCTGGACGGCATCTCTGTCCAGACTATCACCCCGGGCGAGTAATCGCCCCTTTTGAGTAGGAGGCATCCAATGACCGTCCCTGAGCTGTGCGCACTGACGCACAATTTCTTTGACCGGGCAGACGACCCCATTGCCGGGGAGTTTGCCTTTGAGCCGGATACCGTTCCCGCCGGGGTAGTCCCGGGGCAGTATTTCCTCGTGTGCGGATCCATCTTCAACGATGGCGTACACAAAGCAGGAAACGGTGATTTGGTGGCGGAGACCTTTAACGGCACGGTGCAGCCCATGCGGGTGCCGCCTGCCTTTGTGGCGCTGGCTGAAAAAATCGACGCATACGACAAGGCACTGCCGTCCGGCGGCGTGTATGTATCTCAGTCCTTCGGCGGCTGGTCCGGCACAATGGCTACAGGCACGGACGGCCTGCCTGCAGACGGCAAGACCCGCTATAAATCCGAGATCAATCAGTGGAGGAAGATGTGACATGGTCAATCCGTTCACTGCATCCACCGTGATGCAGAGCTTCACCCAAAAATACCGTTTCCAGACCCGCAGCTATGAGCCGGACGGTGTTGGCGGCTTTGTGTCCGGCTGGACAGACGGCCCCGAGTTTGAGGCCGTGGAGCGCCACGATACAACCGTGGAGGCTCAGGTTGCAGAGCAGGCGGCTACAGCGTCCACCTATACCCTGCTGGTCAACACCGGTGTGCCGCTGGCTTTCCCTGACTACGTCAAGCGGGTGAGCGACGGGCAGACCTTTCAGGTGACGAGCGCAGCCGATGAGGGCAATGCCCCGCCGGAATCCGGCATGGGTCTGCGGGCCGTGAAGTGCAAAAAGGCGGTGCTGCCGTGATGGGGCCGTCTGAGAGCATCAACCGGGCGCTGAACACGTTTTTCAACGGGTTTGGCATCCCGGGCTATCTGGAAGATAACATCCCTCCCGGTGCAGAACTTCCGTATCTGACCTATCAGCCGACAATTCCCGGCGGCTGGAACGATGAAGCATCATTCCACGCCCGGCTTTGGTATCCGAGTGCCAAAGGACGGACGCCTATTTTACAGACCGAAGACAAAATAAGCGCAGCCCTTGCAGATGGTTTGACCATCGAATGCGAGGGCGGCGCTATTCTTTTGCGCAAAGGCAGCCCGTGGGCGCAGCCACTCGACAACCCGCCCGAGGGCTATCTGTGCGAATACCTCAATTTTGAGCTTACACGGCTTATCCCGTGAGAAAGGATCCTTTATGCCTGAAACTCTGGCAAAAAAATTCGCGGTCAATGTGCTGACCCCGGATGCGTTCAAGAGCATCCCGAAAGGCTCCGGCAATCTGCTTTCCACATTTGATTTTTCCGCTCCCAAAATCGACAGCACCAATGTCGTATGTGCCACGCAGGGCGGCGTGACCATCTCCTACAGCAACAGCATGGAGGATACGCTGGCTGACATCGACAACGCACCCACCAACACCAAGCAGGGCAATGAGGTCACCGGAACAACCGCCACCATCGCCTTTACCACTCCCAACGCAAGCCCCGATGTGCTCAAGCTGGCCATCGGCACGGCTGACATCGATGCGGACGACCCCACCCATGTGGTCCCCCGCATCGAGGCTGCCCTGAAGGACTACAGGGAGCTGTACTGGGTTGGCCCTATGATCGGCGGCGGCTTTCTGGTCTGCAAAATTTTCAACGCCCTTTCTTCCGGCGGCCTGAGCCTCAAGACGGCTCACCGGGGCGGCGGCTCCATGCAGATCACTCTCACCGGCTACGCTGACCTGGAAAACCCCACTCAGGCCCCCATGGAATTTTACTCGATCGTCAAGGCCCCGGCCGGGGACTAAGGAGGACATATGCGCAATATCATCGATCTCGACGGCGCCGAATACCTCAAGCGCACCTATGAGTGTGCGCAGGCTTATAAAAAGTACGTGGCAGACTCCGGCGTGATGGACATTCTGGGCCGCGAGCCGGAGCTGACCGGCACGGAGACGGACGCAGAGCGGCTGGAAAAGCGCCGGGCGCAGGCTAACAAAAACGCCGTGGACATGACCAAGCTGCTTTACACGGACAAGGCAGACCTCACCCTCGGCATCCTGCCCCTGTTCGTGGTGCTGGACAAGGACGAGGAGCAGCCGCCTACCCGGGTGCTGGCCTCTGCCATGAGCCGGGCGCTCCGGGACGTGGACTTCATGGATTTTTTTCAGTCCTTGATGTGATCGGCGCGGACGGCTACCGGCGGCTGGTATCCACCATCCGGCTGGATATGCTCCGGCTGCTGGGCAAGCCGTACATCATGGAGCATATCCGCGCCGAGGTGCGCAGGCATCAGGAGGCGCAGCTTTTCCGGGACTATGTGGCCGACGCCATCGGGCAGTATCTCGGCATCCAGCCCCTTTACTCCGGGCTTGCATCCAAGCATTTCCCCCTGCTGCACACCAAAGAAGACACCCGCACGGCGGAGCAGATCACCGCCGACAATGCAAAAGCTCTGGCGGAGCTGTGCGGAGGAGGTGAAACGCCCTGAATATCTTTAATCTGGAAGCGACTCTGTCGCTGGATGATTCCGCTTACCGGCAGAGCATCCAAAACGTGCAGAACAGCACCAAAAGAGTTGTCACGGAGCTGGGCTCCGAGTACAGCAAAGCAGCGCAGAAAGTCGCCGAACTGACAAAACGGTACAACGAATCGGCTGAAAAGACCGGGCGCACCTCTGCGCAGACCAAGGAGCTGAAAGCCGCTCTGGCCTCTGCCCGAGCCGAACTGAAAGAGACCACCTCGGCCCTGAAATCAGCCAACGTCGGCATGACGGAGTTTGGCGGTTCATCCGAGACCGCCAGCGGCTCTCTCACCGGAGCCATCACCAAAGCCAACCTGCTTACAGGCGTCATCTCCAAAGTAAGCTCCATGGCCCTGTCTGCGGCCAAGGATTTTATTCAGACCGGTATCCAGTATAACGCCCAGCTAGAAAGCTACACCACCGGCTTTACCAACATGCTGGGCAGCGCTGAGGCGGCCAAAGCGGCCATGGACGCCATTCAGGAGGACGCCGCCCGCACCCCCTTTGACGTGGCGAGCCTGACACAGGCCAACCAACTGCTCATCAGCGCCGGTGAAAACGCGGGTTACTCCCGCAAGGTCATCATGGCGCTGGGCGATGCTGTCTCGGCCACCGGCGGCGGCAATGCAGAGCTGTCCCGCATGTCGGCGAACTTGCAGCAGATCGCCAACGTGGGCAAGGCGTCCGCTATCGACATCAAGCAGTTTGCCTATGCGGGCATCAATATCTATCAGGTTTTGGCAGACTACACCGGAAAATCGGTGCAGGAAGTCCAGAAGATGACCATCAGCTATGATTTGCTGTCGCAGGCCCTTATCGCGGCCAGCGAAGAGGGCGGACGATATTACAACGCCATGGACACCCAAAGCCAGACCATGAATGGCCGGGTATCCACGTTGAAGGATAACGTGAGCCAGCTGGCGGGTCTTATGACCGGCGACCTGAGCAACGGCATCGGCATGGTCATCGGCAATCTGAACAATATGGTGGTGGCTGCGCAGGACGCTTACAAAAAGGATGGGTGGAAAGGTCTCGGCGAAGCGATTCTCGGCCTGGACAACCCGATCAGCACCATCATCAGCAGCTTTGGCAGGCTGGGTTCGGCGGCTGTAAGCGCTCTGGATAGAGCCAGTTACGCCCTAAACAAGGCCCTTGGCAAAAACGCCTACGCTGATTATGACAGCTACGAGGACTACCGCGCATCAACGGACCAGCAGAACTCCCGCGACCGCCGCAGGCAGGCAGCGCTAAATGGCGTTGGCATCAGCAACAAGAGCTGGTCTGAGCGGCAGGCTGAGCTTGCTGCTGCCGCTGGCTCCGGTGGCAGCTCCATCCCCACTGGCGGCAGCGGTGGGAGCTCTTCCAGCGGCAAGCCTGGCTCAAAGTCTGCCACCGAGACGGTCATTTCGTCTATCTCCAGAACGGCTACGACTACCACTCAGAATGCCCTCGGCACCGTGACCACCAGCATCCAGACTCTCACCGAAAAGGTCAAGGACAGCGCAGGCAGCATCAAAGACCGAATCACCGAGACCACCACCACGACCGGCAAGGAGATGGTCGATGGCATCGAGACCACCTATAAGCAGGTGGAGACCAAGGTCAACGGCGTGGTGACCAAAACCACAAAGACGTACGACGATATGTCGAAAACGCTGGCGGCCACCCTGACCCGCACCACCAGCAAGGTAGAAGGCGGCGTGACCACGGCGATTCAGGAAGTCACCAAAAAATACGCCGACAACACCGAACACATCGAAAAGACTGAGACCATCACCGAAGAAAACATCGTCGATGGCGTGGCCCGGACCACCAAAACCATCAACACCTATATCGACGGTGTGCTCCAGAATACCAAGGTCGACACCGAAGAGGCCGAAAAAAGCATCCAGGCTGCGCTTTCCCGCACCGAAAAGTATATCTCCGAGATTCAGGGGCAGTCTGACAAAGGCATTTTCGGGCTGGTGAAGTCCCTCTTTACCGACATCAAGAACAAAGACGGCAAGGCCATCGCCGGGGATGTGGTAAAGGTCATTTTCGGGCAGGTGACGCAAGAACAACGAAACACCATCCTGAAGTGGGCAGACGATGCGATGACCGCCATCAATGAGCACTACGCGCAGGGCGGCATTCAGGGGGCGCTGCAGAGCATTGCAGGCCTCTTCAGCAACGGCATCACCCCGGCGGTCAACGGCTCCACCAAAGAAGTGCAGAGCTTTGCCGCCGCCATGAAGGGCCTTTCCGGAACCGGAGGCTCCGGCGGCATCGTCAGCAGCATCCTCAAGCTGTTCGGCGGCGGTACGAAGGCTGCGGCGGCTGCCGGTGAAGCCGGGGCCGGGCAGGCCATTGCGTCCGCAGCGGGCGGAGCGGCCTCCTTTTTCCCGGAGTGCCTTGCCGTGCTGGCCGTCATTGCAGAGGGCGTTGTGGGCTTCAAGATGGGCCAGAACGCCCGCGCCCGCGAGGATTCTGGCGAAGAGCGCTCTCTGGGAAGCAAGCTCCTCTCCGGCGCGCTTCTGGCGGCAACCGGCCCTATCGGCTGGATCAGCTACTTCTTCGGCAAAAAGTTTGGCAAAAAGTCCTCGTCTTCGTCTGCTGCGGCAGAAAGCACCTCGTCTGGCGCCATGAGCTATCTGGACATTCAGGACGCCTACTGGTACGGCAACGAGCGGGCTTTTGCGGGCTACGACTACCGCAGCGACCCCTTTACCTACAACCCCAACAACAATTCCGTCCCCAAGTATCAGGCGGAGATACAGGCTCAGCTTGCAAAGCTGAGCGCCGTAGTGGAGCAGTATCTGCCTGATGTGGCAAATCAGCAGATCGTGCTGGATGACGGCACCATTGTGGGCGCTCTCGCCCCCGACATGAACGACCAGCTAGGCCATATCCAGATGCTTGCAGAAAGGGGTAACTGAGATGTACGAGATTTTTGCGTATCCCTACGGTGACCCCGAAAACAAGCTGACCGTCTATCAGCCGGGCAACCGACAGGCTGTGGTGCTGTCGCCCAAGCTTACCCGCGAGGTGAGCAAGGGCGGCAGCCTTACTTTTACCATGCTGCGCACCCACCCCTGCTACGAATCCATGCAAAAGATGTCCACTGCTGTGGCGGTGCATCAGGACGGCAAGGAGATATGGCGGGGACGGGTACTCAGCCACGAAGCCGACTGGCTCAACCGCCGGGTCATCTACTGCGAGGGAGCTCTCAGCTATTTTAACGACAGCTGCATTACCCCCTTCAACTACGAGGGCAAGCTGAGGGATTTTTTGGAATACCTCATCAAAGCCCACAACTCCCAGATCTCCGGCGGCGACGGTTACGAGGAACAGACCAGCTACGACAAAATGAAAAAGTTCGAGCTGGGCAGGGTGACTGCCGCCCTCGGCGACCTCGTGGTGAGCTACGGCGACCGCAACCAGTACGGCGTTGGCGAGGACTACGGCAGCACATGGGACATCATCAGCAAAATGGTGCTCAAGACCTACGGCGGCTACGCTTACTGCACCTATAACTCCACCACCGGCATGAACGTGCTCAACTACTGCGACCAGGCATACGAGGCTGACCGGCAGACCGCCCAGAACATCGAATATGGCGTGAATCTGCTGGATTTTACCGAAAAGACCGACACCAACGACCTTTTTACCCGCATCTGGCCGATGGGCAACAAGCACACTGTCGAAGAGACCAAGACCCAGTGGAAGTACAAATTTCTCTGGTTTAAGTGGGGCTCGACTACCGTGACGACCGGCACCCACGAAGAGCGCTACGGCATCAACGGCACGAGCCAGAGCGCCGTGGACAAGTACCTCCCGAAAAAAGGCTACAGCTGGAATCGGGAGTACGGGTGGATACAGAACGACGAGGCCGTAAAAAAGTTTGGCGTGGTCTCCAAGATCAGGGAGTTTGACACGGACAGCAGCGACGCCACCTTTGCCGCCGCGGTGCAGGACCTGGAAAAGAACGACCTCATGACCATGAGCTATGAGGTCAAGGCCGTTGACCTTGTGGATGCTGGCTATGATACCGAGCGGCTGACCTTTGCCAGCTTTGCCCATATCATCAGCAAGCCCCACAGCATCGACGTGATCATGCTCTGCACCAAGCTTGTGGAGCCGCTCGACCACCCGGAAAAGAAGGAGTACACCTTTGGCATGACCCGGCGCACCCTCACTGACCGGGCCGTGGCAAATCTTGGCGTGACCAACGAGCTCTCCGAAAAGACGGCATCCACCAGCCGCTACGCCAGCGCCACGCAGGTGGACACCACCCAGGCGGGCAAGACGGCCAGCGACTTTATCGACTACACACCCGCCTCCGGCATGACCGTTGGCCACGCCAGCATCACGGCCAACATCCATTTCGGGACGGACGGCCTGACATTCTCCGGCGTGAAAAACGGCACCGAGCTGCAAAGCTGGTCGGGCTCCACCTTTGCGGCCCAGACCACGAGCACAGACCTCTCCGGCTATGCGGCGGTGCTGCTCACCTACGACGGCGACGCCGCAGCGTGGGCTGCCGCCGGGGGCAGTGGCCGGGCCTTTGCGGTGCTGCCGGTAAACGGCAAAACATACTCCATCCTCTTCCCCGGCGCTCTGGCCCAGCGGCGGGACGTCAAGGCGTCCAAAAGCGGCGTGACCTTTGGCAGCGGATACCGACAGACGGCTGCAGGCACATGGGCGCAAGATGATACGGCCTGCCGCCCGGAGGCGCTGCAGGGCTTTATGTAAAGGAGCGTGATTTTTATGGGCAAGCTCATGGGGGCAAAAATCGGCTCTCTGCACACCTTGGACGACCTCGGCCTTTACCTGTTGGTTGGCAGCCCGCTCATCTCCGGCGCAGAGCCGGACAAAAAGCTTGTGCAGGTGCCGGGCGGCGATTTTCTGCTCGACCTCACCCGGGCTGTGGATGGCAAAGTACACTACCTCCAGCGCACCATCCGGCTTGACCTCAAATGCAAAGCTCCGCCGGATGAGCGCCGCAAGGTGCAGAGCATCCTCGAAAACGCCTTGCAGGGGCAGTGGCTGCGCTGCGTACTGGACGAGGACCCGGCCAACTTCTGGCTTGGCCTGTGGACAGTGTCGCCCCAAAGCAGAGACCGGCATACCGGCACATTTTCCATCACCGGCACGTGCAATCCCTACAAGTACAATGCCACCGCCTACGCGGGCGCAGACTGGCTGTGGGACGATTTTTATTTTGATGAGGACGTCATCTATGACAAGCCCACGGAGGTAAAGAGCCTGTGAACAAAACTTTCGAAGAAAACATCAACGACATCCGCAAGGCAAAGCGGGGCGTCGAGGTGCGGGAGGCTATGGCTGAGAGCCTTGAGTATGTGGAGGGCTTTGCCTCCACCGCCACCCAAAAGGCAGAGGAAGCCGCAGCCAGCGCCGAAGCTGCCGCCGAGTCCAAGGAAGCCGCCGCTGCCTCGGCCCGGACCGCAGAGCAGCAGGCGGGCATTGCCACGCAGCGGGCCGAGACTGCCACGCAGCAGGCCGAGGCCGCCGAAAGCTCCAAGGCTGCCGCTGCGGAGTCCGCCAAGCGGGCAGAGCAGTTTGCCAAGGAGACCGAGGGCCGCGTCACCACCGACCCCACCCTGACCGTCAAGGGCGCTCCCGCAGACGCCAAAGCCGTGGGCGACCGCATCAACGCTATCAAAATCGAGACCGACAAGACCCTCACCATCTCCGGCGCGGCGGCGGACGCTGCGGCCACCGGCGTGCGCATCAAGCTGTTGGAGTTGGTGCAGGGCGTGGACGTGAGCGGCATCAGCTTTGTTTCGGCCTTTGACACGCTTGACGGCGTAGAGCTGACAGGTGTGTGGAACAAGCCGAAGAGCCGGGTGGAGTTTTGAGAGAAAGGAGGATTAGAATATGCAGATTAAAGACTTAGCCATCGGGGACGGATACGTCTATCTGATGGAAGACAGCACCAAAGTCAAGTTTTATGTACTGTGCCACAACTATGAGTCGGGACTGAACGGCAAGGGAAGGACGCTGTTTTGCCGGGAGAGTCCGGCTACGAGCGGGGTCCATAATGTGTCTAAACGAGATACTTACCTTGTCAATAACAGCGGTGAGGACACCTGGTACAAAAACACCTATGTGAATAAGTTTTCCGAAGAAGTACGGAACTTGATCGGCATGACAAAATATGCCGGTCATTATGTTCGCTATTATGACCATTCCAGTACTGGCGGTGGTAACGGAATAGCACTTGACGGCGACACATACAAGTCAAGCTTTTTCCCTATTTCGGCAGCGGAAGTCGGGGCATCGGGCTACTCCGATGGCTCTGCGCTTTCCTCAGCCGCAATCAGCAGGATCGGCAGCATTCGAACCCGCTACGGAAGCGGCATCTGGACGAGAAGTCCATATATGCGCATTACATATACTGATGGGTCGCATTGGCCGGAAACCCATTACTATGCCAACAGCGTCTACATAGCTTCCGCAAGCGGCTCCAGTGTTACGACTGCCGAAGGCACTTACGGCAGTAGTTACGGCTACCTTCCATGCTTCACTTTGTCGGAAGACCTGTACATCGACAAAGACGGCTTCGCCTCAGCAAACCAGCCGCCGGAAGTAACCAGCGATGCAGGCGAGAGCGGCGTGGCTCTGGGCGAGAAGAACACGACGTTTACTCTGGCCTACACCGTGACCGACGGCGACGGAGACCCCATGACCATCACCGAAAAGGTGAACGGCGTGGCGCTGGCCGTCCGCGAGAACGTGGCCTCCGGCACCGAACTCACGGTACAGTGCCTGAGCGAGAAAGCCCTGTTCCAGCAGATCCTCAACGGGGAGAACACATTGGTGCTGGAAGCGGACGACGGCAAGACCTCGACAGAGTGGACCGCTACCTTTACCAAAAATGTGACAAGCGCCGTCCTCTCGCTGGCCCAGCCCCTGACGGCGGACGACACCATCACCGTGGCCGCGCTGACGCTCGAGGGCAGTTTTCCGGCAGATATGAGCCTGACCGTGGAACTGACAAACAACGCCTTAGACGACAGCCCCGTGTGGGAGACCGTGACGGACATCCAGAGCGGCGAGAGCCGGGCCTTTGTACACCACGCCTTTACCAACAAGACCGCCGCCAAGGGAGCGGCCTTTAACTACAAGGTGACGATTGCCCGGGGAGCTTCCGGCGTCGGCGGCACTATCACCATGATTGGAGGTGTCATCGGATGAGTCTTTACAAGATGGATAAAAGCCTGAAAGAACTCCACCAGAAGCTGGAAGATGAGCGGAAGCTCAGGGAGTTGCCCGGCCTCGTGGCGGGAATCGAAGACGCCCTGTGTGAGCAGGACATGGTATCACAGGAGCGGCTGGCGACTATCGAGGACTCGCTGTGCGAGCTGGATGCCGCCGTCAACAAGTAAGGAGGACTTCAAAATGGATAAAATCTGGGCAAACAGACTGATCGCCGGCACCAAGGAATGGGCAGAAATGCCCGCAATCCGCCACGCCGGGGTCAAGCGGGAGCTTGGCAAGAGGGTTGCCGAGGGCGAAATCGCCCCTGAGCAATACAAGGAGATTACGGGGGAGGACTACGATGGGTAAGCTGCTGGAACTGCTGGAAAAGCTGGTGCGGGCTATCTTTGGCCCGGGGGACGAGCGGGACATGGGTGAACCTGAGCCTACGCCCCAAGCCCCCAAGGCAGAGGCTGTCACCGGTTGGGAGGGGGGCCCGCCCTACCGGTACATCGACGTGAGCCGGTATCAGGGCGAAATCGACTGGGCGCAGGTGGCAGCAGCGGGCTACAGGGGAGCGATGCTCAAGACGGTATCCACCAACTACAAGCTCTCCAAGCGGTCGGACGGCCTGTATATCGACCCGACCTTTGAGACCAACTACCGCAACGCCCGGGCTGCGGGTCTGGACGTGGGCGTCTACTACTACACCTATGCCACCAGCGAGGCCATGGCCGACGAAGAGCTGGCCATGCTGCGGCAGGCGGTGTACGGCAAGGAGTTTTCTCTCCCTGTCTGCGTGGACGTGGAGGAGAACAAGCTCAAGCAGCTGTCCACGCTTGACCTGTCCAACCTGACCGCCTACGCGCTGGAACAGGTTGAGCGGATGGGTTTTTACGCCCAGCTCTACACCTACACCGGTTACAAGTATGAGCTGGACATGGCGAGGCTGTCCTCTCGGTGGGACGTCTGGCTTGCCGACTACACGGGCGAGCCGCCTGCTGTTACCTTTAAGTACAACGCTCACCAGCACACCAGCAAGGGCGCTGTGCCGGGCATCTCTGGCAACGTGGACCTCAACGTCACTACCCTCAACTATCCCCGTATCATCGAGAAGAAGGGTCTGACCCGTCTTCGGGAGGGCGCATGAGCGAAGCAATCATCGTAGCCATTATCACCGGCGGTCTGAGCCTGATCGGCGCGATCGTCTCCAACAACCGCACCGCCCAGAGCATGGACGCCAAGCTGGACAAGCAGCAGGCGGTGACCGAAACCAAACTGGAAGAGCTGACCCGGGAAGTCCGGACACACAACAATTTCGCCCAGCGTGTCCCGGTGCTTGAAGAACAGATGAAGGTGGCAAACCACCGCATTGCAGACCTCGAAAAAGAGAGAGGAGAGTAATACATGGCAACGATCAATAACATTTTGGGCGTTATCCCCGCCCCGGTGGCGGCAGTGCTGATGCTGGGGGGCGTGATCTTTTACGCTCTGGGCTGCATCCGGCTGGGCTACGGCGCAGCGGTAAAGCCGCTGGTGCTGGACCTCATCGAGCGGGCAGAGCAGGAAATCCAGGGGACAAAGCGCGGCGCAGAGCGCAAGGCGTGGGTGGCAAAGACCCTGCGGGCTGCCCTCGGTGCCAGCAAGTGGGGCAAGCTTATCAGCTGGGCCATCACCGATGAGACTATCGGCAAAGTTATCCAGTTTTTCTTTGACCGCGCAAAGGCGGCACTGCAAAAGCAGTAAGGAGTAAGACTATGAGCAGCACTACATACGACCGATATTATTACGACCAGCGCGTTTACCCAATTCTTCTTGCGTGGCACGGTAAAAATCGAGCGAATCGCGCAACGAGACGCGCAGAAAGGCGCAACGCCGGACAGCTGCCGCAGCCCTTCTGGCTCGGTGCTGCCTGTGGCGGCGGCTCGTGTAGTGCTGCCCGCTGCGCTGCAAGGACTTGACCGACAGCAGATGACCGCCGCCATCAAAAACGCACCGCTTGGGAGGGTAGACCGTAAGATAGCCTTACTTCGGTACGTTGAGCGGCTTCCGCTGCCGGACATTGCGGCACAGACACATTACAGCCGGACGGCGATAGGCTACCGACTGAAAAGCATTGAAAAAATGCTTGGATAAGCAAATTCCCCGGTGTTCCGTTTGGAGCATCGGGGGTTTTCTTTATGCAAGCGCCTCTTTGACGGTCTTGCAGTGCAAAGAAACGTGCTTAAAGAAGCTTCTGGCTTCCTCATAGGTGGCAAAGCGGACGGTGGCTTCTGCTCCAAACTCGCCTGTTTCGCGCACAGTGACGGAGTATACCCGGCCTTCAGGGTAGATGCTGTTCACCAGCGGCTGCCGGTTCGGCATCAGCGGGGATGGGATGGATGTGAGCTCTCCGCTTAATGTGGTGCAAAACTCGTCATAGTGGCTTACCCCATCTTCCGTGATGAGGTCGGGATTCTTGATTTTGCTGTTCATAAGGTCGACCTTCCTTTCAGTTACATAAGAGCATCTCCGCACTTTCGGGAGCAGCACTGGCGTTCTTTTTCACAGGGGTAGACTTTAAAAGTCTTGCCGCATATCGTACACCTTTTTTCTATCATGCGGCTCATCCCTGTAAATCAGCGATGGTAACGCCGCAAGCGGCTGCGATCTTTTCGAGGGTAGACACTCTCGAGACTGCCTTGCCGGACTCTGCATGCTGAATGGTTGCAGTGGACAGCCCGGTTTTTTCTGCCAAGGCCCGGATGGTTAATCCTGCGCTTTCTCTGGCTGCCTTGATTTTGACGGCAGACACGCCAAGCGTCTTGTAATCGGGCGAGTCATACCCAATCACGAACAACCCTTGCTGTTCCATCGGCAACGCCTTGAGCGAATAGCTTTTCTCTGCATCCTCAATGTCAACGTCCTTCAGGACGTAGGAGCAGGCATTGTCAAGCTCCGGGGTCATTTTATGGAGCTTGTGCGCCAGCGTTATTTTCATCATCACGCCACGCACGGGAAACCTCGTAGCGTTGTCAAGGTCTTCCTGATTTACATGGTCAGGGGTGCAGGCTTCGTCCAGTAAGTGGTACAGCTTGCCGAGATTACGGATGGTAGTGTTTTCCATGGTGTCCTCCTACTCGTTACTTGTTCAGCGTATTCATCACGGCGTTGTAAACGGCGTTGTAATGCTTTTCATGTTCTTCGCCAACAGCAAGCTCTTTTTCGACTTTTGCTTTCTGATAGGCCCGCTCTTCGCCGTAGATTTCGTTCTCGATTTCATCGGGGATCTCGACGAATGCCTGCTGCTTTTTACCATTGGCCATCACATACACGCCGAAAGCGTAATGCACGTTCTCCGGCCAACGCCCGATCTGCTGCTTGTAGGCACCAGCCTTCATTTCGCGACCGTTCACGAGCAGAGAATTGATGGTGTACTGCCACTTGCGGCAAGGGACCGCAACCTCGTTGCCATCATTCCAGAGGGTTTCTTCGGTGATGACCTTTTTGTCAATGTCGAGTTCGATTTTTGCGCCGCGGGCGGTATTCCAAGAGTATTTCATTTTTTGTCCCTCCATTTGTGTTTCCTTCTGACGCCATCATTATACCACAAAACTAATACAAGTGATACAGGCATAGTCACCAGACTTTGCCTTATTTTTTTGTCTATTTTGTATCAGTTGTATTAGTTTTGGCTGGGTCGCAATCAAACTCTAATCAAGATTTAATCAGGCGTTTTTGTCCTTCGTTATGCGTTCGTTGTCTCTTAACTCTCCTTAAAAAGATAAACTGAGCACAAAGGGAGGGGAGCGCCATGTGGCACAAGTTTAACCCCAACCCCCACGGAAGCAGCGTCGGAGACTGTGCCGTGCGGGCGGTAGCTGCAGCCACTGGGCAGAGCTGGGAGCAGGCCTACATTGGATTGGCGCTGACCGGCTTTGCTCTCGGCGATATGCCCAGCGCCAACCGCACATGGGGCGCATACCTCCAAAAGCACGGATTCAAGCGCCGCCTTGTCGAGGCGGACTGCACCACCTGTTACACGGTGACAGATTTTGCCCGGGAGTACCCGAACGGCGTGTATGTACTGGGCTGCTCCGGCCACGTTCTGGCCGTCATCAACGGCGACTGGCTGGACAACTGGGACAGCGGCGCAGAATGCCCGATCTACTACTGGTACAAGGAGGACTAAACGATGCCGTACAATCCATATGGCTATCAAATGCCAAACTACTACGGGCAGCCTATGCCTGACCAGCTCACGCAGCTGCGGCAGAATGCCGGGTATCAGCCGCCCATGATGAGCCAACCGACAGGGCAAAGCTCCCCATCTACGCCTCCGATCATCTGGGTGCAGGGCGAAGAGGGCGCAAAAGCCTACATGGTAGCCGCCGGGAACAGCGTGCTCTTGATGGATAGCGAGAACAGCGCCTTTTACATCAAGAGCACGGACGCAAGCGGAATGCCGCTGCCGCTCAGGGCCTTTGATTACAAGGAGCGCACCACGGCAGCTAAGATGCCCGCTCAGGCCGTCCAACAGCCCGGCGGGGAGTTTGTCACCAGGGCAGAGTTTGACGCCCTGGCAGCCCGCTGTGCAGCGCTGGAAAAGCAGGAGCCCACAAAAACCGAAACGGAGGTCAAGTAATTATGGCAAACCCTCTTTTTAATGCACTGGGCGGCGGCAAAGCATCCTCCACGGCCGGCCCTATGGGGCAGTTCGGACAGATGATGCAGCAGTTCCAACAGTTCAAGGCCAACTTTCAGGGCGACCCAAAGCAGGAGGTGCAAAAGCTCCTGCAATCCGGGCAGATGAGCCAAGACCAGCTCAACCAGCTTCAGGCAATGGCTCAGCAGTTCCAGCAGTTTTTGCAATAAGTCGTAACCGTGGCCACGGTTGAGATACACTTTTAATCAAAAATTCCGAAAGGAGTACAAAATGTCTCTTTCTTCTGACAACATCGGCCTGACTATGCCGGTGCAGCCCGCCAATACCAACAATGGCAATGGCTTTGGCTTTGGCGGCGATGGTTCGTGGTGGATCATCGTGCTCTTCCTTTTCATCTTCTGCGGCTGGGGCGGTAACTGGGGCGGCAATCGCGCCGGTGCCGGCGCCGGCGTCGTGGATGGCTACATCCTGACCAGCGACTTCGCCAACATCGAACGCAAGATCGATGGCGTAAACAACGGTATGTGTGACGGTTTCTACCAGCAGGCACAGCTCATCAACGGCGTCCAGCAGACCGTGAGTAACGGCTTCATGTCCGCCGAGATCAGCCGTGCAAATCAGCAGGCGGCATTCATGCAGCAGCTCTCTGCAATGCAGATGCAGCAGCAGAACTGCTGCTGTGAGACCCGGTCTGCTATCCAGGGCGTCAACTACAATCTGGCTACCCAGTCCTGCGAGACCCGGAACACCGTGCAGAACGCGACCCGGGACATCGTAGACAACCAGAACCAGAACGCCCGGGCTATCCTGGACGCTCTCACAGCTCAGCGCATCGAGGCAAAGGACGCCAAGATCGCGGAGCAGAGCCAGCAGCTCTTTGCGGCTCAGCTTGCAGCTTCCCAGGCGGCGCAGAATGAGACCCTCAAGGCATACATGAGCGGTCAGCTGGCCTACTACAACCCGCGTCCCGTTCCTGCCTTCCCGGTTCCTGCGCCGTACCAGTACGGTAACTGTGGCACCGGATGCGGCTGTAACGGCTGCGCATAACCAAATAATGGCAACTGGTGTCATTTTGTCACCTGTTCAGCCCTGAGCTGATTTTGCAAACCAGAGCGCCGGGGCAGAAGTCCCGGCGCTTTTATTTATGAAAGGAGCCGATAAAATGGCTGAATTTAGCAACTCCAACACCGTCACGGTGGCGGCGGGTGAAAACCTTCCCCTGACCGAGACCGCCGTGAAAGCCCCCGCCTGCATCATGCACCGTGAGGGCAGCGGCCTCGTGACCCTGCGCGGCCTGACAAACCAGTGCAAAGCCCGCTTCAAGGTGAGTTTTGGCGGCAATATCGCCGTTCCCACCGGCGGCACTGTGGGACCCATTTCCGTGGCGCTGGCTGTCGGCGGTGAGTCGCTGACCAGCGCGACCGCGATTGTCACCCCGGCGGCAGTCGAAAATTACTTCAATGTTTTCGTGGCTGCGTTCATCGAGGTGCCGCGTGGCTGCTGCGTGACCGTGGCGGTTAAAAACACCAGTACGCAGGCAGTCGGCATTGCAAACAGCAATCTGATCGTTGAGCGGGTAGCATAAGAAAGGAGATAAAGTCATGCTGGATAAACTGAATCATTTGAAGGATGAGATGTGCGACGAGCTCATGGAGCTGACCGACAAAAAGAACCGCTCTCCGGGCGATGTTGAGATGATCGGCGAGATCGTGGACATCATTTTGGACATTCACCGCATCGAGGATTACTGCGAGGGCGGCGAGTACAGCCGTACAGGCGAGTGGGAAGCCGACATGCGCGGATCCTTCAACCACGACGCCGGAAACGGTTACAACCGGGGCAACAGCTACGCCAACCGTGGCCGTCACTATGTGCGCGGACACTACTCCCGCACGGATGGCCGTAATCGCATGATCTCTGACATTGAGGACATGATGCAGGACGCCACCGGCGCAGAGCGAGACGCTTACAAACGCGCGGCGGACATTCTGCGCAACGCATAAGGGAGGAGGGCGGCAAGTATGGACATCGACGAGATCAACACCCATATCCACAAGCTGAAATGCGGATCGACGGACTGGCAGAGCGTGGAAAAACTTGCCGCCCTCTGCACCGTGAGGAATGAGCTGGAAGAAAAGCAGGCACCGGCAGAAATGCAGACTCAAGCGCTGCCTCCCGCGTCGTACCCGGCGGCATGCTCCACAAAAGCAAATCCGCAAAGCGAGTTCGTGGAAGCGGCCAGCGCCGCGCCCTTTGGAGGCTTGATGGAAGTGCTTGATGAGCACATGAGCGCCATAAAGCTTGCATACCCGAAAGAGTATGAGTTGGTCATGCGGAAGATAACCGCATTGTAAAACGACACAAAATGTGTTATTTTTACATACAGCCAAAACTTGAAAAGTTGAATTTTTAAGTTTAATAAGCTAACGTAAGGCTAACAAACTTTGAATTTTTATCGATAAATGGTAAAATAAAACTGATTTGTAATCAGTGGGTTGCAGGTTCAACTCCTGTCAC
>UMIB01011890.1_pt1 | contig 21546 bp, 19 predicted proteins | sample 1965641 | NCBI WGS metagenome assembly UMIB01 (sample SAMEA4836110, study PRJEB28245) | human gut metagenome | biome: gut microbiome; material: fecal sample | place: Denmark | collected 2008
ATAAACACTGGGTTTATTTATCCAAGCTCTTCATTGTCGGGAAGAGCAGAACATCACGGATTGCAGGAGAGTTGGTCAGCAGCATTACCAGACGGTCGATACCGTAACCGATACCGCCGGTAGGAGGCATACCGATCTCCAGTGCGTTCATGAAATCTTCATCGGTCGTATTGGCTTCCTCATCGCCTGCTGCCAGGGCAGCTTCCTGCGCCTTGAAACGCTCTCTCTGGTCGATGGGGTCATTTAACTCGGAATAAGCATTACACATTTCACGTCCGTAGATGAACAGCTCGAAACGCTCTACATAATCAGGCTTGTCCGGCTTTCTCTTGGTCAGAGGAGAGATCTCTACCGGATGATCCATGATGAATACGGGCTGGATCAGATGCTCTTCTACGAACTCCTCGAAGAACAGGTTCAGGATATCGCCCTTGGCATGACGCTCTTCGTAGTGTACACCCTTCTCGTCTGCCAACTTCTTCGCAGCAGCGGTATCGGGAATCTGGTCGAAGTCAACGCCTGCGTATTTCTTGACAGCATCTACCATGGTCAGTCTCTCAAAAGGCTTGCCCAGGTCGATGGTCTCTTCTGCATAAGGGATCACGGTAGTACCGCATACTTCCTGTGCCACATAGCGGAACATGTTCTCAGTCAGATCCATCATTCCGTAATAGTCGGTGTATGCCTGGTACAGCTCCATCAGTGTGAATTCCGGATTGTGTCTGGTGTCCAGACCTTCGTTACGGAATACACGGCCGATCTCGAAGACACGCTCCATGCCACCGACGATCAGTCTCTTCAGGTACAGCTCCAGGGAGATACGCAGCTTCACGTCCTCATCCAGCGCATTGTAATGGGTCTCGAAAGGTCTTGCTGCCGCACCGCCGGCATTGGATACCAGCATGGGCGTCTCTACTTCCAGGAAGCCCTGTCCGTCCAAATAACGGCGGATGGCACTGATGATCTTAGAACGCTTTACGAAAGTATCCTTAACATCCTGATTCATGATCAGGTCGGTATAACGCTGACGATAACGGATATCGGTATTGGTCAGGCCATGGAACTTCTCAGGCAGGATCTGTAAGCTCTTGGACAGCAGTATTACCCGGGACGCATGTACGGAGATCTCGCCGGTCTTGGTCTTGAAGACTTCGCCCTCGATACCTACGATATCGCCCACATCATACTTTTTGAAATCCGCATAGGACTCTTCTCCGATGCTGTCTCTTGCTACATATACCTGAATGTTGCCGGGCAGATCCTGTACATTACAGAAGGATGCCTTACCCATGACACGTTTGGACATTACACGTCCGGCGATACGGACGGTCTTGCCTTCCAGTTCTTCGAAATTATTCTTGATATCGGTGCTGTGATGGGTCACATCATATTTGGTGATCTGAAAAGGATCCTTGCCTGCCTGCTGCAGGTTAGCCAGCTTCTCGCGCTTTACCTTAAGCAGCTGATGAATATCCTGCTCCTGTACATTTGTGTTCTGTGTATCTGCCACTTTTTTCCACTCCTTACTCTGTCTTACTTACTCAACGTTACTTCTCTGGATCTCCAGAATCTTATATGAGAATACACCTGCGGGTGTCTCTACTTCAACGGTATCGCCGACCTTATGGCCGATCAGTGCCTTACCTACGGGGCTCTCGTTGGAGATCTTGCCCTTTAAGCTGTTGGCCTCGGTGGAACCTACGATCTTGTAATCCAGCTCTTCGCTGTATTCAATATCCAGGATCTTGACCTGGCAGCCGATGTTGATCTTATCCAGATCTACTTCATCCTCGACTACGACTTCTGCGTTCTTCAGGATCTTCTCCAGCTCTTCGATACGGGCTTCGATGTCTCTCTGCTCATCCTTCGCTGCATCGTACTCAGCGTTCTCGGACAGGTCTCCCTGCTCTCTTGCTTCCTTGATCTTCTGGGCAACTTCCTGACGTTTTACCACTTTCAGATCATGTAACTCATCCTCATATTTTCTGAGGCCTTCGTAGGTCAAAATGTTTTTCTTTTCCTGCATGATACCGCACCTTCCTGTTTTCTATATTTTGTGCTGCCGACACTCCCGGCAACATAACTGCCTAATCAACCGGGTTATTATACCCATTTTTACTGATGGTGTCAAGGTATTCCAAGGCTTTTCGCGGGTCTTTCCACTCTTTTTTCATGGAAAAATAACGGATCTGCGGACATCCGGACGCGACACGGCGTTCCTTTTCCTCTGATGCCGGAAAATCCAGCCAGACGCTGCCCGCTGCCAGCCCGCCACCATAGACTTTGTCGCTGTCGCAAAAATCCAGCACCACGCAGGGTGCCGTCGCCTCCAGCCGCACCCTGTCGTAATCTGCTGCTTCCGGTAGCAGACGGATCTCCGGGATCAGCCCGTATTCGTCTTCCAGCTCCCAGGTAAGTCTCTCCTCGTCCTCCCGGAATTCCCTCGCCGTGAGATACCACTTCATGCTGTGAAGTTCCTGCGCATATTCGAGAATGACATACGGCAGAAAAGGATTGTGCCCCAGCACGATCAGATCCCGCCACAGGGGCTCACCTTTTGCCTTTTCCCCATAGGCAAGCAGATGTTCCACCCATTCCTGCTGCAGATATTCCCGAAATTCCCTTCCGTAATAAAAAGACAGGGGTTCACGGCACACAATGTATGTGTGGTCCGGATCCTCTGTCAGTTCCTGCAATTGTTCCCGGAGTATTTGCTCCGTCTGTTTCTGCTCCGTGCTACCCGCTAACGTCACTGCTGCCCTGACCAGGCGGTAGTCACGAAATAAATATTCCGTCCGGCGAACAGTCACCGCCTCCGTAGCTTCCTGCGTTTTTGCAGTTTTCCACAGTGCCCGGAATATTTTAAAAAGTTTTCCCCGGGGAACGTTTCCCTTCTGCACAGGCTGTGACTTACACACCGCTGCCCGTGCCCCCTGTTCCACGGATTGTCTCACCGGATAGAGATACAAAATAGTGTCCATGCTACAGTGTATGCAGCCGGCCCGATTATATGCACAGTGCTGCATCATACAAAACCATATTCTATACAGTCTTCCGCAGACGCTGCTGTACACCGGGCTTCCGGCACTACTCTTCATCCGGGAATATGTCATGCACGCCCCGGATGAGTTCGTCCATTTTCTCCATGGTGTTGATGGTCTGACGGAAATGGGCAGAATGAGGCATTCCAACGGTATACCAGGACAGATGCTTGCGCATCTCCCGGACGCCGGTATATTCGCCCTTGTATTCCAGCTGCAATGCCGCATGGCGCAGGATCAGCTCCCGCTTCTCTCTGTTCGTGGGGCGTGCCGGGATCGTGCCGTCTGTAAGGTACGAGACCACTTCCCGAAAGATCCAGGGATTTCCCTCCGCCGCCCGGCCGATCATGACGCCGTCACAACCGGTCTGCTCCATAATGGCTTTCGCTTTCTCGGGGCTGTCCACATCGCCGTTACCGATGACAGGGATCTTCACCGCATTCTTCACCTGTGCGATGATGTCCCAGTCTGCCTGTCCACTGTAATACTGGGCTCTGGTCCGTCCGTGCACCGCTACCGCTGCCACACCGCAGGCTTCCGCGATCTTCGCGATCTCCACGGCATTGACATGGTCATCATCAAAGCCTTTCCGGATCTTCACGGTCACCGGCTTGTCGATGGCTTTGACTAGCGCCGTCAGGATCTGCTCCACCAGCTTCGGATCCTTCATCAGTGCGGAACCCTCACCGTTATTCACTACCTTCGGTACCGGACATCCCATGTTCAGATCCAGAATGGAAAAAGGACGCTCCTCGATGCGTTTTGCCATCTCCGCAAGGATCTGCGGATCAGAACCGAACAGCTGCAAGGAAGCAGGCACCTCATCGGGATGGATCTCCATAAGGCTGTCAGTATTTTTATTGTTATAATAGATTGCCTTGGCACTCACCATCTCCATGCACACCAGTGCTGCTCCCATTTCTCTGCAGAGCAGACGAAATGGCAGGTCGGATACGCCTGCCATGGGTGCCAGGATGATGGGATTATCCAGGGTCACATTGCCAATCTGTAATTTCTTCATAATTTCTCCGTGATCCGGTATCCTAATTTATAGATTCTTTTACGTATCCTGTTTGCGGATCTTGCCTGCGAATACTACTTCCGGTTCTTGTCGTAAATGATCCGCAGTCCATCCAGCGTCAGAGAGCTGTCATAGATATCAATGCTATCGGTCTCGTCTGCGATGGCACGCCCCAATCCCCCGGTGGCTACCACCTTCAGATTAGCAAGACCGCTCTCTTCCTTTACCTTGCGAACGATGTATTCCGTCTGTCCGATCTGACCATACATCAGGCCGGCCTGCATGCTGGTAATAGTCTCCTGCGCCAGAATGGTCTTCGGCTTGCGTATCTCGATATTTGGCAGCTTCGCCGTCTCTTTCCATAAGGCTTCGGAGCTGATGCGGATGCCGGGAGCAGTGATACCTGCGGTAAATCTTCCATCCTCCGTGATCAGGTCATAAGTGGTGGCAGTACCGAAATCCAGTACCAGCACCGGTCCGCCGTATTTCACATATGCTGCCACCGCATCGACGATACGGTCCGCGCCGATACCTCTGGGATCCTCCGTAGCCACCTTAATACCGCTTTTGACTCCGGGGCCTACGATGAGAGGCTTCGTATGCAGATAGCGGATGACAGAACTGGTCAGGGAATGCATCACATCCGGCACGACGCTGGCGATGATGGCTCCCTCGATATCCGAGGTCTCAATTCCGTTATTTTTCAACAGCTGTGTGATCATGATCCCATATTCATCGGAAGTTCTGGGAGTCTTTGTCATGATCCGGAAAGTAGCTGCCAGTTTTTCCCCCAGGAAGACACCCATGGTCATATTGGTATTGCCCACATCTATGACAAATATCATTCGCCGTCCTCCTCATCCAACAGTGCCGAGACATCCTCTTTTTTGATAAATACACGGTAGTACAGACTTAAGGATTCAAAAAGCTCCTGTCTGCTGCGGCGGATCTCAGCGATCAAAAGTCCGGAAGAGATCTCATCATAATAGATGTCATCATCATCCGCGTTGGTCTCCATGACTACGTTGCCGTCCTCTTCAAAAGCAATGGTGAACACGCCACCCACTTCCTCTGTGAACAGCACACAGATCACATGCAGCTCCTGCTTGATGGAGTCCGGGATCATCTTGAATTGTTCTTCGTTAAAATAATATTTTTTCTCATAGGCGTTGGCGCCACAGAGTACAACTTTGTTCTCGTCCATAATTCTCTATCCTGTTCTGTCTCAATTCTGTCACGGACTATCTGTTCCGGTCTTTTTATTCCGGTCTTTTTATTTCGGTCTTTCCATCCGGCTGTCCGTCCTGCCTTCTGCCATCCCGGAAAATGCTGTACCTGCCTACACATACCCATAGATTCCGCGGACGGATACCTCACCGGCATAGACTTCCTCTACCGTGCCGTCCTGTCTCTCTACGATAAGTTCGCCCTGGTCGTTGATACCTCTGGCAATGCCACGGTATTCTCCCTTGGGATCCAGTACACAGACCTCTCTGTCCTGGTTCAGGAGAAGCTTGGCATAGGAGTCTCTGAGCCCTTTCAGGTCATGGGTCTGTAAGAAGATCTCGTAATCCTCCTCAAAAGCTTCCATGATGTCCGCGATCAGCTGGCTGCGGGAAATACATACTCCACACTGTTCATCAATGGCTGCTGCCCGCTCCCTGATCTCCTCCGAGAATTCCTGCCTGCGCACATTGATGCCCACACCGATGACGATGTGATGGATATAACCCTGCTCCATGCTCATCTCTGTGAGGATGCCGCAGACCTTTTTTCCATCCACGACGATATCATTGGGCCATTTGATACCGACCTTCGCAGCTGCCTCCCTGCTGTCACGGCGTAGTGTCTGCCGGATGCCCTTTGCCACCGCCAGTGCCATGACTAACGTTAACATCGGCGCGCAGTCCGCATTGAAATCCGGCTTTAACATTAATGTGTAGTAGATATTCGTCGCCGCAGGACTCTCCCAGCCACGACCTCTTCTGCCACGTCCGGCGGTCTGCTGATCCGCTACGACTAACAGTCCGTTCTCCGCGCCCTGTTCCGCTTCCTGCTTTGCGCGGATATTGGTGGAATCAATACTGTCAAAAAACAATAACGGATGTCCCACCCATTTCGTCTTCAGTCTGCTCTGAATATCCGCCTGGTTATAGACTTCCTGTGCCTGTTCCACCAGCCGATAGCCGCGGTTCTGTACCGCTTCAATGACATAACCTTCTTTTTTCAATTGTCCGATGGCTTTCCATACCGCAGTTCTCGATACGCCGAACTGTTCGCAGAGCTCCTGTCCGGAGACATACACCCCGGACTCCGGTGCTCCTGCTGCCACCTGCTCCTTTTTTTCCCGAAGGAGCTCTAATATCTTTGCTTTCATACTCATAAAGTTGCCGCCATCACTGCCTTGATTGTATGCATACGATTCTCAGCCTCTTCAAATACCAGAGACTGACTGGATTCAAATACTTCATCTGTTACTTCCATCTCGGTGATACCGAATCTCTCACCCATCTGGGCGCCGATCTTGGTCTTGAGATCATGGAAGGCGGGGAGACAGTGCATGAAGATTGCCTGCTTGCCGGCATTGTCCATGACTGCTTTGTTCACCTGATAAGGAGACAGCTCCTTAATACGCTCGGTCCATACTTCGTCGGGCTCACCCATGGATACCCAGACATCTGTGTAGATCACATCCACATCCTTGGTTCCTGCCTTAACATCCTCAGTCAGTGTGATGCTGCCACCGGTCTGTGCGGCGATTGCTTCACATTCTGCCACCAGTTCTTTTGCCGGGAAATATTTTGCAGTGGTACATGCGGTAAAATGCATACCCATCTTCGCGCAGGCTACCATCAGAGAGTTGCCCATGTTGTAACGGGCATCTCCCATGTAGGTCATGCGGATCCCCTTCAGGTGTCCGAAATGCTCACGGATGGTCAGAAGATCTGCCAACATCTGTGTGGGATGGAACTCATTGGTCAATCCGTTCCATACAGGAACCTTGGAGTATTTTGCCAGTTCCTCTACAATATCCTGTCCAAAGCCACGGTATTCGATACCTTCGAACATACCTGCCAGTACTCTTGCGGTATCGGCGATGCTTTCTTTTTTACCGATCTGGGATCCGGTGGGATCCAGATAAGTGGTACCCATTCCCAGATCATGCGCTGCCACTTCAAAAGCACATCTGGTACGTGTACTGGTCTTCTCGAAGATCAGAGCCACATTTTTGCCTCGGAGAGTATCTACGGGGATTCCCTTTTTCTTTTTATCTTTCAGGTCTGCTGCCAGATCCAGCAGATATTCGATCTCTTCCGGTGTAAAATCCAGTAACTTTAAAAAATCGCGTCCCTTTAAATCCATAATACTCCTCTTTTCCGAGGCTTCTGACCTCTGCATTTTTAGCTATATGTAATCAATATACTTCATTATCCGGCGTTTTTCAACCCCTCGCAACATGCACTTTATGCTACGTTTTCTGATCCTTGGAGTAAAAAAGGATCCCTCCCGGCATTCCGGGAAGAGATCCTCTTTGATCTGTCTGATTCTATTCGGTATGACTTTTATTCTGCTTTTTTGCCGGCTGCTGCCTTGAAGGTCTCTGCTACGCTGGCAATACCCTGCAGTTCTGCGGGAAGCAGGATCGTGGTAGCCTGACCGTCTGCCACTTTTTCAAAAGCTTCCAGACTCTTTAACTTAAGGACTGCTTCGTCTGCGCCTGCTTCTCTTAGCATCTTGATACCATCGGCATTTGCCTGCTGCACCTTCAGGATGGCTTCGGCTTCACCTTCTGCCTCACGGATCATTTTCTCCTTCTCAGCTTCCGCACGAAGGATGGCTGCCTGCTTATCTGCCTCTGCACGGAGGATAGCAGACTCCTTGGCACCTTCTGCCTCCAGGATCTTCGCCTTCTTCTCACCTTCGGCACGGGTTACGGCTTCACGTCTCTCACGCTCTGCCTTCATCTGCTTCTCCATGGCATTCTGGATCTCTGCGGGAGGAATGATGTTCTTCAGCTCTACACGGTTGACCTTAATACCCCAGGGATCGGTGGCGATATCCAGTGCTGCACGCATCTTGGTATTGATGGTCTCACGGGATGTCAGTGTCTGGTCCAGCTCCAGGTCACCGATGATGTTACGCAGAGTGGTGGCAGTCAGATTCTCGATTGCCATCATAGGGTTCTCTACGCCGTAGGTGAACAGCTTGGGATCGGTGATCTGATAGAATACTACGGTATCGATCCGCATGGTTACGTTATCCTTGGTAATCACAGGCTGGGGCGGGAAATCCGCTACCTGCTCCTTTAAGTTGACTTTTCTGGCAACCTTGTCGACGAACGGGATCTTCAAATTAAATCCTACATTCCAGGTAGCCTGATAAGCACCCAGACGCTCGATGACATAGGCCTGTGCCTGAGGAACGATCTTGATACAGGATACGAAGATCCATAATACTAAAACGACAATAATGATCAATGCTAACATTTTTCCTCCTTCTGCGTACGTTTATGTACGCTGCGTATCCCTTGTACGCGCTTTTCCCTCATGTATTGGTTCTACACGATTCTTACGACTGCGGTCCCGATAGGTTTTCCGTCACTTTTGCCATCTGGGGATCCACTTTGACGATCAGCTTGACTCCGCTGACTGCCACAATGTCCACCACGGTCCCGGGCTGTAAATCCATCCCGTCCGCTTCGGTTCTGGCACTCCACTCCTGACCTCCTACCGTTACCTGTCCTATGCCCTGCAGATTGTCGATCTCACTGGTCACGATGGCCTGCCTGCCGATCATGCTTTCCACGTTCGTCCTTACGCGGTCCTTGTTGAAATACCGGACAGCGACAGGTCTGGTGAAAAATAACAGCAGCAGAGATACTGCAAAAAATAACAGGATCTGTAACCAGACCGGTCCATGAAATGCGGCAACGATCACTGCCACCACTGCGCCTCCGGCGAACCATATGCTCGTCAGTCCCAGCGTAGCGACTTCCACACCGATCGATACGATCAACACCACAAGCCACAAGGTTACCATTTCACTCATGTAATCACTCCTTTGGTTTTGTAGTTGTATCTAGTGTACTACAAATATATGTGCGTGACAACCGCTACTTTTGCACGATACTTATGGTTATTGTGCTGTCCTGGGATGTCTTTTTAGTCAAAAAGACGGCATCCCCTTTGGGACACCGCCTCTTTTGTAATTTTAATGATGCCAGGGTCAAAAGGTCTAAGCCCACATGAGCTTGCTCATAGGTGGGTAAAAGACCTTAGGACCCGCCCCGATATGAGCATAAAAGTGGGATGATAATCCCACGATATGCGAATAGAGGGTAGGATTGTGGGAGTGCGTAGCACGGAGCAATCCGTAGGCATCAAAGTCGGGGGCTTTTGACCCCGACATCATTTTAATAGAATACATGATTACCGATCACGATTCCGTCACGGCCGTTGTTACGTCTGAAGTGTGTCAGATCTCCTACATTGGATACGCCGGAGATGGCTTCTTCCGCTGCCTTGATGCAGCTTGCGTTGATCTTGCCGGATTCGTATACGGTATTTACCTTACCGTTCAATGCCGGAGTGAACTGTCCGGATGCATAGATCACACCGTGGATACTGTTAGGATAAGCACCGCTTCGTACACGGTTCATAACCACAGCACCTACTGCCAGCTGTCCTTCGTAGCTTTCGCATCCTGCCTCGCACTGGATCAGTGCTGCCAACAGCTGTGTGGTATCCGCATCGGTGGTGTACTCACCATAGTTCACATGACGCTTTGCTTCACGTTCTGCGGCTTCTCTTGCCTTGATCTCCTCTAAGGTCTCACCGGAGTCGATCTGGAAATCCAGTGTTACATATTCGGCGGACACATAGCCGTCCGTACCTTCATAGTCAATGCAGACCCATTCGGGATTGCTGCTGTCCACGACATCTATGATGTCACCCTTGGGAACCAGTCCCAATACTCCTGCATCCTGACTGGCTTCTGTTCTCACACGAAGAGTCTCCGTATTGATCTGTGCGATCATTCGTCCCACATCATTTGCCAGTGCTCTGGCATCATCACCGAACAGAAGGTATTCATTCTTCGCCCAGCCGATCAGGGTTCCGGACTGGATCTTAGTCCATCCGTCCTTCTGCTCTAAGATTGTACCTCCACAGTCCTTGTATAACTTACCGACCTTAGAAGCATCCTCGCTGGCATCGCTTCGTACATTCACGGCATCTCTTACGTTTGCCATGACCAGTCCGGAACCGATCTCATCCTCAGAGGGAAATGTCAGATTCAGTTCCTTTACTGTGGCATTGATCACCTCGGTACTGTTTCTGGAACCGGGATCTAAGATCGATGCGACACCACCGTTCAGATCATTGACATAGTTTTTGGTATTGCTTGCTTGTGCGGTCATGCTCATTTGCATGCTCAGGAAGATAGAACAGAGCAGTCCTGCACATACAGCCAGCATTCTTCTGCTTTTTGTCATCTTGATACACGCCTTTCCCACAGGAAAATTCCCCGGACGGGGTGGTATACCTGCGGCTCTACCAGTGAATAGTATATGATATATTTCTTAATATTTTCACCGGTTTGTTACAAAAATGTTAAATTTGTTACGCGGAATATCATAGCAGATGACAAAATTTTTGTCAAGTTATGGGGGGGTGGGCGCTATTTAGCCATGACAGCTCGGCTTGCGCCATTCGCAAAGTCGCGTTATCACGCTTTTCGTCACTGCGTGACTACCTTTGCTCATGAACCGACGCTCAACTCATGAACATATTCGTTCACAAAATCATGTTAACATGATTTTTGCTCTCGACTCTGTTCATGGTCGAGCTGTCACTACATACATTTCGACTTCTCGATGCAGGCGTCCATGGCATCCATCACAGCGGCGCGCAGTCCCTTCTCCTCCAGCACTTTGACTGCCTGGATTGTGGTACCTCCGGGAGAGCATACCATATCCTTCAGCTCGCCGGGATGTTTTCCGGTCTCCAGTACCATTTTGGCGCTTCCGAGTACGGACTGTGCTGCGAATTCATAAGCCTGTTTTCTGGGCATTCCGGCTGCCACAGCCTCATCCGCCATAGCCTCGATGAACATGAATACATATGCGGGAGAGCTTCCGCTGACTCCCACGACCACATCCATCAGTCTCTCAGGCACGACACTGGCGATGCCGAAGGAACGAAGCAGAGCAAGCACCTGCTCTAAATCTTCTTCTGTGACATTCTCACCGGCGCAGACACCGGTGCAGCCTTCCAGTACCAGGGCCGGCGTATTAGGCATGCAACGGATCAGCTTGAGCTCCGGTCTGCCAAATGCATCCTTCAGATACTGCAGATTCCTGCCTGCTGCGATGCTGACGATCAAGGTATCTCCCTTCACAGCATCCTTAATCTCGGCGATCACTTCCGGGAAAAAGATCGGCTTTACGGCCAGGAACAGGACGTCTGCCTGCGCGGCTACCGTTTTGTTATCGGTCGATGTGTTAATATTAAATTTTGATTTAACTTTTTCTGCTGTTGCTTCTGTCTTAGAAGAACCGATGATGTCCTCCGGCTTTGCAATGCCTTTCTGCAGCATGCCGCCGATCATTGCCGTTGCCATATTTCCCAATCCGATAAATCCAATCTTCATAATACATTGTCCTCCTGTTCTGTTTTCCTACCTAAATATCATATAGCCCCGAACCGCTACTATGCCTACAGTTTTCGCTGTCTGTGCGCCTCATACATCAGAAGTGCCGCAGCGATCGAGGCATTCAGGGATTCCACCTTACCCTCCATGGGGATTTTGAGGTACTGCCCGGACTGGTCGGAGATCTCTTTGGTCAACCCGTTTCCTTCATTGCCAATGAGGAATGCGGTGGGCTCCCGGAAGGAAAAGCTATCATAATATTCCTTACCCTTCAGGTGGGCCGCATAAGTATGGATCCCTTTTTCATGCATCTGCGTAAGCACCGGGGATAACTCCGGCACATAGACAAACGGTACCCGGAATATGGAGCCCATGGTGGCACGGATGGTCTTGGGATTGAAGATATCCACGGTCTGACTATTCATGATAACACCCGTTATTCCAGCTCCTTCCCCAGTACGGATCATGGTTCCCAGGTTCCCGGGATCCTGTAAATTCTCCAAAATCAAAAATAAAGGCTCCGGCTGTTCCAGAAGCTGTGTCAGATCATAGGAAGGCTGCTCCAACACTGTAAGGATACCCTGGGGAGTCTGGGTATCTGCCATTTTTGCAAATACTTCCGGGGATACGGTCTCATAACCGGTCTGCTGAAGCTTATCCCAGAATGCAGTATCGCCGTTTTGGGCATTCTGCCGAAGCTTCTGCTCCAATTCTTCTGTGAGATAGACCTCTCTTACACTTTTTACCGGGGCTTCCTCACACATTCTGACGCCCTCCGCCAAAAATACGTGATCCTTACGCCGTTCCTTCGCCTTCGTCTGCCACTGCACGACCTGTTTTACTTTTGCATTGTTGCTGCTCGTGATCATATCTGTCTGCTCCCTGCCATACATTCATAATAATGCGATTTTTCGTGCTGCTTTCTATGGATGAGTTTATTATAGTCAAAAAGGCGCTTCCACGCAATGGGAAACGCCTTTGTCTTCGTATCCGTTCAGACACTCTTATTCATAAAAGTGCGCTCCGCTCATCATGAGTAGAAAAATATGCGTAGTGTGCAAGCACCCACGCATATTTTCTATTCATGATGTCTGAACTGTTAAATTAAATGATGTCGGGGTCAAAAGCCCCCGACTTTGATGCCTACGGATTGTTCCGTGCTACGCACTCCCACAATCCTACCCATTATTCGCATATCGTGGGATTATCATCCCACTTTTATGCTCATATCGGGGCGGGTCCTAAGGTCTTTCACCCACTTATGAGCAAGCTCATGTGGGCTTAGACCTTTTGACCCTGGCATCATTAAATTAGATGGAAAGTAAATGAGATACCTCAAACTGATAATCGTTGATACCCTTCTCCATCTGCAGTGCATCCTCGATATCGAAATCGATGAATTCGCCGTGCTGGTAACCAACGACACGATTGGTCTTGCCTTCCAGCATGATGTCTACTGCGTAAGCACCCATGATAGATGCATAGTAACGATCCTTCGCAGTAGGGCTTCCTCCACGCTGCATGTAACCTAAGATCGTAGCACGGGTCTCAATACCGGTAGCTGCCTCGATACGGCGGGCCATGGAAGTGGAATGTCCGATTCCCTCGGCATTGATGATGATGTGATGGGTCTTGCCATGCTTACGGTTGGTAATGATATTATTGATAATATTCTGTTCGTTGTAATCGTACTTCTCGGGAAGCAGGATGTCCTCGGCACCGTTGGCAATACCGCACCACAGAGCGATATATCCGGCATTTCTGCCCATTACCTCGATGATACTGCATCTCTCGTGAGAGGAAGAGGTATCCTTAACCTTATCGATAGCCTGCATTGCAGTGTTCACTGCGGTGTCGAAGCCGATGGTGTACTCGGTACAGGCGATATCCAGGTCGATGGTTCCGGGAAGACCGATGGTATTAATGCCCAGTCTGGACAGAGCCTGCGCACCACGGTAGGAACCGTCACCGCCGATGACAACGATACCGTCGATACCATGCTTTTTGCAGATCTCAGCACCCTTCTTCTGTCCTTCCGCCTCCTTGAACTCCAGGCAACGTGCGGTTCCAAGAATGGTACCACCGCGCTGGATGATATCAGACACATCCTTGGCTTCCATATCTACGATCTCTTCATTCAAAAGACCCTGATAACCTTTTTTAATACCCTTAACCTTCAGTCCTCTTGCAATGGCTGTACGAACAACTGCACGGATAGCAGCGTTCATTCCCGGTGCATCACCGCCGCTGGTCAGTACGCCGATCGTCTTAATCTCTTTTGCCATGACTGTTACCTCCTAAGTAAACGAACGAATAATTTTCTCTTCTCGACTTCCTATTTTAATCTATTTTGGTACGGTTTTCAATAGGTTTCGTTATAAATTTAACATTTTCTTTTCCAAACAGTGTATACAATTTTTCCAGCAGTTTTTCATCCGCTTTTACACGGAAATTTGACGACAGGATCTTGTAGTTTTTCGTATCCCGCAGGAAGATCACCACATCATCATCGCCCTCGAAATCCGCTATGGCCTGCAGAAGTTCCTGCTCGCGCTCCTTATAGGCTTCTCTGTTTGCAAACTGGATCCAGGTTCCCGCCGGCATCCCCTTTTTTTGGCCGGTTTGGGCGTCCTGCGGCCGTTTGCCGGGTTGCGTCTGTTCCACTGTTCGGCCTGTCTGTCCGCCTGGCATGGCGCCGACCGGATACTGTCCGCTGCTGTTCCCGGGATTACGGTATCCGTTATTGTTACCATAGCTTCCGTTACGTATGTTGCCTCGGCCTCCGTAATTTCTGGGAAACATCGGCTGGTTCGCCGCTCTGGCTGCCTGTGCATCCTCGAAGCTGATGATCTGGTCACAGATCAGCTTGCCGTCCTTGTCTTCCTCTAACGACACTCTGCCTCTGATAAACACTTTCGCATCTTCCACAAGCAGCGTGCTGTAACGCTCATACACCTGCGGAAATACCACGACTTCCACATTGCCGATCAGATCCTCCACATTTAAAAATGCCATGATCTTGTCGTTCTTGGTGTATTTTACGTTTTTATCCGCGATCAGTCCGCCAATGACCGCATTTGCCTGATCCTTAACCAGTTCCACCTCTCCGGACTCTTCATCCAGTGCAAAGTCTCCGGCGGTATTGCTGATGCAGCTCTGCCACAGCTCCTGGTATTCCTCTAAAGGATGACCGCTGACATAGACGCCCAGAACCTCTTTTTCAAAGCCAAGCAGCATTTCCTTGCTGTATTCACCTACATTCGGCATCCGGATATCGAATTCTTCCTTATCTTCTTCGCCGGCGATATCAAACAGGGAAATCTGCCCTGCCAGGTTGTTTTTCTTATCGTGGGCAATATGATCCGCGATCTGCACATAGACGCTCATGAACTGTTTTCTCGTGCCACCCAGTCCGTCCATGGCTCCTGCTTTGATCAGGTTCTCAATTGCCCGCTTGTTCATCTCTTTTTTGTCGGACATACGGGTGATGAAGTCCTTCAGGTTTGTGAAGGGGCCTCTCTCCTTACGCTCCTGCACCAGACTGTCGATGACCGGACGTCCCACGCCTTTGATGGCCGTCAGGGCATAGCGGATCTTGCCATCTGTCACGGAGAATCCAGCTTCTCCCGCATTCACATCCGGCGGAAGAATGGCGATATTCATGTTCCGGCAGTTCAAAATATACTCCGATACTTTTTTCGGGTTATCGATGACAGAGGTCATCAGCGCCGCCATGAATTCCACGGGATAATAGTATTTTAAATACGCCGTCTGGTAAGCCACCACCGCATAACATGCCGCATGGGACTTGTTAAACGCATACTTGGCGAAGTCCATCATCATGTCGTAGATCTGTCCTGCGGTCTGCTCATCAATGCCGTTGGCAATACAGCCGGGGACATTCTCCTCCGGATTACCGTAGATGAAGTTTGCCCGCTCTTTTTCCATGACAGCCTGCTTCTTTTTACTCATGGCACGGCGCACCAGATCGCTTCGGCCCAGAGTATATCCCGCCAGATCGCGAACGATCTGCATTACCTGCTCCTGGTATACGATGCAGCCGTAGGTGGGCTTTAAGATCGGCTCCAGCTGCGGGCAGGCATAGGTGACGGCATCCGGATGGTTCTTACCCTGAATATACTTCGGGATAAAGTCCATAGGGCCGGGACGGTACAGGGAGATACCTGCCACCACATCCTCCAGATTCTGGGGACGCAGTTCCTTCATGAAGCTCTTCATCCCCCCACTTTCCAGCTGAAACACGCCTTCCGTTCTGCCGGTGCCGATGGAAGCCAGTACTTTCGGATCATTATAGTCGATGGCATCCACATCAATGTGTCTGCCGGTGGTATTTTCAATAAACTGAACCGCATCATGGATCACGGTCAGGGTACGTAACCCCAGGAAATCCATTTTCAGAAGTCCCAGCTCTTCCAGTGTCGTCATGGTAAACTGAGTGACGATGGAACCATCGGAGCCCCGGGACAGGGGCACAAATTCATCCGCCGACTTCTGACAGATGACTACGCCCGCCGCGTGCATGGAGGTATGTCTGGGTAATCCCTCCAGTCGTTTACACATATCGATCAGGTGATGTACCTGCTCATCCTCCTGATAGAGCTTACGGAATTCCGGGTTCATCTCCAATGCTTTATTTAATGTAATGTTCAGTTCATTTGGCACCATTTTGGCAATGGAATCCACGAAAGCATAGGGCAGATCCATGACTCGTCCCACATCGCGGATGACACCTTTCGCCGCCAGGGTACCAAAGGTGACGATCTGCACCACCTTGTCGTTACCGTATTTTCTGCCTACATAATCGATGACCTCCTGTCTTCGTTCAAAGCAGAAATCCACGTCAATATCGGGCATGGAGACACGTTCCGGGTTCAGGAACCGTTCAAACAGCAGATTATAATGGATCGGATCAATGTTGGTGATCTTCAGGCAATATGCCACGATGCTTCCCGCCGCAGATCCTCGTCCCGGTCCCACGGGGATCCCGTGCTCCTTGGCATAATTGATGAAATCCCACACGATCAGGAAGTAGTCCACATATCCCATTCTCTGAATAACACCCAGCTCATAATCCAAGCGCTCCCGAAGAGTCTGTCCGGTCTCTCCGGCGGGCTGATTGCCGTCACCGTAGCGTTCCGCCAGTCCGTCATCGCAAAGCTTATTCAAGTAGCTCCAGGAATCATACCCCTCCGGCACATCGTATTTCGGCAGCTTTGTCACGCCGAATTCAATCTCCACGTTACAGCGGTCCGCGATCCTCTGGGTATTCTCCACTGCCTCCCAGGCATAGGGGAACAGTCCCTTCATTTCCTCTTCGCTCTTGACATAATACTGCCCGCCCTCGTAGCGCATACGATCCTCGTCCGCCAGCTTTTTGCCCGTCTGTAGGCACAGCAGGATGTCATGAGGGATCGCATCCTCGGCATAGGTATAGTGCACATCGTTGGTGGTCACCAAGGGAATGTCCAGCTCTCTGCTCATCTGGAGCAGTTCCATATTTACCGTGCGCTGTTCCGGGATGCCGTGATCCTGTAATTCCAGAAAATAATTGCCCTTGCCAAAGCATGCCTCATACTTACGGGCTGCCATTCTCGCCTCTTCTTTCATGCCCTTTAAAATAAACCGGGGCACTTCTCCCGCAAGACAGGCAGACAGCGCAATGATACCCTCATGGAACTCCTGCAGTACTTCCATATCCACACGGGGTTTATAATAATAGCCTTCGGTAAAACCGCGGCTGACGATCTTCATCAGGTTCGCATAGCCGGTATTGTTCTCCGCCAACAGCACCAGATGATGGTAACGGTCCTCACCGCCGGTCAATTCCTTGTCAAAACGGGAATTGGGCGCCACGTACACCTCACAGCCCAGGATTGGCTTGATCCCCGCTTCTCTGGCTGCACGATAAAAATCGATCACACCGTACATAACACCATGGTCGGTGATCGCCGCGCTGTTCATGCCCAGTTCCTTGACTCTGGCTACATATTCTTTAATCTTATTGGATCCGTCCAGCAGAGAATATTCTGTATGGACATGAAGATGGGTAAACGACATTTTGCTGTTCCCTTTCTAGTGCCTGTCTAGTGCAGTTCTTTTGCTTTTTTCACGCATTCCTCGTAGGTCGGTCCTGCCTGTTCCCTGTGATAACCCGGAGCAAGCATCGCCGCAAAATACAGGTCCTCCAGTGTCTCTTCCTGTGCCGCTGTGGGATGGGAAGGCACCACAACACGGGTGCTCCATACTAACATACAGCCGGTATACTCCACCATGAAAAATATGGGCTCCATATTTTTCTCCATGCGGCTGTTCAATATCAGTTTATCTTCACCGGAGATCTCTTCCAGCTTTTTGATATGAGAAGGCTGCGGTTCCTCTACACTGCCGTCCGGCAGGATCACGCACTCGCAGGGCTCCATATCTTCCCTGTGTGTATTGATATATTCCATGACAGTCATTCTCACACCTCCTTTGTTCTATCTGTCAGTCTGTTATTCTTCCGCCCGGATCGCCCAGCGCATTTTCGTGGAACGGGCTCTTCCGTTCTGCGCGCATTCCTCCGCGGAAGGGCGGATCACATCCCTGGCATAGTCTTCGTAGATACCGTTGCGGCAGCCTTCCCGCAATGCCTGCTTCACCAGCTTGTCCTCACCGGAATGGAACGTCAGGATGGCGACTCTTCCACCGGGTTTTAAGGCTCCCGGCAGCTTTTCCATGAATTCATACAATACTTCAAATTCACGGTTCACATCAATGCGCAGAGCCTGGAACGTTCTCTGACATGTCTTCTTGATCGTATCTTTTTTCTCCTTTTCCGGGAGGAAATCCAGTGTCTTCTCGATCACTTCTCTGAGCTTCGTCGTGGTGTCGATCCGGTGTCCCTTACGGATCTCATCGGTGATCGCCTTCGCCAGTTCCTCGCAGTAGGGCTCATCGGAATTCTCATAGAGCATTCCCGCCAATTCTTCCCTGTCGATGGTATCTAAGCGCTCGGCCGCACTGATACCCTGTGTCTGATTCAGTCGCAGGTCTAGGGGTCCGTCCACCTTAAAAGAAAAGCCTCTCTCCGGATTATCGATCTGCATGGAGGATACTCCCAGATCCGCCAGGATAAAATCAAATCCGCCAGCCTCTTTTGCAATTTCATCTATGGTACAGAAATTCTGCAATTTGATCGTCAGGATATCCTCTTCATATCCGGCCTCTGCCAGACGTTTTCTCGTCTTGGCAGATTCTTCCGGATCCACATCTGTGGCATAGATATGACCACGGCCCTGTAACTGTTCCAGCATAGCCTTCGTATGTCCGCCGTACCCCAGCGTCGCGTCAAATCCGGTCTCTCCCGGCTGGATCTTCAAAAAATCCAGGATCTCCTGTACCATAATGGATCTATGCATACCTGCAGGCGTATTGCCCTTGCTGATGACATGGGCTATGGTATCCCCGTATTTTTCCGGCTGTAATTCTTTATATTTTTCCTCGTATTTTTTAGGATATTTTCCCTTATACCGCACTCTGCGCTTATGGGGTGTCTGTTCCTGAGCCATTCCCATGATTACCTCATTCCAAATTAGTATAGTGTCGGAGTTAAAAGCGCAGGCACCCTCGCCGATACCTGCGCTTCCTCTTTCTCTTTTCTCTTCCTTTTTCTGTTTCCTTTTATCCTTTTGGATGATGTCTTTTATTATAATACTCTCTTGATCGCTGCCATCAATTCATCGTAGGTCTCATATGCCGGCAACTCGGGATGATCCTTTTTGATCTGCTCAGTACTCTTAAACAAAAAGCCTGCCTTGCTGGCCTGGATCATGCCCAGATCGTTATGGCTGTCGCCGCTGGCGATGGTCTGGAAGCCGATGGACTGCAGCGCCTTGACCGTAGTATATTTGGAATTCTCCACACGCATCTTAAATCCAGTGATCTCTCCGTTCTCGGCTACTTCCAGTGAATTACAGAAAATGGTCGGATAACCTAACTTTTTCATCAGAGGACCGGCAAACTGTGAAAAGGTATCGCTGATAATGATGACCTGGGTAATAGAGCGCAGCTCGTCTAAGAATTCCTTCGCGCCCGGGATCGGGTCGATCTTCGCGATCGTATCCTGAATTTCCTTTAAACCCAGACCATGCTCCTTCAGTATTCCAATTCTCCATTTCATTAACTTATCGTAATCCGGCTCGTCTCTGGTGGTTCTCTTAAGCTCCGGGATCCCGCTGGCCTCCGCAAATGCGATCCAGATCTCCGGTACCAGTACTCCTTCCAGATCCAGACATACAATATTCATATCCATCCTTGTGTCCTCCCAGTAAATGCAAATGTATTTGCGAAAAGTATACCCTATTTTACTGCTTCGTGCAACCATTTACTTTCTTGTCACTTTCCTTGGCATTTTTTGAAATTTGCTTGTAATTTTTACTTTTTCTTCCTTATTTTTGTGACATTTTTACTGTTTACTTTGTTCTATATGTGCTATAATAACCATAGTGCAAAAAGAACTTCCGACAAGCTCTCATCTACACCAAACCAACGTAGAGATAGAGGAGGCAATTGTTATGTTGACATTAAAAGCTGAGAAAAGAAATCCTGATGAAAAGGCAAAGAAATTAAGAATAGACGGTTTTATCACCGGTGTCCTGTACGGCAAAGAGATGAAGGAAAACGTATCCTTGAAATTCACAGAGAAGGATGCAGCTGCTTTCATTAAAAACGCAAAAGAAGGTACGCAGGCTTATTTGGAACTGGACGGCAAAAATGTAGATGTTCTGGTGAAAAATATTGATTTTGATCCTCTGACAAAGAAATATATGGCTCTGGACTTCCAGGCTCTGGTAGCCGGTGAAGTCGTATCTGCGACGGTTCCTATTGTATATCTGAATGAGGACAAGGTACAGGGTATCTTTGAAGCAGAGTTGTCCGAAGTGCATTACAAGGCTGATCCCGCACATCTGTTGGAGCCCATTGAGATCGATCTTGCTGCACTGCCTCAGACGACCAAGACCATGTATGTGAAAGACCTGAAACTGGAGGAAAAGGGCGTCCATGTCACAACCTCCGGTGAACAACAGCTGTTCCATATCGGTGCATACGGTCAGGAAGAGACTGACGAGGACGAAGCTGCCGACGAGACGAAATAACCCACTGCAGCGATCATTGATTGTTCCTTGAATACCACCCGGGGAGTTTAGTGATATACTTCCTTCCGGGTGGTATTATGCATTTCTTACTAACTTGAAAGTTACGCGGGCAATGAGCCGCGCATAGGCATAATGAAGACAGCGATGGGCGCTTGCGCACAAATCGCTGTCTTTACTTATGCCGTGATGCGGCGAATGCCGCGATATGAAATAAGATTGGCAGCGCCTTTTGCTGACAATCTTATGAATAGCGTGGCTCATTGCGGAGAACTGCCAATAAATGTGGAACGTCCTTTGCGACACATTTATGAATTGGGGGCATGGCTCGTAACGTAGGGTTGCCGTAGACCAGACGAACGCCTGCCTAGGTCCCTTTGTCCACCACAGCGTGGGCACAGATGATAGGATCAAGCTTCTCTGTGCCCTTCTTCCGCCTCGGCGTGGGCACAGGAGACAGGAACAAGCTTCTCTGTGCCCTTCTTCCGCCTCGGCGTGGGCACAGGAGACAGGAACAAGCTTCTCTGTGCCCTTAAATCAAGATACGGGGCATTATACACAAGATTTGATGATTACGCCCCGCGTAATGAAAGCTACCAGGGCTTAATTGACTATTATTGATGATCACGCCCCGCGTAACATAAACTACCGGGGCTTAATTGACTATTATTGATGATTACGC
>UMIB01037891.1_pt1 | contig 21046 bp, 22 predicted proteins | sample 1965641 | NCBI WGS metagenome assembly UMIB01 (sample SAMEA4836110, study PRJEB28245) | human gut metagenome | biome: gut microbiome; material: fecal sample | place: Denmark | collected 2008
AGGAATGGGTAGCTTTGCCCGGAACAAGTGAACACCAATTAGGTATTGCAGTTGATATTAATGCTGATAAATCAAAGAACTCAAATGATGAGGTATATACGTGGCTTGCCGCAAATGCACATAATTATGGTTTCATATTACGGTACCCACAAGGGAAACAGGAGATTACAGGGACAAGCTATGAGCCATGGCATTATCGATATGTAGGAGTAGATGCGGCACGAGAAATTTATGAAAGAGGAATATGTCTTGAAGAATGTTTTGAGCAATAGATTGGGAAGTTTTGAAAATAAAACACAGTTAAAAGAAGAAATAGCGTGTGAAAAATTAGCCTTTGCAGGAATGGAAATAGATGCATCAAAACGGTTAGTATATCGTGGTGAGAAAGAAGTAAATATTACGTTTACAGAATTTGAAATATTGCATTTATTAGCAAGGAATCCAGGCAGAGTGTTTAGTAAAGAGCAGATATATAATAGTGTTTGGAAAGAACCATATTTCGGTGATTACAACATTGTCATGAGCCATATCCGTAACATACGGGAAAAGATAGAGGATAATCCTAACAAGCCAATTTACATACAGACGGTATGGGGAGTCGGCTATAAATTTAATAACAAACTAAAATGAGCAGGTATTGCAGAGCGTTTGTAATATCTGCTTTTTATATGGCTAGTAATAATAAAAAAACTGGAATTTCGAAATTTACTTTACGAAGTGATGAAGTAGAATAGAATAATATTCATAATTGAGAGCTGTAAAATTCCACGTTGAATTTTACAGCTCTCTTGCGTATAATATATACAAATGAAGAAGCTATATCAAGGAAAGGAAGTTGATTTTATGCCGAATATATTACCTGGATCAGATTTAAGAAATTATAATGAAGTGTTGAAAAATTGTCAGGTTGGAGAACCCGTGTTTTTGACGAAAAATGGCAGAGGCAAGTTTGTGGTTATGGATATTGAGGACTATGAGCGTGAAAAGGCTGAGAAAAAGCTGTTGATGAAGCTGCAGGAAGCAGAAGAAGCAGTTAAGGATGAAAGTACCTGGATGAGTTTGGATGAACTGAAGAAATCTGTCGGGGTATAGCTTATGATGAAATTGCGGATTAACCCTATTGTAGCAGAGGACTTGAAAAACATTAAAGAGTATATTGCAGAAGATAACGAAGAAATGGCAGTAAAGACCATTCAGGAGATATATGCTCGAATTGAGAATATACAGCAATTTCCCTATATGGGAGCTGATCTTGCTAAGAGGGTCAGCTTTCGCACGGATTATAAATATGTGATTTGTGGGAATTATGTTGTGCTGTATAAGATTGGGAAAGAATATGTGGAGATTTACCGAGTGGTAAATCGATATCAGGATATTACGAAGATATTTCTTTGATGTGAAGAGGGGGATTTTATGAACAAAAATCTTTATAGTGGAAAATTGATAGCTGTTGATGGTCCTAATGGGGCAGGAAAGACTACAATTATACAAGAATTAAAAAAAGAGTTGGAGAAACGGAGAATTGAAGCTTGTTTTACGAAAGAACCTACAGATAATGAATTAGGATGTTTTGTGAGGGAATATGCCGAAAGGTTTGATGGGATAAGTGTGGCATATAGTGTTTGGAAAGAACCATATTTCGGTGATTACAACATTGTCATGAGCCATATCCGTAACATACGGGAAAAGATAGAGGATAATCCTAACAAGCCAATTTACATACAGACGGTATGGGGAGTCGGCTATAAATTTAATAACAAACTAAAATGAGCAGGTATTGCAGAGCGTTTGTAATATCTGCTTTTTATATGGCTAGTAATAATGTTTTACAGGGTGTTTTACTCCGTTATAGTAGCAAAAACCATATAAAAATACATTAGAATGAGAAAAAAACAAATTTGGATGTTGATTTTGAACAAAAACTGTATAAAATAGAAAGTAGAAAAGAAGGTGAGGTAGCAATCATGTTAATTCAATTTAATTTTAAAAATTTCAAATCATTTAGAGATGAGGCTACTTTGGACTTGTCCGCATCAAAAATGACAGAGTTCTCGGATAGAGTAGTGACTGTTGGTAGTGAGAAGATTTTGCCGGTTGCTGCCATTTATGGAGCAAACGCAAGCGGAAAGTCTAATATATATAATGCTTTTGAATATATGTCTGGTTATGTTGCAGATTCTTTCAAGTATGGTGATGAAGAGGAAAAGTTTGAGGAATTTAGGCCTACTCCGTTCTTGTTCGATTCTACATCTGCCAGTGCAGAATCCAGTTTTGAAGTTTATTTCACCTTGCCGGGCGATAAGGCAGAGAGAACATATAATTATGGTTTTTGCATTGACAAGGAAGGAGTAACGGAAGAATGGCTCAACTCGAAGGCAAAGACCGCCAGAAAGTACAGTACCGTATTTTACCGTGGAACTTCCGATGATGAGTTGGATTTATCCGGATTCCCTAAGAGCAGTAGGGATAATATTCAGGTTGCTCTTGAAAAGCAGGTACTCATTATCTCTTTGGGAGCGAAGTTGAAAGTCGGTAAGTGTAAGGCAATCAGAGATTGGTTCCTGGCAAATGAATTTGCTGATTTTGGCGATCCTTTCACAAACTTCTTTATGTCGCGTGGATTGCCAAAGGGATTTGTAGAAAACAAGGATGTTCAGCAGAAGGTGGTAGAATATTTTGCATCTTTTGACGAGCATATCAAGGACTTTAGGATTGAAAAGGTTCCTCACGATGGAGAAACAAAAGAGGATACCTACAAAATTAATGCCCTCCATAAAATGATTGATTCGGATGGTATGGCAGAAATCCCTTTGGGAATGGAGTCTGCCGGAACATTGAAAATGTTTGCATTATATCCGGAATTACAGGAAGTATTGGAAAAGGGAAGCGTATTTTTTATTGATGAATTAAATGCCCGCCTTCATCCGTTGCTTGTAAGAAATTTTTTGCTTACATTCTTAAATCCGGAAATCAATACTAATCATGCACAGCTTGTATTTACAACTCATGACACATGGCAGTTGTCTAATCAGTTGTTACGTCGTGATGAAATATGGTTTGTGGAAAAGGATGAGAGAGGCGTTTCTACACTGTATTCATTGGCTGATTTTGTGGATGAGGCTGGTTTCCGTATCCGTAAGGACGAAAGCTATGAGAAGAATTATTTGATAGGAAAGTATGGTGCAATCCCTACCTTAAAGAGTATTGATATATTTAAGGAGGATTGAGTATGGCGAAAAAGGATAGAACAGGTAACCGAAAATCGCGAGAGCAGAGAAAACAATTCAAAGTGCCGGAATTAGGTTACTATCTGATTGTTACCGATACAGAAGCTACAGAGCGTTGTTACTTTACAGGACTCCATCAGGCTTTGCCGGAGGATGTTAGAAATAAGCTGGTTATTAAGGTTGTGGAGACAAAGACACGTACCATGATTGATAAATGTCTGGAACTCACAGCTTATGATGCACAGTATCGTATCCCGTGGATTGTATTTGACAGAGATCAGGTGCAAGGGTTTGACGAAATTATTGCAGAAGCAGTGAGTAAAGGAATACAGGTGGGCTGGTCTAATGTATCCCAGGGATGTTCAAGAAAAATATTTGAATTATGTTATGCAAACAAATGTTTTTCGAAAGTTTGTAGGGTTAATTGGTAATTCAAGTAATATACGTTATTTTCTTACAAATAAAGTGATTAATATTATTTTGGAAACATTTGAGGAAACACAAATTCTAGATACGAATAAAGCTAAAGTTTACTATTCAGTTGTGTCTACATATAGTCAAAATGGTACGATTGGCATATTGCAATACCATATCGGGAAATTGCAAGAAAATAATTCAATGTTTGAAGAGAAAATTGATTCTGCATATATAAAGGCTTTTGAACAGATTAGAAATATTGTAGAATATGAAATTCCTAAATTGTTGTGTTTATTTGAATCTTTATTTCAGCAAGCAGGAAAATTATTAGGTTATAATATGGATGATTTCAATCTGTCATCGGTTATAAGATTTTTTGAGTTGGGAATTACGACAGAATTAGGGTTGTTTCTTGTGGAGTTTGGTTTTCCTACAGACACTATTAGCGCATTGGAGAATAAATATCCATCTATAGGGAAAATGGGAGCATTGGAAGCTGCTACTTTTTTGAGTAATAACCAAAGAGCCATGTATAGTGTAATGGATGCATATGAGCAGGAACTATTTAAGAGGGCGATGCAAGTGCTTGTGAAACGTGGATAGTCATTACATGTTTTTGAATGCTCCTGAAATAGGTAATAATTGAAATTGTCCGATAATTAATCTATACACGTGATATACAACCGACTTCAAACCCCCGGTAAATCCGCGGACACCTTAGAAGTTGCCATGTTAGCTCAGGGTGTTTGCTAATTTTTCTATCCCGAATTACATCTTACCATTCAAAATCAACAGCTTACCGCAATTTAATTGCGGCAGGCTGTTTTTGCGTCTATGCTGTAGAAAAGGTGAAGGGAGCGGATACAGGATGGATGCAATCATAAAAGTAGAGAACTTAAAAAAGTATTTTAAGGAAGTGAAGGCTGTAGATGATATCAGCTTTTCTGTGGAGAGAGGTGAGTTATTCGGATTCCTTGGAGTGAATGGAGCAGGCAAGTCTACGACAATCAATATGATGTGTACGCTGTTTCGTCCAACGGCAGGGGAGATAGTGATTGATGGCTGTCTCGCAGGTAAGGAAGATGCGCAGATCAGAAAGAGAATCGGCGTGGTATGGCAGAACAACTGTCTGGATGATAAGTTGACCGTAAAGGAAAATCTGTATGTAAGAGGTGCCCTTTTCGGGGAGAAAAGGAATTCGTTCAGGGAGCATGTGACAGAACTGTGTGAGAGACTACAGCTGCAGGATGTATGGAGCAGAAGATATGAGAACCTGTCGGGAGGGCAGAAGAGACGCTGCGAGATTGCGGCTGCATTATTGAACAGACCGGAAGTATTGTTCCTGGATGAGCCAACGACAGGTTTGGATCCTGCAACGCGCAGGCTGGTATGGGAGAGCATAGACCAGATGCGTATCCGGAATCAGATGACAGTCTTTCTTACGACTCACTATATGGAAGAGGCAGCCAGGGCGCAGCACATTGCGATTATGGACAGCGGGAAGATAAAAGAGGTTGGTACGCCTTTTGATTTAAAGGAAAAATATGCAGAAGATACGTTACGATTAATCCCTATGCAGGATAAGGAAAGAGAACTGACAGAGGCTTTGCAGGGACATTCTTATCAGAAAGTGCAGGAGGCTTATCATCTGCAGGTCGCAAAAAGCATGGATGCATTACCGGTACTTGCCAAAGCAAAGCCATATATCAATGGATTTGAGATGATACAGGGAACGATGGATGATGTCTTTTTGAATATTACGGGAAAAACACTTGGAGCTGGTTCCGGGGAAGGTTTGTAGAAAGGCGGGAGTTTGAGATGAGAGAGATTTTTTATTTGACAAAGAGAAATTGTCTGGTGTATTTAAGGGATAAAAGCGCAGTATTTTTTTCCTTATTGTCTATGCTGATCGTATTGGGACTGATGGTCGTTTTCCTTGGAAAGATGAACAGTGAGAATGTGCTGTCAGTAATAGAAGAATATGGTGGACGCAAAATTACGGCGCAGGACAGGGAGAACGCAGCATATCTGATACAGATGTGGACACTTGCCGGAATTATTTCAGTAAATGCGGTGACAGTTACAATGACAGTGCTTGGAAATATGGTGCAGGATGAGACGAGAAAGAGGATAATGGCTTTTTATGTGACACCGGTAAAAAGGCTTTATCTGGCGCTGGGATATATTTTCTCCGCCTGGATTATCGGAACTTTTATGTGTATTCTGACATTTGCGGTGGGAGAGGTATTCTTTTTCCTGAAAGGGTATGATATGCTTTCTGTAAAAGATGCCTTGACATTGACAGGAATGATCATGTGCAGCGCATTGACATATTCTTCCATAGGATATGTAATCGCATTGTTCGTACACAGTAACAGTGCGTGGAGCGGTATTCTGACGATTATCGGTACTTTGGTTGGTTTTGCAGGAGGCATTTATCTGCCGATGTCACAGCTTTCTATCGGAGTACAGAAGATTCTCAAGGCACTTCCGATATTGCATAGCGTGTCCATGATGAGGGCGGTAAGTACGCAGCAGATTGTGGAGCAGACCTTTGCAGGAATGCCGGATGGACTGATTCCTGTGTATCGTGATAAAATGGGAATCACAGTTACTGTGGCAGGCAATATATGGAATATAAGAGAACAGGTGTTATTATTAATGGCATATACTTTTTGCGCTATTATATTAGCAGTTATCGTTACAAGGAACAGGAAGCTAAAGGACAGGTAAAAGAGGGGGTAATCGGGTGAAAATTACGATACTGGATTGCAGTGAAGGGGAAGAGGAAGAAATTATCATAAAATGCCGGAACATGGACGAACAACTCCTTTGTACAATCTATGCACTGAAAGCGGGACGGGATAAAATTACTGTATCCAAAGAGGATAAACTCATACAGATACAGCCAAGGGACATTTATTATTTTGAAGCAGTGGATAACAGAGTATTTGTCTACATGGAGAAGGAAGTTTATGAAACGAAGCTGAAGCTGTATGAGCTGGAAGACAATTTTCAGAATACAGATTTTTTCAGGGCTTCCAAGTCAACGATTATCAATCTGGTTCATGTGAAGAATCTAAGCCCATCACTGGGAGGCAGATATGAGGTATGTATGAAAAATGGGGAAAAACTCATGATCTCCAGACAATATGTACCTGATTTGAAACGTAAACTTGGGTTAAAAGGTTAGGGGGGAGAGAAAATGAGAAAAATAAAAATGGTTCTCAATAAATTTATGGCGATTACTACGGGTGAATTGCTTACAGTCGGCTTTTTTACCAATATTCTATATCCCATTGATTCTATCCCATCGGATATATTCTGGCAGATTTTGTTTACGTCCTTCCTATGTGCACTCAGTACATTGATCTATCCGGATGACAGAATATCTACCAGAAAAGCCATTATGCTTACGATTATTCATTATTTTATTATTATTGCTATCGTTCTGGGCTGCGGTTATTTATTTGGCTGGTACACGGTCACTCATATAAAAAGTGTTGTATATATGGTTCTATCCATTACGATCATTTATGGGGTAATATCTGCGATTAGTTGGAAAAAGGCAGTAGCTGAGGCAAATAAACTCAATGAACGGATTCAGGAATACCAAAAGAGAGTATAACCTTCATAAAACAGTAGCCAAATTTGATATTTTGCGCAATAATTCATATAGAAAGCGATGTGCTTCCGAAACTGGTTTATAACAGTCAGGAATCTTATAATTTGGGGGAATGGATATGACACAGGAGCAAAAGGAGTATCTGCAGAAATTTTGGACGGATATAGAGAGGGCAGGGGATGAGCTGCGTAATCAGCCGATGCCCGAACTAAGAGAAGAAGACTTTTTCCTTTTTAAGGAAACAGGCAACCGCCTTATTTATGAGGGGGAGTATTTTGGACGCAGAAAGTACTTAACGGTATTTGGTATTTTATCAGAATTTAAGGGCAAAGAAGAGAATCTGAAGATGTTGGCACAGGTGTTGGATGCTATCTGTACAGAAAGATTCTGGGCGCTGCCTGCACATGTGAATTTTGACGCACTGGATGAGAAGACGATTGACCTGTTTGCAGCAGAGACTGCACAGAGTCTGCTGGAGATTGTGGATATACTGGGAGATAAGCTGCCTGCGCAAACAGTAGAAAGAGTTGTATGTGAGGTAACTGATAGAGTGATTGTGCCTTTTGTGACATCAACAGTACCTTACAGCTGGTGGGAACAGGATCGTTGCAACTGGGCAGCAGTATGTGCAGGTTCGGTAGGAATGGCAGCCATTTATCTATCTCACTGGTATGAGAAAATGCAGCAACCGAAGGATGAGAGATTGCCAGAGGGTTGGAAACAGACTATTATCGACCGTGTCTGTGATGCACTGCAATGTTATCTGGATGGTATGGAAGAGGATGGCGCATGTACGGAAGGATTGGGCTATTTTGCATATGGAATGAGTTATTACACCGGTTTTGCCCAGGCTCTGTATCAGGAGACAAAAGGCAGTATAGATCTGATGAAAAAGCCAAAATGTGAAAAAATCGCATTATTCCAGCAGAAGTGTTATTTTGGCGGAGGGGTCAGTGTAAGCTTCTCAGATGGCAGCAGCCATGAGACTTTCCTGCCGGGACTTACTTCTTATCTAAAGCATTGCTATCCTCAGGTAGTGACACCGGATTATTCCCTTGCGAGGTCTTTTGATGGGGATGCCTGCTACCGCTGGCTTTCCAATGAGCGTAATATCCGCTGGCTGAAACAGTATGGCAATGCGGAAACAGAAAATGGGACAGCTAAGGATTGGAGTTATGAACTGCTTGAGGCTGCTCAGTGGATGATGTGCAAGGATCCAGCAGGAAATGGATATGCGGCAAAAGGCGGTAATAATGATGAGAACCATAATCATAATGATATCGGACACTTCCTGTGCATTTATGAAGGTGAGATGCTGCTGACGGATCTTGGCGCCGGTGAGTATACCAGAGATTATTTCTCAGACGGAAGATACGGGATTCTGTGCAACCGCTCCCTGGGGCATTCTGTACCTCTGATCAATGGACAGGAGCAATGTGCCGGTAAGGAATATGCAGCAGATGCTTTCTGCTGGGAGGAAAAAGACAAGACCTTGACGATATCCTTTGGTGGGGCTTACCCAGATGGATGTATTCATAAAATACAGCGTAGTATTCGTGCCTGGGATGAGGATGTACAATTACATTTGTGTGTAGAGGATTCTTTTGAGGTATCAAAACAGACAAGAACAATTACGGAGAATCTGGTAACGCAGTATCTGCCGATAGTAGAAGGCAATGTGATTCAGATACAGGGTAACAGGGCAAAGATGGAGATTACAGTAGAAGGTGCAGATGGGGACATTCAGATATTATCGGAGTCTCACAGTAATCACAACGGGCAGCAGGAGCCGGTGTATCTGGTGCAATGGGATGTGAAATTACAGGGTAAGGATACGGTATGCAATATGAGTATATGCTGCAGTCCGAGATAGCAGACAACATATAAATATCCACAAAATTATCCACAATATCCACAGATATCACTACAAAATTCATAAAAATATGTAAAATTGACAAAAAATTCAGGCAATTTATATATTTACAGACAGATAAAGGATACAGATTTTATGAAAGAAAGTCTTAAAGCCTGATAAATATAACAAGTATCGTGGTCTATAATGGGTGAAAATCAGAAGAATATGCTATTGCTTTTTACTGTTAAAAAGGATATAGTAAAAACAAAGCATGATAATAATTTAACGCACTAAAATTTATAAGCGCAATACTGCGCAGAAAGAGGTAAGTTATGGCAATCTTAGTTACAGGCGGTGCCGGTTTTATCGGTAGCCATACAGTAGTTGAATTACAGAATGCAGGCTATGATGTAGTTGTATTAGATAATCTTTCCAATGCAAGTGAGAAATCCTTACAGCGAGTAGAGAAGATTACAGGTAAGCCTGTTACCTTTTACAAGGCAGATATCCTTGACAGAGAAGCTCTGGAAGAGATATTTACAAAAGAAAAGATTGATTCCTGTATTCACTTTGCAGGACTTAAAGCAGTAGGTGAGTCTGTTGTAAAGCCATGGGAATATTATAATAACAATATCGCAGGTACTTTAACACTGGTAGATGTTATGAGAAAGCATAACTGCAAGAACATTATCTTCTCTTCTTCTGCTACTGTATATGGAGATCCTGCATTCATTCCTATTACAGAAGAGTGCCCTAAGGGACAGTGTACGAATCCTTATGGCTGGACGAAATCCATGCTGGAGCAGATTCTGATGGATATGCAGAAAGCAGATCCTGAATGGAACGTCATCCTGCTTCGTTATTTTAATCCTATCGGTGCTCATAAGAGCGGTATGATCGGTGAGAATCCTAATGGTGTACCTAATAATCTGATGCCATATATCACACAGGTAGCTGTAGGTAAGCTCAAACAGCTTGGTGTATTTGGTAATGACTATGATACTCCGGATGGAACTGGCGTAAGAGATTATATCCATGTAGTAGACCTTGCTGTTGGACATGTAAAGGCATTGAAGAAGATTCAGGAGAAGGCTGGTCTGTGCATTTACAACCTGGGTACAGGCGTAGGCTACAGTGTACTGGATATCGTTAAGAATTTTGAAGCAGCTACAGGCATTAAGATTCCTTATGAAATCAAACCAAGACGTGCAGGAGATATTGCTACATGCTACTCTGATGCATCTAAGGCAGAGAGAGAGCTTGGCTGGAAAGCACAGTATGGTATTAAGGAAATGTGTGAAGACAGCTGGAGATGGCAGTCACAGAATCCTAACGGATATGATGATTAATATAAGATAAAGAAAGTCCCACCTCATTAGAGGTGGGATTTTTGCGTTTTGATAAGCTTGCATTCTTCTTCTGGTCATGTTACACTGTAACAGACTACTTTACATATGTAAAGACATATGTAACTATACAGGAGGAGAGTATGGAGAAGTTTAAAAGTTTTCTAAAACGTAAGGACATTGAAATATCTGCCAAAAGATATGGAATTGATGCCCTTGGAGCAATGGCACAGGGGTTATTTGCCTCACTGCTGATTGGAACAATTATTGCTACGCTGGGTGAACAGTTGGGAATGGAAGTACTGGTCAATATAGGAGGATATGCAAAGGCTGCTACAGGACCTGCAATGGCAGTTGCCATAGGATATGCACTGCATTGCCCACCGTTGGTATTGTTCTCACTGGTTGCTGTAGGTGGTGCAGCCAATACACTGGGTGGTGCCGGAGGACCTCTGGCAGTATTACTGGTAACAATTGTAGCTGCAGAATTTGGTAAGACCGTTTCCAAAGAAACCAAGATTGACATTATCGTGACGCCTTTTGTTACGATTACGATAGGAAGTCAGTTATCCATGTGGTGCGCACCTGCGATTGGTGCGGCAGCCAGTGCAGTTGGAGCAGCGATTATGTGGGCAACTGAATTACAGCCTTTCTTTATGGGAATTATCATCTCTGTCATTGTAGGAATTGCATTGACATTACCTATCAGCAGTGCTGCAATCTGTGCGGCTTTGAGTCTGACAGGATTAGCAGGAGGCGCTGCAGTAGCAGGCTGTTGTGCCAATATGGTAGGTTTCGCAGTATTAAGCTTTAAGGAGAACAAGTGGGGCGGATTATTTGCCCAGGGAATTGGAACCAGTATGCTGCAGATGGGCAATATTGTACGTAATCCAAGGATATGGCTTCCTGCAATTCTTACTTCTGCAATTACAGGTCCGGTTGCCACCTGTATATTTAAGCTACAGATGAATGGTGCAGCAGTTGCATCTGGTATGGGCACTTGTGGTCTGGTTGGACAGATTGGTGTATACACAGGATGGATCAATGATATTGAGGCTGGTACGAAGAGTGCTATTACAGCCTTTGACTGGATAGGACTTATTCTGATCAGCTTTATCCTGCCAGGAATCCTTGCCTGGGCATTCGGACTCCTCTTACGCAAACTTGGCTGGATCAAGGAAGGGGATTTGAAGTTAGATTTATAAACTTTTGGGACGCCGCCGGTCATGACAGTTCGGTTCATTCGCCACGTACGTGATGTAAGTATTTCTAAGAACTGCATCTCAAATGCTTAACGTACAAGCCGAGCGCAAAACTCGCCCTTTGGGCTCAGACAGTTGCGCCTGGCTTGCAAGCATTTGTTCTTTGTTCTAAGAAATACTAGACATCACTGCCTAAGCTTCATTCACCGAACTGTCATGACCGGCGGCTGTATTCAGAAAGTTATACAAAAAATTGTATGTAACAGCAAGACCTCTGACGGTTGATTCTTATGAACATTAGGAATGGCTGTTAGTACTTCTTAGCTGCTAAGAAGTACTAACAGCCTTGACGTGTTCATAAAATTAACCGTCAGAGGTCTTGCGTGACTTATCATTTATTTGTAGATTCCCTGAAAGATTTTACCGGCATGTTTCTGCAGGGCGTTGAGGACGATCATACCGAGGATACCGCAGGAAATGAATTCGCCGATGCCTACAGTCAATGCGAAATAAGGCAGGCTGCCTTCAAACTGATAAACATAGGATAATACCAGAGGTACGACAAGGATGTTCGCAATGATAGGCGGAAGTGGTGCCAGCCATTTGTGCTTACGCAATGCATAAGTACCGAAAGCACCAACCAGAGTAGCCAGACTTCCAAAGAGAACATCCAATGGCATACAGCCGGTAAGAATGTTGCTGAGCAGACAGCCTGCGAACAGACCGGGTATTGCAGCCGGAGTGAAATAGGGCAGAATTGTCAGCGCCTCAGAGAAACGGACCTGAATGGCATAATTAGCCAGACCGAGTGCATTTGCAATAAAAGTCAACACGATATACAGTGCCGCAATCATTGCTGCCTGTGCCAGAAACACAGTAGGGGATAATTTTTTCTTCATATTGTTATGCTCCTTTAGTTTTAATTAAGGTCAGGAAGGTCTCGAACTGACCGATGGGCAAATTTAAGCCCGATTCCTCATTATACTAAAAAAAAGCAAAATGTCAAGAAATGATTTTTTTATAATCCAAGTGTAATCTGAATCAGATTTTTATCCAGCATAATGGTACGGTTCCATGGGTTGAGAATGATGCCGGAAATGGCATCAGCCTGGAGGGCAGAGGTGAAGAGCTGCTTGATGTCTGTCATAAAGGTTGACATAACACCATTGCTTCCTTTTAATTCTTCCTCAAAACTGGTAAATGCCATCCACCAGAGTTTTCCATCATCTGTTGTAATTGCCTGTAATTTCAACTGGTTGTCACCTGTGGGTGGTTCTACTGCAATTACGAATTGTCCTTTTTCCTGCATGCGTCTGCGGATTACGGTCAGAGTATGTGCCAGCATTTCCTGCGTAGGCTCCTGCTGTAAGGCAGCAATTGCTTCTTCTATTTTCTCATTTCCCTGTAATTCGTTATCTTTCATGAATTTCCTCCGTATTTATATATAATTGTAATAATTCTGTTTATTCGCAAATATCAGTTCTTCTGGAAGTTAATTATATAGGAATTGAACGGGTTATGCAATTGGATGAATTAACGGTGGTGATAAATGTCTTACCATGATAGAATAAGAATAGGAAAGCAGACATTTGTAAAACGCAGATTTTCAACATAACAGGTATACATACCGTCACTTATTAAGAATAGAGTTTTACAAATGTCTGAAACAGAAATGCATAAGGAGGGGGTAATTTTGCATTGGCAGAGAAAAGAGCTGATATTGCTTGGAGTAGCAGCGGCTGTGACATTAACCGGCTGTGCACAAAATGAGCAGGGCAATCCATCAGAACAGACGCAGGAGGCAGGTATGGAAGAAAAACAGGAGGTACAGGTATCTGAAGAATCAGGCAAAGAGGCGGTTGATGCTACAGTGGTAATCGACCCGGCAAACGCTTCCACATTTCATGCTGGTAAGTTTGAAGGCTGGGGAACGAGCTTTTGCTGGTGGGCGAACAGAATCGGCTATTCAGATACGCTGACCCAACAGGCAGCACAGGCATTCTATGATAAGGAGCAGGGACTTGGGCTGAACATTATCCGGTATAATGTCGGAGGCGGAGATGATCCCGAACATGATCATATTACAAGAACGGATTCTGATATGCCGGGGTATGCAATCAATCCGTCCTATGATGAAGCAACTGGTGAGTATACGTGGGAATATGACTGGAGTGCAGACGCCAACCAGCGAAATGTGCTGCTACAGGCGCTGAAAGTATGTGGAGAGGATGCTGTCGTAGAGGGATTCTCCAATTCTGCACCGTATTTCATGACCAATTCAGGATGTAGTTCGGGAGCGCAGCTATCCAATAAGAATAATCTCAAAGACGATGCTTATGATGCCTTTGCACAGTACATTGCAGACGTGACAGAATATTACAAAGACACATATAATGTGGACTTTTCAAGCTATTCAGCAATGAATGAGCCTTACACAGATTATTGGGGTGCCTACAGCTGGAAGCAGGAAGGCTGCCATTTTGATATGGGAGAATCCCAGTCACAGATGCTGCTTTCTCTTAGAAATGCCTTGGATGCCAAAGGTCTGGATCAAGTGCAGGTATCAGGAACAGACGAAACCAGCATAGATGTGCAGATTCTTTCCTATGATCAGTTAAGCCAGGAAGCAAAGGACGTTGTAGACAGAATCGATACACATACCTATGGCGGTTCCAGACGTGAAGCATTACGTACTCTGGCAGAAACAGAAGGCAAGAATCTATGGATGTCAGAAGTAGACGGCGGAGATACAGCAGGAGAAAATGCAGGAGAAATGGGAGCTGGATTATGGCTTGCCCAGAGAGTCATTACAGATATGAATGAGCTGCGTCCATCAGCATGGGTTATGTGGCAGGCAATTGATAATCATATCTGTGCAGAGGGCTATCAGGGTAGAACAGATTCAGGAATGCCGGATATTTCGGGTGGTTATTGGGGACTGGCTGTGGCAGATCACGATGAGCAGCAGTTGATACTTACCATGAAATACTATGCACTGGGTCAGTTTACCCGATATATTCGTACTGGCTACACTATTATTTCAGGAGACGAACATTCGTTAGCTGCATATGACGCAGAAGGACACCGACTGATTGTCGTTATGACCAATGTAACCGGTAAGGACAGGAAAGTTGATGTGGATCTGTCTGCTTTTTCACAGACAGGAAGCAATGTATCTGTGATTCGTACCAGCGGCGATATGTCTTCCGGGGAAAAATGGCAGGAGCTTTCACCAATTGAGACATACGGTGCAGGTTTCTACGCAGAGCTGATTCCCAATTCAGTAACAACCTATATTGTGCAGGATGTGTATTGATTTTAAAATAGGTGATATTTTGTGCTGTCGATGATGCAATACTTCCAACAAATTTCGTTTTTTGTATAATGACAAATTATGTAAATATGTTATAATAAAGTCTGTCCATGGGAAGCAATATGCTGTAGATTGTGGGGGCAATTTACAACATGGCAGCAGAATATAATGTCTGCAAAAAAATGAAAGGAAGTTTAATAAAATGGTAGCACAAGTAACAGCAGTCATCATCTTTCTGGTGATGTTTGCACTGATTATCACGGACAAGATTGAACGTCAATACGTAACCCTTGGCTGTGGTCTTGCAACGCTGGTGCTGGTATTTGGTGTATTCATGCAGGATATGAATGCTGCAATGGAGACATTAAATATCCAATCCATCTTCACACCGGATTTCTGGTATGAGGCTGGTAACGCATCAGAGAGTTCCAGCGGTATTAACTGGGCAACAATCATCTTTATCGCAGGTATGATGGTCATGGTAGAAGGTATGGCGAAGGCGGGATTTTTCCGCTGGTTATGTATGACAATTGCAAAACTGGTACATTACAGAACCATTCCCGTTTTTATCACATTTATGATCATGTCGGCAGTTCTGGCAATGTTCATTGATAGTATTACGGTTATTTTGTTCCTGGCAGCAGTAACAATTGAACTGGCACAGTTGTTGAAATTCGACCCAATACCAATGATTCTGGCAGAAGTATTCTGCGCGAACCTTGGAGGTTCAGCAACTATGTGTGGAGATCCACCTAACATCATCATTGGTACATCTCTTGGTTATTCCTTTGGTGATTTCATTACCAATACTGGTGTGATCGGACTGATTTCTCTGGTTGTAGTTATTATCTATTTCTATTTCGTATTCAGAAAAGATCTGGCAACCAGCGATACAGAAGCAATCAAGAAGCTTGAGGCATCTGGTGGCGAGAATCTTATCGAGGATAAGAAGAGCTTTGCAGCAAGCTGTGTCATTTTTGGTCTGGCAGTTGTACTTCTGGTATCTCATGCACAGACAGGTCTGACAGTTGCTACAATTGGTCTGTTCATTGCAGTAATTACATTGATCACTGCAGGCAAGTCTGCAGGCGAACTGCTTAAGAAAGTAGATTATAAGACATTATTGTTCTTTATCGGTTTATTCGTTGTAGTAGGTGGTCTGGAGCAGACAGGAATTCTGGAGATCATTGCGGCATTCATCGGTAAGGTCAGCGGTGGCAATTCCAAGCTTATGGTTGCCATTATTATCTGGGTATCAGGTATTGCCAGCGCATTCATCGACAATATTCCTTTTGCAGCAACTATGATCCCGGTTATCAAGAGTCTGGCAGAGACAGAAGGTATTGCACTTCCTATTCTTGCCTGGGCACTGGCTATGGGTACAGATATTGGTGGCAGCGCAACACCTATTGGTGCATCTGCTAACGTAGTTGGTACTTCAGTAGCTGCCAAATCAGGTTATCCTGTAGGCTGGGGCAGATATTGTAAGGCAATGGCACCTGCAACGATTATTGTATTATTGATTTCCATGTTCAGCATCTGGTTTAGATATTTATAAAGAGGGGGTAATATACATGAGTAAGCAGGTCATTATTTCAATCGGAAGGGAATTTGGCAGTGGCGGACATGAGATTGCACAGCATCTTGCAGACAGATTCAGTCTGCCGTTATATGACTATAATCTGCTTCGTGAGATTGCGCAGGAGAAGAATGTCAGTGCATCCAATCTTGAGCAGTATGACGAAGTTCCTAAGAAGGGCTTCAGCAAGACTGTACGCGGATTTAACAATTCTCCGCAGCTGAATATTGCCTACATGCAGTTCGACTTTCTGAAGAAGAAGGCGGCAGAGGGTGAATCCTTTGTAGTAGTCGGAAGATGTTCAGAAGAAGTTCTGAAAGAATATGAAGGTCTGATTACGATATTCATATTGGGTGATATGGATAAGAAGATTGAACGTATCAAGCGGATTCACGAAATGACAGACAAGGAAGCAGCAGAATTGATTGAGAAACAGAGCAAGAAGAGAAAAGCTTACCACAATTACTTCTGTGAAACTAAGTGGGGCGATTCCAGAAACTATGAGCTGTCTATCAACAGCAGTAAGTTAGGCGAAGATGCTACCACGGATATGCTGGAAGATTATATTAAGAGAAGAATCCAATAATTTATCAACAAAAATGGAACCGGTGAAAATCGGTTCCATTTTTGTCTTATGATTTATTTCATGCCTTTCTGGCAATCTAATTCTTTGTTCTTATATCTTTCGATAATGTTGTGGATTCTGTCATTAGGATTTAACAGATCACTGATAGAAGAATCATGATTCAATGTATCAATGATGTAAGCGATATACTTACTCATATCACAGTTGATATAGTAAGGCTTCTCTAATAATTCAGGTCTCTGATAGATCAGGTTCGTAGTCAGAACTCTGTAGATCAGTCCTTCTTCATAAGCCTTATCAAATATTTCAAGTCCGCCAGTAAACAGACCAAAAGTAGTAGCTACGAAGATTCTCTTTGCTTTTCTTGCTTTCAGAGCTGCAGCAACTTCCAGTACACTTTCACCGGAGGAAATCATATCGTCAACGATCAGAACATCCTTGCCTTCTACGCTGCTGCCAAGAAATTCATGAGCAACGATAGGATTACGTCCGTCAACGACCTTGGTATAGTCACGTCTCTTATAGAACATACCCATATCCAGTCCCATTACGTTAGCCATGTAGATTGCACGACCCATGCCACCTTCATCTGGGCTGATGATCATCATATGGTCAGAATCAATAGTCAGGTCAGGAACATGATTTAACAGACCTTTAATGAACTGATAGGTAGGAGATACTGTTTCAAAACCATTCAAAGGGATAGCATTCTGTACACGAGGATCATGTGCATCGAAAGTAATGATGTTATCAACGCCCATCTTTACCATTTCCTGAAGTGCCAGAGCACAGTCAAGAGATTCACGGGAATTTCTCTTATGCTGGCGGCTTTCATATAAGAAAGGCATGATAACTGTGATTCTTCTTGCCTTACCACCAACAGCAGCGATCAGTCTCTTCAGATCCTGATAGTGGTCATCAGGAGACATATGGTTCTCATGACCGCACAGAGAATAAGTTAAGCTGTAATTAGCGACATCTACAAGGAAATATAAGTCATCACCACGGACAGATTCCAAGATAACGCCCTTAGCTTCACCGGTACCGAAACGGGGAACTTTGGTCTGGATAATATAGGAATCACGCTGATAGCCTGAGAATGCAAGGCTGTTCTTGTGTTCACTTTCACGCTCTGTTCTCCATTTTACGAGATAGGCATCTACCTTATCTCCGAGAGTTTTACAACCTTCCAAAGGAACAATTCCTAAGGAACCAACGGGTATCGAATTCAGATTTCTTTTTTCTTCGCGTACTGGCATTGCGAAAATCCTCACTTTCTGTTTAACAATAACTTTTTGGTGATCCGGATATCACGTCCGGTCAGTTTGCACATCCCATAATTACTTGTTATGCGGGAAAAGATTCTGTCAGAGTAACGATCCCTTAATTCCTCCAGAGACAGATTCGTAGTAATAATTGTGGATTTCCTGCGAAGATGTCTGTTGTTAAGACAGGAGAAAAGCTGGGACGATACGAAAGCATTCGTCAGTTCTGTTCCCAGATCATCAATGATCAGCAAGTCACATTCATAAATGTCCTCATAAATCCCCGATGCCGCCTCTTCACTGTTGCGGTCAAAGGTGCTGCGTGACAGTGTCTCAAATAACTGAGCGGAACTGAAATAGATCACGAGCTTGCCCTGTTCGATCAGCTCTTTGGCAATGCAAGAGGACAAAAACGACTTACCAGTACCTACTGTACCATAAAAAAATAGATTGTGGTAGTCTGAATTAAAGTTTTTTACGAAATTTTGGCACTCCTTTACTGCGTTGGTGAATCGTGTAAGGTCTTCGCCTTGATAGAATTCATAGGATAAATGGTCGAAATTATCAGTCTCTAACAGTTCTTTGATGTGAGACTGTTCATAGATAAGTGAAATCTCTGCCTGACGAAAGCAGGTGCATTTATGGTTGTTCACATAGCCGGTGTCCTTACATAGAGGACATTCATAGACTGGCTCCAGATAATCGGCGGGATAACCATGAGCTGTAAGGAGGCTGGTCTTTTGCCTGGACAGCCAGGCAAGCTTCTCTTTTAATTCACTTAGGGCATTGGAATCCCCCGAAAGCATCTTGCGTGCCTGGGCAATCGAAGTAGAAGATACCTGATGATCCAGTTCTTCATATTCTGGTATCTGCTGATATACAGCATCTTTGCGCTGCTCCAGCAGATATCTTGATTTTCTCTGTTTCTCTTCATACATGCGCATAATGGCATTGTACTGACTGTTTGAAAGTGGCATGTCTGCCTCCTGTATTAGTTGCTTAAAATATTCTGCTCAAGCTGGTCAAAATCATAGCTGTTCTGTGCAAAACGGTTAAAACGGTTGTTAGCAGGTGCGGTCTGCTTTACAGGACGCTGATAGGAGGCATCCAGGGCTGCAATATCGGCTTTATGGCGAACTCCTGCCTGATACCATTTGGTTAAAATACCATCTGCATAGGCAAAGCGGTGAGAGTCTGTTGTCATGACCGTTTTATCGCAGGCTTCCTGAATCACATCCAGTAAAAAGCCATACTCTTTGGTCCATTTATTGATATACTCCAGTTCCTTGGGAGCGGGAGAAGTATTTTTTCCCAGGGACTTCATGATGGTATATACAGTTTTGTCATATTTCCTGGACGCCATCTGAGCCTGCTTGGGGTCGGTGATACCCTGCTCTGCCCAGGAAAGAGCGACCTTTTCCATATATCGGAAGTCTTTCTTGCCGCGTTCTACACAGTGCTGTACCAGATAATCAATCAGATCTGCGCTGAAACCAAGACGATCGTAGAAGAAGAGAATCGTCTCCATATCGCTTCTGGTAAGCTGTCTGCCAAGATACTGTTCGGTTACGAACAGAAGCTGTTGTGTTTCTTCATTCTTTTTGAAATTCTTCAGATCATCCATGGAGTAGGATGGTCTTTCCGGCTGGGAAGCTACTTCTTTTACCGGATATTCCGCTATCGTGGCTGTTGCACCAAAGGGAGCCTGCATAGATGCAGGAGCAGCATTCATCCGGGCAGACATGGGATTCTGCGGGGACATTGCAGAAGCTGCAGCCATTGGTTTGGGCGCAGTTATACCGCTTTGCATAGATGCCGGTCTGATAAAGGACAGAACCGGTGTAATACGGGGTGCGGTTCTTACCGGTGCCTCGTATGGGTTGTCCAGAGAGAGAACCTGTATACCGGATAGATTGTGGGCGGCATCATATTCTAATGCCAGAAGCTGTCTTGACTCCCAGTACATGAGAGCACGAAGAACATCCTTTTCCGTGTAGTTAAATTTATCCGCAATATCTGTAACGCTGGTTGGGAGATTAGCGCTCATCATGCGAATAAGGAAAAGATATATTTTGAGCTGGGCATCGTTTGCTTCTGCCATATAGTCGTCAATGAAGCAGTTGGATACCACAGTCTGTTCTTTGTGTATGTTCTGATAGATGTTAAGACGATTCATAATAATTCCCCTGTCTGGTATGTATATTGATAGCAGCTCTGTAATAGTCATTGCGTAGAGCAATTGGGAGTGACTGTCTGGGAGCAGAGTGCTACCTGTAAGGTAAATGTATTGTATCACACCTAATCAAAAAAGCAAGTCCTCCACAACCCGCAAAGCCTTGAAAATACTGGGGTTTGCGCAATTGTGGATAGTGTGGATAATGTGGATAAGGAATCGGGATAATGTCAGAAATGCCTTAAATAATAAGACTTGTGGGATGTGGATGAAATACGTTCTGAAATGTGGATGGAACATAAAAATATCCACATCCTCGAACCTCCTTTTGGAGGCTCAAAAATGTGGATAATGTGGATAATTAAATTCCTAACAGATTTTCGCCGATTTTTACAACATCTCCGGCGCCCATAGTTATCAACAAATCTCCGTTGATACAATTTTCTAATAAAAAATTT
>UMIB01037026.1_pt1 | contig 20881 bp, 16 predicted proteins | sample 1965641 | NCBI WGS metagenome assembly UMIB01 (sample SAMEA4836110, study PRJEB28245) | human gut metagenome | biome: gut microbiome; material: fecal sample | place: Denmark | collected 2008
TAATGAATGCACCTCCAAACAAAATCCATAGTGTTGCAATATTGGCAATAGAAAACGCGGCCGCCCAGTTTCTGGACAGCCGCGCAAAATTCACACAAAGCCGCAATCTGTTCAAAGAACAGATGCACTTGGGTATAGCCCGGGGATTCTGACCCCACAAGGCGAGCGCGGCACAGGCCGTAGCTGCTTTCTTTACTCAGCCATTCTACCACAGCCGCAGGGGCCTGTCAAGCACTTTTTATGCGTTTTACGAGAAAAATATGAATCGTCCTCATACCTCGATCAACCTGCCCAGTTCCAGCGAGTAGATGCCTTTATAGGTCACCGGCTTCGGGGCAAAGCGTTTGCCGACGGCCAGCGCGTACAGGTCCAGCTGGGGTTTGTAGGCCCGCACAAAATCCGCGGCTGTTTTGCGGCGGTCGGTCTTGTAGTCCAGCAGTTCCAGATGGTCCGGGTACACCAGCACAAGGTCTGCGATGCCCTGCACCAGCACCTGCGCTTCCGGGGCCGTGTCCGGGGCCGGGCTTCCCTGGGCGGCAAGCACCTCGGCGGCGGGCAGTGCTGTGATGAATGCCAGCTCCCGCAGCACCTGCTGTGCCGCGCAGATCTTTGCAAAGGCCTCGCTCTGCACAAAGCGGCGGATGCGCACGGCATCCAGCTTTGCGGCGATCTCCGGTGCGGTGAGCTGTGCAGCCGCCTGCCGGTCACGTTCCGCTCCGATGGCTTCGTCCAGCGTCCCGGCTGCTTTTGCCTCTGCCAGCGCCGCAAAATCGGCGTGCTCCAGAAATGCATGCAGGGCCGTGCCCATCTCGGCGGCGGTCAGGCCGTCTTTGGAGAGGAAGCCTGGCCGCTCCAGCGTGGTCTGCTCGGCCTTGTGCACGATGCTGGTCACGCTGACCTTGGCAGGCACCCTGGCCAGGGCTGCCGCCGGGTACTGCCAGGCAAAGCCCGCCCGCAGCTGTTCCACAAGGGCCGGGTCCGCGGCCGCCGGGGCTTGCGGTTCCAGCTCCTCAGGCTGTTGTTCCTGTTCCGGCTGCGTTGTTTCCGGCAGGGTGATAGTCACCGTGCTGCGGGTGTCCGCAAAGGGCAGCTCCAGATTGCCCGCCAGCTGCCGCAGCTGCCCGCCGCAGGGGTGCACCAGCAGCGCCGCCCGCAGCCAGTCGGCAAAGCAGTTTGCCTGCCCGTGCAGGGTGGAGCCCGCTCCCGCCGCCAGAAACGCCGCCGCTTTGGCAAAGGGGTTCGCGGTCTTGCCGATGCCCAGCGGCACCGTGAGGATGAGCCTGTCCTGTGCGCGGGTCAGGGCCACATACAAAAGGCGCATCTGCTCGCTGCGCAGCTCCTGCCCGTGCACCTCGGCCAGCGCGGTGTAGGCCGCCGTTTTATAGGCGCCCTCGCCCTGTTCCGGCCGCAGCCGCAGGCCGGCCCCGTATTCCCGGTGCAGCAGCACCGGCTGCCGGGTATCGGCCGCGTTGAACCGCCGCCCGGTATCGGCCACGAACACCACCGGGAACTGCAGGCCCTTGGAGCGGTGGATGGTCATCACGGTCACACAGCCGGGCCTCGCCCCGCCGGGGGTGGTGTCCTGTCCGGTGGAACCGGCCAGCGCCGCCGCGTCGATGGCGCGCACCAGTGCCGAGATGCCGCCCGCACCGGACGCCGCGCAGAAAGAGGCGAACCGCCGGGCATCCTCCCGGCGGCGGGCACCGTTCTCGGTCACCCCCAGTGCGGCAAGGTAGCCGGTGGTGGCAAAAATTTCTTCCAGCAGCTGCTCTGCAGGCACGCTGCGGGCCATCTGCCGCAGAGCCGTGAGCTTGTCGTAAAAATCGTTCACCTTTTGGGTAAAGGGGTCCTCTGCCGGGCCTTGCCGCGCCAGCAGCAGCGCACCGTACAGGCTCATGCGGGCGGGCTTTCCGGCATTTCCGGCGTTCTGTTCCTTCTGCAGCGCGGCGCTCTGTGCCCGCAGCCGCACCAGGTCGTCATCCGTAAAGCCGAACACCGGCCCCAGCATGGCCGCAGCCAGATAGATATCCTGCGCCGGGTTGTCGATGACCTTCAGCAGCGAGATGAGCGGCCGGATGTGGGGTGCTTCCATCAGGTTTTCCCGGGCGTCGGCATACACCGGGATGCCCCGGGCCGTGAGAGCTTCCACATAGGCCGGGAAGTCCCCGCGGGCCGAAAGCAGGATGCAGCAGTCCTCGTACTGCACCGGGCGGGTCGTGCTGCCCTCCCGCACCGGCTCCCCGGCGGCCACCAATTCTTCGATGCGCCGGGCGATCCATGCTGCGTCCGTCTCCGCTTCATCGTCCGGCAGAAACTGTGCTTCCACGCTGCCGGAGTAATCTCCCGGTGCGCCGCACACCAGCCGCTGCCCATCGCCGTAAGCGGTATCGCCCAGCTGCGGGGTCATGAGCTGCTCAAAAATGAAGTTGATGCCCTCCACCACCTGCGGGGCCGAACGGAAATTCGCATCCAGCGCCAGCAGGGCGTTTTGCCCGGCAGTACCCTCCGGCGGGCGCGGGCGGGCCGCCCCGCCGGGCAGGGCCGGCCAGCGGTCCAGCTTTTCCCGGAAGATGCTGGGGTCGGCCTGCCGGAAGCGGTAGATGCTCTGCTTCAGGTCGCCTACCAGAAAGAGGTCATCCCCCGCCGGGGAGGCAAGGCAGCGGTACAGGGCATCCTGCAAAGCATTGGTGTCCTGATATTCGTCCACCATCACGGCAGCATAGTTCTGCCGGATGCTCCCGCACAGCGGGGTGGGGGTGCCGTCCGGGCTGCGCAGCAGCCGCAGGGCAAAGTGTTCAAAGTCGCTGAATTCCAGCAGCTTGCGCTCCCGCTTTTTGGCCGAGAACCGGGCGTCGAAATCCCGCACCGCCGCAAACAGGGCCTGCAGCCGGGGCAGTGCCGCCTGCCGGTCGGCTTCCGCTTCTTCCTCGCTGCAGGAGACAAGCTCGGTGATCTGAGCAAACAGGTCGGCGGCCTCGTCAGCACGGGTCTTGATGGCCGTCTTGTGGTCGCCCTTCAGCCGTTTTTTCATGCCCTTCAGGCCGGGCTGCTCTTCCATGCCCAGCACAAAAGGGGTGAGCCGGTCGTACAGGGGCGTCCACTCCCCTGCCTGTGCCAGCCGCTCCACCTCGCCCAACAGGGCGGCAGAGCGTTCCAGACGGCCCTGCGCATCGGCGTATTTTTCGGCCACCGCCGCTTCCGCTTTCCGGATGGCCGCCGGGGTCTTTTTTTCTCCGGCCTCCGCCATTTCCTGGGCATAGTCCTCCCGGCAGTCCTGCTGGGCGGCGCACAGCAGCTCGCGGGCCGCCTTTGCATCGCGGGCTGCCTGCGCCAGCAGCAAGTCATGCCAGCAGGTGGCGTCAAAGCCGTTTTCCTGCTGCCATGGAGCCAGAAATTCGTCCAGCTTGCGGTCGTAGTCCGGCAGCGCCCGCAGAAAGTCGTAGACCTGCAGGATGGTGTCCCCCGCCGGTTTGTCGGTGCGGCCCTTGCCGTACAGGTCGGCAAAGGCGCAGAAATCCGGGTCAGCATAGGCGTGCTCCAGCGTCTCGGCCAGTGCCGATGCGCGCAGCAACTCCACGCTGCCGGGGTCTGCCGGGGTGAAATCCGGCGGGATATCCAGTGCCTGAAAATGCTTGTGCAGCAGATCCAGACAGAAAGCGTCCATGGTGCAGATGGGTGCACGCTGCAGCAGCATGCGCTGGCGGCGCAGGGCCGTGTTGCCCGGCTCCTGCTGGCAGCGGCGCAGCAGTGCCTGCCCGATGCGGGCCCGCAGCTCCGCCGCCGCCGCATTCGTAAAGGTGACGATGAGCAGCCGGTCGGCGTCCACCGGGTGCTCCGGGTCGGTGATGAGGCGCACAGCGCGCTCGGTCAGCACCGCCGTCTTGCCGCTGCCGGCCGCCGCACTCACCAGCAGCGCCCCGCCCCGGTCGTCGATGGCGGCACGCTGGGCAGGCGTCCATCTGGGTTCGCTCATGTCGGTTCCTCCTCATCCTCTGCTGCTTCCGGCTCAAAGGGCTTTGCCGGGGCTTCCAGGCCCCGCTCCCCGATGCCGGTCTCATGGCAGCAGATAAAATCATAATCGCACCAGGCACAGGGGCTGCGGTTGGTGCTGACCACCAGCGGCTCGGCAGCGATCTGCCCGCCGTACAGCTGCTCCCCCATCCGGGTGACGAGGTCATCCAGATGCAGCCGGATGCGGTTGAGCTTGGCGATGTCAGCACGCTTGTCCTTCTGGTAAGGGCTGGGCGCGCCGTTGCGGTAACCAAAGGGCAGATACCGGCCCGTCTCATCCGCGTCCATGGCATCGAACACCTTCTGCTCGTCCCGCACCAGACCGTCCAGCTGATATTCCACGCTGCGGGCGGCCTTTTCGCGGGTGGTGGTCTCCGGGGCGGGGTCGGCCAGCAGATACAGCACGCCCGCCGGTTCTGCCCCGGTAAAGCTTCCGCTGGGGTCGCGGGTCAGGCTGAACAGGTACAGCAGCATCTGGCAGTCCAGCCCGCAGTACACTTCTTTCAGGTCCAGTTTCTTGGTGCCGGTCTTGTAGTCCACCACCCGCACCCAGCGGGTGCCGTCCTCTTCCACCCACTCGTCGGCGCGGTCCACCATACCGATGAGCTGCACGGTGCGCCCGTCCGACAGGTGATACAGCTGCCCGGGCACGGCGTCGGCCCCGCTGCCGATCTTCAGCTCACAGGCCACCGGACGGAACCGGGACTGATTCTGCTCGTCCCGCAGGTAGCACAGCAGGCCGGTCATGCTCTTTTTCAGCCGGGAGAGCAGGTAGGCAAAGCGGGCCGTGTCCTCCGGCAGAAAGCGCTTTGCATACTCGTCCACCAGCAGCCCGGCCAGCGCGGCCATGGCTTCGTCATCCAGTTCCAGATAGGGCTGCAGGGCCGCACAGGGGTTGTCCGGCCCCGGGTGGGGGTCCAGTGCCATCTGCAGCACCCAGTGCATCAGGGTGCCGCTCTGGTCGGCGGAAAGCTCCGCCCGTTTGCGGGGCTTCAGCCCCAGCACATATTGCAGAAAATAGCCGTACCGGCAGGTATAGTATTTTTCCAGCTGGCTGGGCGAGACGCGGAGCCTCCGGCCCAGCAGCGTTTCCAGCGCGGGCAGGTCGTACACCTGCCGGGGCGGGTTCTCTTCCATGCGGTGCAGCAGGGCAAGGCCCTTCGGCTGCCCGGCACCGGGGGTGTGCAGGGCCTCGGTCAGGCTGGCGCGCTCCACATCGGTGAGCAGCCAGCCGCCGCCCAGCGTGTCCAGACCGTCCGCCGGGGTGGCGGCAAGGTCGGTCAGCTCCAGTTCCGGGGCAGCCGGGTGCAGTGCATCCACAAGGGGCTCCACCGCCGCGCACAGGGTCTGGCCCTGTCCCTTGGGCCAGCTGAGCCACAGCCCTTTTGCCGGGGCAGTGAGCGCTTTATAAAAGCACACCTGCTCCCGGATGACCCGGTTCTTAAAGCAGTCCGGCAGTTCCACCTGCTGGGCCATCAGTGCGTCACGGTCGGCGTGGGTCAGCAGGCCGCTCTCAGCCGGTGCACAGGGAAACTCCCCTTCTGCCAGCCCCAGCACGAACACATAATCCGGCGCGTCCAGACGCATCTTGCCCGCGCTGGCCAGCACCACGGCGTCCAGTGTCTGGGGGATATGCCCCAGGTCGGACGAGCGCAGCAGCAGGCCGAACAGGTCCTCGTACTCGGCCACGGTCACGCTCTGCTGCCCCAGCAGGCTGGCCATCTCGTCCAGCAGCTGCATCACCACGTTCCACTCGCGGGCGGCTTCCTCCGCCGCCGGGATGCCCCGTGCCGCGCGGATATCCTCCACCAGCCCGGCCTGCTGTTCCTCGGCCCCCAGCTCCTTCAGGCAGAAATAAACAGCCCGGCTGATCTGCTCCGCGTTGCCGCCCTTCACCTTTCCGCGCAGGGTGTCCACGGCGTCCACCAGCTTCCGGCGGGCGTCCTCGGCCCAGGCAAGATTCTGCCGGTCCTCGTCGGTCAGCCCGTTTTCACCAAAGCCCTTTGGGTTTTTGGTGAATTCGGCCCGCCAGGCCGCCGCATTGGGCGACCAGGTGTAGGCATAGTTTTCCAGCGCACACACCTGCTCTTCTGACAGCGCACACAGCCCGGTCTTGGCCAGCACGGTGAGCTGCTCGGTCATGTCTGCGCCCCGCAGCAGGGCCAGCAAGGCCCGCACCGCCGTGGCCGGAGCGCTGAACTCCGGGGTCGTGGGCTCGTCGCAGTACAGTGGGATGTCCGCCATGCGGAACTCATACCGCACGGCCGCACGGTATTTTGCAATGTCGCGGCAGACCACGGCGATCTTGCCGCACCGCACGCCCTGCCGCATCAGGCGGCGGATGGCGGCCGCCGCGCACCGGGCTTCCTCTTCGCGGCTGGCTGCCGGGAACAGCCGCACTTCCGGTGCCTGTGTCACTTCCGTGCCGTTTCCTTCCAGCAGTGCTGCCACTGCCGCAAGGCCCGGTGCATCCTTGTGGCGCAGGTCCCGCCGCAACAGCTCCGAGGCGGCCGCCTCCGTGCCGCTCTTGCGGGCCAGCTGCCGCAGCTGTGCCGCCACCAGCTTGGCACCGGCAAACAGCCCAGTGTCCCCCGGCACCAGCGGGGCGCCGTCATCGCACAGGGCCACCGTCACCTGCGGCAGTGCCGTGAGCAGTGCCGCCAGCAGCCGCTTTTTGGGGGCGTTGAAGGTATCGAATTCGTCAATGAACACGGCCCGGTCCTGCAAAAACTCCGGCAGGCTGCCCCGGGCAAGGGCTGCTTCCAGCCGGTCCGCCGCCAGTTCCAGCCGGTCGGAGGGGTCCATACCAGTGCCGGCCAGCAGCGTTTCATAGCCCTGCAGGATCAGTGCCAGCTCGGTGAGCTTGCCGCTGCCGGAACCGCATCCCTGGGCCAGCCGGTACAGCTGCTGCCCCGAAAGCCCGGCGCTTTTCAGCTCGTCGATGGTCTCAGCGGCCATCTGGCAGAACGCAGCACTGCGCCGGTGGCGGTAATAATACTGTACCGTGTCCTGCAGCTCTTCCAGCGTGCGGCGCACCAGCACAGCACGGCCCGCATCCGAGAGGGTCTGCACCGCTGCACCGCCCTCGGCCGAGAGGATGTGCTCCGCCAGGCTGGTGAAGGAATAGCTGTCCACCATGCCGGAGAGCGCGTCCCCCAGTTCCCGGTAGATGCGGCCCTCGGTGCTGGAGGTGAACTGTTCCGGCACCAGCAGGATGCTGCGCTGCCCGGCCTCGGCCCGCGCCTTGATGCGGGCATACAGCAGGGTGGTCTTGCCGCTGCCGGAGCCGCCCAGAACCAGTTTGAGCATGCTGTTTCCTCCTTTGTCGTTTGGGATGTCCTGCCGTTATTGTAACACGAAACCGCCTGCAAAACTACGGTTTTCTTTGCAATGGGGCGGCGGCTGTGGTACACTGAGAAAAAAGACTGCACAGAAAGGACGTTTGCATGAAGATCCTAGCCGTTGATTACGGAGACAGCCGCACCGGCCTTGCCACCTGTGACCACACCGAATTCCTGACCACGCCCATCACCCCGCAGATCACCCTCAAGGCCCGCAACAAGGTGGCCGCGCGGGTGTGCGAGGCGGCCAAAGAGATCGGGGCCGAGCTCATCGTCATCGGTCTGCCGCTGAACATGGACGGCACCGAGGGCGAGCGTGCCGCCAAAAGCCGCAAGCTGGCAAAGACCGTGGAGCTTTGGAGCGGCCTGCCGGTGCGCATGTGGGACGAACGCCAGACCACCTGCGCCGCCGCCGACCTGCTGGACGAGAGCGGCACCTTTGGCAGCCGCCGCAAGGAGATTTTGGATTCCGTCAGCGCCACGGTGATCCTGGACGACTACCTTGCCTGGCGCAAGGAGCACCCCGGGGAGATCTGATGTAGAAAGAATGTCTTCACGAAAAAAGGGCACAGCACAAAGGGCACCTGCCATATAGCAGGTGCCCTTTTGTTCACTGATACGTTTCAATGCTCACGCTGTTGATGGTGATATCCTCGGTGGGCTTCTGGTTTTCGTCCACACCGGTCTGGCCAATGGTGTCCACCACATCCATGCCCTCGTACACCTGTCCGAACACGGTATCGGTGTAGTCCAGATAGGGTGCGCCGCCGACGGTCTGGTAAGCGGCCACCACCTCGGCACGGTAGCCCGAGGCGTTCATCTTGTCCACCAGCTCCTGGGTCACCGACTGGTCCCCCGGTAGGGTCTGCACCACATAGAACACGCTGGCGCACTCGCCGGAAGCATCCACGCCCATGCACAGCGCACCGGAGTAGTGGTGCAGACTGTCGGTGGTCTCCGCCGGGTAGCGGCTGCCGCTCCAGATGGTGGTGCCCTTTCCGTCGGCCCCCTGCCCGGCCTCCACCACAAAACCGCTCTCCACACGGGAGACGGTCAGGCCGTTGTAATAGCCCTGCTGCACAAGGCCGGTAAAGTTGTCGTAGGCCTGCGGGGCCTTGTCCGGGAAAAGCACTGCCTTGAACACGCCAGCCGAGGTGTCGAACACTGCCACGGTGTCCCCTGCCGCCGGGTGCGTGAACTGCTCTTCCGCCGACTCCACCGCCGGGCGGTCGATCTTCTGCACCGTGGTGCCGCCCCCGCCGGAACCGCCAAAGCTGCAGCCTGCCAGTGCCAGCACCGCGGCCAGTGCCAGTACCGCCCATCGTTTTTTACGCATAGTTTTCCCCCTCGCTCCATATGCTGTATCAGACGTGCCCGCCGGACACGAAAAAATTCCAGAGCTATAGTATACCATATTCCGTGCCGCAGTGCGAGAGCAAACTGGTGAAAATTTGCAAAGCAATTTCTGTGCGAAAAAGCATCTTGACGAGCAGGCAAAAAAACGCTACACTATATGCAGACCGGACGGGCCGGTACACAAAAGCCCGTCTTATGACACGATACAGGAGACACGATCTATGTCTGACGAAATCAAGAACCCGAATACCGAGGACGAGGAATATCAGCCTGACCTGATGACCCTTGAGGACGAGGACGGCAACGAGGTCACCTTTGAGGTGATCGACGCACTGGACCACAAGGGCGTGCATTATCTGGCTGTGGTGGAATACACCGAAAATGAAGAGGACGCAGAGGATGCCCAGCTGGTGATCCTGAGCGTTGGCGAGGACGACGAAGGCGAATATCTGGACGTGGTAGAGGACGACGAGACTCTGCTGGAAGTCAGCAAGCTGTTTGAGCAGCGCCTGAGCGACGATTACGAGATCGACTGATCGTTTTCCTCCCCCAAATTACCAGGCAAGACTTCCTGCCCGGCTCGATTTGTTGCGGTTTATATGATCCTACTAATCATTCAACGGGAGCCCGGAGTTCTCCGGTGGATTGCAGACCTCCCCGCCATGGGTCGACCATGGAGGCTCGATGAGGAAGCGTGAAACCGGCGACAGGGCACCCACCTGTCCGCAAGGGTAGGTTTGATTGGCCGCAGACGACCGGGCGGGATCTTTTATAGGTTTTGATCCACCGCTGCCCCCTGCCGGGACAGTGTGTGGATTTTTTTATATCGGAACATTTGCACCGGGCACTGTGCGCTCCGGTGCGCGGCAAGTCGGAAAGGATGTGCAATTGCGGCATGAGTTCTGAGCACTTGGTGGGCACTTCGATCCCCCGTTTTACTTTCGACACCCCTACAAAGCCCGGCAACGATTTCTATGCCCTGTGTGAGGGGGAGCAGCCTCTGGTCATGATCTTTCTGCCCGCTTTTGACCACCCGGTCACGCGGGAATATCTGACCCATTACCTCAAGACCTGCGCCCGCCTGCGGGGCGTCCGGCTGGCCTGCGTGGTGCGCTCCTCGGCCCGGACGGTGGCGCAGGCCACCCAGGGGGCTGAATTTCCGTTTCCCATCATCTGCGACGCCCCGGGCGTGCTGTACAGCTATCTGGGCGTGGAGCAGGCCCGCGGCCTGCGGAGCTGGAGTTTTGCGGCCCAGCGCATCTATAAAAACGCAAAAGAGCAGGGCTACCGCTATGACAGCTCTGCCCCGCAGATTTTACCGCTGACGCTGGTGGTGGGGCACCTAGGCAAGATCTTGTTCACCCACTCCGGCCGTAGCCAGACCGACCTGCCGGAGGACTGCACCGCCATCCGGGAGATCGCCCGGGAGGTCGCCTCCACCCTGGCCGCCGGGCCGGAAGGTCCCCGGACCCGCTGCTCGGACGAGACCCTCACTCTGCCGGACCTTGTCGGGTGGGAGGACAACGACAAATAAGGACTACAGCAACAAAGGCATCCACAGTATTCGCTGCGGATGCCTTTGTTTTCAGCATCCTCGCCCTCTCAGTCTCGTCACTTCGTTTCTCGCCAGCTCTCCCAAAGGGAGAGCCAAGGGCGTAACGGTCAGGTTCTTGCCTCTCCCTTTGGGAGAGGTGCCGAACGGAGTGAGGCGGAGAGGGCGAGCCAGCTGACCTTGAGCATTTTTTCAGCCTTCTGAGGAATCTTCGTCCGAAAACAGCCCCGGGATGCCGCACAGGGCCGCCAGACCTACCAGCGTGAACACGATACGGGACCAGATGGAGGCGCTGCCGCCCAGCAGCCAGCCCACAAAGTCGAATTGGAACAGGCCCACAAGGCCCCAGTTGATGCCGCCCACGATCATCAGGATCAGGCAGATTTTATAAAAGGTCTGCACAAAAAAGACCTCCTTCCCTTGGAGCCATTCTGCCCCGTGGGAAGGAGGTTTATTCATGGACAGATCAGACGACCCGCGCGCCGCCCTTGTCCGGCTGTGCGGTGTACACCTGCTTCCAGCGGTGCTTTGCCGCCGCAGCGGCGGCGCGGGCGGATGTCTCATCCCGGAAGATGCCAAACACCGCCGACCCACTGCCGGTCATCAGAGCCGTCACAGCGCCCTTTTCACGCAGCAGAGCCTTGATGGCCCCGGTGTCCTTGGCACCGCTGCATTCTTCCAGGGCGTTGCCGGCAGCGGCGCACACCGCGTCCAGATCTCCGGCGCGGACGGCGGCTTCCTGGGCCTCACAGTCCGGGTGCACCGTGCTGCCCACCTTGTCGTAGGCGGCAAAGGCCTCCGGGGTGGAAACGCCGTAATCCGGCATCACCACCGTGAACCAGCAGTCCGGCACCGGCGGCAGGGGCTTGAGCAGGTCGCCCACGCCCTGCACCCGGCAGGTGCCGCCCATGAGGGCAAAGGGCACATCTGCGCCAATGGACGCGCCCAGTGCGCACAGCTCGCTCATGGAGAGCCGGGCACCGTACAGCTCGTTCAGGCCCACCAGCACGGCGGCGGCATCGGCGCTGCCGCCGGCCATGCCTGCCCGCACCGGGGTATTCTTATAAATAGTGATGTCCACCCCCGCCAGCAGGCCGGTGTAGTGGAAAAACGCCAGCGCCGCCTTGATGGCGGTATTTTTGTTGTTGGGAGCCACCAGACTGCCCGGCAGCCGCAGATTCAGGTAAGGGCTGCGGCGCAGCACCACCCGCTCGTACAGGGTGATGGCCTGCATGGTCATGTCCAGATCATGGTAGCCATTGGGCAGCAGGCCCACCACGTCCAGTGCCAGATTGAGCTTTGCCGGGGCCAGAACGGTCACCACATTCTGCTTTCGCATGGAGCATTCCCTCCTCAGTTGCCCTGAACCAGGCCGTTTTCCTGCAGGAACTCCCGGATGCGCTTGAGCGCCTCGGTCAGGTGCTCCACGCTGTAGGCGTAGGACACGCGGCAGTAGCCCTCGCCGGATGCGCCAAAGGCATCGCCGGGGATGATGGCCACATGCTTTTCTTCCAGCAGCCGGGTGCAGAACTCCTGGCTGCTCATGCCGGTGGACCGGATGCAGGGGAAGGCGTAGAACGCGCCCCGCGGCTCAAAGCAGGTCAGGCCCATATCGTTGAAGGAGCGCACCACCAGACGGCGGCGCATGTTGTACTCGTCGCGCATGCGGTCGATCTCGCCATCGCAGTCCCGCAGGGCCGTGATGGCGGCATACTGGCTGGTGGTGGGGGCGCTCATGATGGCGCTCTGGTGGATCTTGGTCATGATCTTGATGATGGGTTCCGGGCCGCAGGCGTAGCCCAGCCGCCAGCCGGTCATGGCGTAGCTCTTGGAAAAGCCGTTGACCACGATGGTGCGCTCTGCCATGCCCGGCAGGGAGGCAATGGACACATGGGGCCGCAGGCCATAGTTCAGCTCCGCATAGATCTCATCCGACAGCACCATCACATTGGTGTCCCGCAGCACCTCGGCCACAGCTTCCAAGTCCTCCCGCTCCATCACCGCGCCGGTGGGGTTGTTCGGGAAGGGCATGATCACCAGCTTGGTCCGGGGGGTGATGGCCGCCTTCAGGGCGTCGGCACGCAGCCGGAACTCGTCCTCCTGGCGGCAGGCCACATGGACCGGAACGCCGCCGGACAGGGTGGTGATGGGCTCGTAGCACACAAAGCAGGGCTCCGGGATGATCACCTCATCCCCGGGTTGGATCAGGGTGCGGATGCACATATCAATGGCTTCGCTGCCGCCCACCGTCACCAGGATCTGCCGCATGGGGTCGTACCGCAGGCCCATGCGCCGCTCCAGATAGCGGCTGATCTCGGCCCGCAGCTCCTTTAAGCCAGCGTTGGAGGTGTACCGGGTACGGCCGTGCTCCAGGCTCTCGATGCCTGCTTCCCGCACGGCCCAGGGGGTCTTGAAGTCCGGCTCGCCTACCCCCAGGCTGATGCACTCCGGCATCTCGGCGGCCAGATCAAAAAATTTGCGGATGCCGGAGGGGCGCATGGCCTTGGCGGCAGGCGCGATCAGTTTATCGTAGTCCATCACAGCACCGTGCACTCTCTTTCGTCAATTTCATCGTCCTGATACAGGCGGCCCTCCTTTTTGTAGGTGCGCAGCACAAAGTGGGTGGCGGTGGACAGCACGTCATCCAGCGGGCTCAGGCGCTTTGCCACAAACAGGGCGATCTCCTGGAAGGTCTGTCCCTTGATCACCAGCTGCAGGTCGTAACCGCCGCTCATCAGCAGCACGCTCTCCACCTCGTCAAAGGCCGCGATGGTGGCCGCGATCTCGTCAAAGCCGCGGCTCTTCTTGGGGCTGACGTTCAGCTCGATGACGGCTTCCACCCGGTTGACCCCGGCCTTTTCCCAGTCCACCAGCGTCTTGTAGCCCTTGATGATGCCCTGCGCGCGGGCCAGGTCGATCATGGCCGCCACCTCGGCGGGGGATTTGTTCAGCATGGTGGCAATGTCCTCGATGGGCAGCCGCGCGTTGTCTTCCAGAATCTTCAAAAGCTGTTCCATTGTTGTATACTCCTTCTTGTCCCTCTACACGGAATCCCACAGAAAAGCCCTTTTTGCAGGTCCCTACGGGAAATTAAGTATAAGTATAGCACAAGCCCTGCCGGAATGCACACCATTTTTTGCATAGAATGTCTTTTGCACCCGCAATCTGCTCTTTTTTACAAAAAGTGTGTTCAAATTTTGCCAAATCTGCTATACTGAAAGAGTAACCGTGTGCTGGCTCTTTTTGCGGCACGATCCAATCACAAGAAAACGAGGGTGGAAACGATGAAAGCATTTATTACTGTCATGGGACACGACACTGTGGGCGTGGTGGCAAAGGTCTCCGGCCTGTGCAGCGAGCTGAACATCAACATCGAGGACGTGACCCAGAGCATCCTGCAGGGGATGTTTGCCATGATCATGCTGGTGGACCTGAGCCACTGCAACGTAGGCCACGAGGAACTGCACCGCCGCACCGATGCCCTGGCTGCTGAGATGAAGATGCAGATCAACGTGACCCGGCAGGAAGTTTTTGACGCCATGCACACCATCTGACCGAGCAAAGGAGTACAACACTGCTATGAGTATGTTTAACACCGGTGATATTCTTGAGACCATCGAGATGTTCACCCAGGACAACCTGGATGTCCGCACGGTGACCATGGGCATCAGCCTGCTGGACTGCATCGACCCGGACCCCAAAAAGGCCTGCGAGAATATCTACAACAAGATCACCACCAAGGCTGCCAACCTGGTGCCTGCCGTGGAGCACATCAGTGCCGAGTACGGCATCCCCATCATCAACAAGCGCATCAGCGTTACCCCCATTGCCATGCTGCTGGGTGCCTGCCCGGAGGCAGACCCGGTGGATTTTGCCAAGACCCTGGACGCTGCCGGCAAGAAGGTGGGCGTGAACTTTGTGGGCGGCTACAGTGCTCTGGTGCACAAGGGCTTTTCTGCCGGTGACCGCCGCCTGATCGAGTCCATTCCCCGTGCCCTGGCCGAGACCGACATCGTGTGCAGCTCTGTGAACATCGGTGCCACCAAGGCAGGCCTGAACATGGACGCCATCAAGCTCATGGGCGAGGCTGTCAAAAAGGCCAGTGAGCTGACTGCCGACCGTCAGTGCATCGGTGCTGCCAAGCTGGTGGTGTTCTGCAACGCCCCGGAGGACAACCCCTTCATGGCCGGTGCCTTCCACGGCCCCGGTGAGCCGGATTGCGAGATCCATGTAGGCGTTTCCGGCCCCGGTGCCGTGCGTGCCGCCCTGGCCCGCCTGCCCAAGGACGCCCCCATCGACCAGGTGGCCGAGCTGGTCAAGCGCACCGCCTTCAAGATCACCCGTGTGGGCCAGCTGGTGGCAAACCTTGCCTCCAAGGCCCTGGGTGTGCCTGCCGGCATCATCGACCTGTCGCTGGCCCCCACCCCCGCCGTGGGCGACAGTGTGGCCAACATTCTGGAAGAAATGGGTCTGGAGACCTGCGGCTGCTGCGGCACCACCGCCTGCCTGGCCCTGCTGAACGATGCCGTGAAGAAGGGCGGCGTGATGGCCTCCAACCATGTGGGCGGCCTGTCCGGTGCCTTTATCCCGGTCAGTGAGGATGCCGGCATGATCCACGCCGCCGAGATCGGCTGCCTGACCATTGAAAAGCTGGAAGCCATGACCGCCGTCTGCTCGGTGGGCATCGACATGGTCATCATCCCCGGCGACACCACCCCCGCCGTCATCAGTGCCTTGATCGCCGACGAAGCCGCCATCGGCATGGTGAACAGCAAGACCACCGCTGTGCGCGTGATCCCCGCCATCGGCCGCAAGGCCGGCGAGGTGCTGGACTTCGGCGGCCTGCTGGGCTACGGCCCCATCATGCCGGTCAACAGCCACGACCCCTCGGTGTTCATCAACCGCGGCGGCCGCCTGCCGGCTCCCATGCAGTCGCTGAAGAACTGAGAACCCTCTCAGTCATCTCGCATTCGCTCGAAGCAGCTGTATAAATCACCTTTTACAGGCCCATCCTCTGGATATCATTTCCAGAAGAAGGGTCTGTTTTTTATGGGTAAGATGCTTTCCCGGCGGCAGATGCAGCACCTGTGCATCTGCCTTGCGCTCGGACTTTTGCTGTGCAGCCTGTGGCAGGCGGCGGCCTGGAGCCGCACCCAACTGCACACCGGCGATGCGGTATGTGCCGATACCCTGCGGCTGCACATCCGCGCTGCCAGCGATTCCGTGGCCGACCAGAGCGCCAAGCTCCGGGTGCGGGACGCCGTGCTGACCTGTCTGGACGCTGCCTATCCCGCCGGGAACCAGACCGACGCCCGCAGCTGGGCGGCCCGGAACCTGTTCACTTTGCAGCTTGCCGCCCGGCACGCGCTGGCCCGGTGCGGGGTGAATGCCCCGGTGCAGGTGCAGCTGGTCAACATGTACTTCCCGGCCCGGCAGTATACCGGCGGCTGCCTGCCCGCCGGGCGGTACGATGCGGTGCGCATCACCATCGGCTCCGGCAGCGGGCAGAACTGGTGGTGCGTGCTGTACCCCGGGCTGTGCCGTGCCGCCTGCGGCGGCTATGCCCTGCCGGAAGAAAACGATCTGGTGTGCGGGGACTACATCCTGCGCCTGCGCTTCGTGGACTGGTGGAACCGGCACACTGCTTCCCGCACCACCCGGGTGCTGGCCGGGTGACGCTGCCCTCCCCTGCCGCATAGCATGGAGGGAAAGGAGCGTGTGATCCTATGGCGATCCCTGCTTATTATTCCCTGCTCCATCGGGGCTCCTCCGGCCCGGATGTGGCCCTGGTGCAGACCTGGCTCAACGGTGTCCGTGATGCCTGCACCTGGCATGACCCCCTGAAGGCGGACGGAAGGTTCGGTCTTTCCACCGAGAACGCCGTAAAGGAGTTCCAGCTGAAAAACAAAATGAACGTGGACGGCAAGGTGGGTGCCAACACCTGGAACGTGCTGTACACCCAGTACACCGCAAAGCACGGCCTGAACGTGCCCTACCCCGGCATCGTGCTGCGCAGCGGCGCATCCGGCGGGACGGTGCGGCTGGTGCAGCAGAAGCTCAACTCTCTGGGTGAGCGTCTGAACGCAGACGGCCGGTACGGAGCCGCCACCGCAGCCGCCGTGCAGCGGTTCCAGCGCCGCAACGGCCTTGCCGCCGACGGCAGCGTCGGTCAGGCCACCTGGGAAAAGCTGTTCTGAGTTTACAATTTAAAATAATTCTCTCCTAGAACTCCCTCAGTCAAATCCTTCGGATTTGCCCGCTCCCTCACAGAGGGAGCCTTTGGCAGAGCGGAAATCGTTCCGGTTTCGTCAGAGGCCCCATCTCCGAGGGGGCTGGCATCGCGCCAGCGATGACTGAGGGAGTTTTTTTCGGCAGCCTTTTGTTTCCATCCCGTTGCGAAAGAAACCTCCGTTGTTCTATAATAGGGTAAAAATCATCTGAAAGGCGGTGTTCGCTTTTGCGTTTTGCGCATCTTTCCGACCTGCATCTGGGCAAGCGGGTGTGCGAGTTTTCCATGCTGGAGGACCAGAAATACATCCTGGAGCAGATTCTTGCCCTGCTGGATGCCCACCCTGTGGACGGGGTTCTGCTGGCCGGGGACCTCTACGACAAGCCCGTTCCCCCGGCCGAGGCCGTGCGCCTGCTGGACTGGTTCCTCACCCAGCTGGCAGCCCGGGGCCTGCCGGTGTTTGCCATCAGCGGCAACCACGATTCCGCCGACCGTGTGGCCTTTGGTTCAGCCCTACTGGAAACCAGCCGGGTATACGTCAGCCCGGTGTTCTCCGGTGCGCCGCAGCCCATCTGCCTTGCGGACGAGCATGGCCCGGTGGATGTGTACTTACTGCCCTTTCTGAAGCCCGCTTCCGTGCGGCATGTCTGGCCGGACGAGCCCATTGAGAGCTACAACGACGCCCTTGCCTGCGTGCTGCGGCACTGCCCGGTGGACCCGGCCCGGCGCAGCGTGCTGGTAGCCCACCAGTTCGTGGCCGGTGCCGCCGCCTGCGAAAGTGAAGAGCCTTCCGTGGGCGGGCTGGACTGCGTGGACGCGGCCCTGTTCGACGCCTTTGACTATGTGGCCCTGGGCCACCTGCACAGCCCCCAGAAGGTGGGCCGCGACACCCTGCGCTACTGCGGCACCCCGCTGAAGTATTCCTTCTCGGAAGCGCACCAGCATAAAAGCATCACCTTTGTGGACCTGGGCGAAAAAGGCTGCGTGGACATTTCCACCGCGCCCCTGACCCCGCTGCACGACCTGCGGGAGGTCCGGGGCAGCTATCTGGAACTGACCGACCGCCGCACCTACGAGGGCACCGCCACCGACGATTATCTGCACATCACCCTGACCGATGAGCAGGACGTGCCGGACGCACTGGCCAAGCTGCGGCTGATCTACCCCCACCTGATGCGGCTGGACTACGACAACCGCCGCACCCGCGAAGATCAGCAGATCACCGCGCCGGGGCGGGTGGAGAACATCACACCCTTGCAGCATCTTGCTGCCTTTTACGAACTGCAGAACAACCAGCCCCTGACCGATGAGCAGGCCGCGTTCTGCCAGCAGCTCATTGAGGACATCTGGAAGGAGGGGGAGGACGCATGAGACCGCTCCGCCTGACCCTGTCGGCTTTTGGCCCCTATGCCGCCGAGACCACCCTGGAACTGGAAAAGCTGGGCAAAGGCGGCCTGTACCTTGTCACCGGCGATACCGGTGCCGGCAAGACCACCCTGTTCGACGCCATCACCTACGCCCTGTACGACCACTCCAGCGGCGGTGTGCGGGAGGGGGCCATGCTGCGCAGCCAATATGCCGACCCCAAAACGCCCACCTTTGTGGAGCTGGAATTTGAGGTGAATGGTGCCCGCTACACGGTGCGCCGCAATCCGGAATACCCCCGCCCCAAGGCGCGGGGCGAGGGCTTTACCACCGAAAAAGCAGACGCCACCCTCACCTATGCCGACGGCCGCCCGCCGGTGACCAAGGCACGGGATGTGAACGCCGCCGTGCTGGACATTCTGGGGCTGGACTACAACCAGTTCTGCCAGATCGCCATGATCGCGCAGGGGCAGTTCACCAAGCTGCTGAATGCCTCCACCGAGGAGCGCAGCCGCATTTTCCGCAAGCTGTTCCGCACCCAGCGGTACGCCAAATTGCAGGACCGTCTGCAGGAAGAAGCTTCCCGCCTGAACCAGCAGCGTCTGGCCCAGAACACCCAGCTGGACAGCCTGCTGGCCGGGCTGCAGGTCGCACCCGACGACCCGGACGCCGACGTGCTGGCCGCCCTCTGTGCCCAGACCGCGCCTGCCACCGCGCTGACCTTATTGGAGGAGCTGCTGCAGCGCCAGCAGGCCGCACAGGAGGCCGCCGCCGCATCCCTTGCCGACACCGAAGCCCGGCTGGATGCCATACAGCAGCAGCTGGGAGCCGCCCGGCAGGCCGCGCAATTGGCCCGACAGCTGGCCGAACAACAGGCCGCGCTGGACGCCGCCCGGCCCGCACTGGATGCCGCCAAAGCCGAGAGCGCCCGCCACGCCGGGGATGCCGCCCGGTTGGATGCCCTGACCGGCCAGGTGACCCAGGCCCGCACCGCCCTGAACGCCTACGACGAGCTGGACGCGCTGTGCCGGGAGCAGAAGCAGGCACAGGATGCCGCGCAGCTGGCCGGGGCACTGGCCGCGAAGCGCCGCACCCAGCTGGAAGCGCTGGACGCCAGCCTTGCTACGGCCGACACCGCCCTTGCCGTGCTGGTGGATGCCCCCACCCGGCAGCTGGCTTTGCAGAATCAGGCTGCGCAGCTGGAAGCCCGCAGCACCGCGCTGGACGCCCTTGCCCAGCGGCTGGCCGACAGCCAGAAACAGGCCCGGCAGGCCCGCCGGGCACAGGACGCCTACCGCGCCGCCGCTGCCCGGCAGGATGAAGCCCGCGCCCGGCGGGATGCACTGGACCGGGCCTTTCTGGATGCGCAGGCCGGTCTGCTGGCACAGGAGCTGACCGAGGGTGCCCCCTGCCCGGTGTGCGGCAGCACCCATCACCCGGCCCGGGCCGTCCTGCCCCGCACCGCACCCACGCAGGTACAGGTGGAGCAGGCCCGGCAGGCCGCCGAGGAAGCCGACCGTGCCGCGCAAACGGCCAGCGCCGCCGCCCAGAGCGCCCTTGCCGCTGCAGACGAAGCCCGCCGCAGCCTGCGCCGGGACGCCGAGGCCCTGCTGCCGGAGCGCTTTGCCGCGCCGGAAGGCAAACCTCCGGTGCAGCTGACCTTCGCCCTGATGAATACCGTCCTGTCCGAGGAAACTGCCGCCCTGCAGGCCGCCCGCACCGACTGCACGGCCAGCCTGCGGCAGGCCGGAGCCGACTGTCAGCGCAAGGCGCAGCTGGAAGCCGACCGGCAGGCCCACACCCGCCAGCGCCCGGCGCTGGAACAGCAGGTGCAGGAAGCTGACCGCACCGCTGCCGCTCAGTCTGCCCGCGTGCAGGCACTGGAACAGCAGGTGCTTGCCAAACAGAAAGCCCTGCCCTACCCCCAGCGGGCGCAGGCGCAGGCCGCGCTGGACCTGCTGGAAGCCGACCGCACCGCCCTGCGCGCCGGGATGGAACAGGCCGAAGCTGCCCTGCGCACGGCACAGCAGAACTACGCAGCCGCCAAAGCCGCTGTGGATGCCCTGCGCAGCCAACAGGCAGCGGCCCAGAGTTCCGCCCCGGCTCAGCCGCCGGAAGCCCTGTGGGCCGCAGCCGCAGAGCTGACCGCCGCACGGGATGCCGCCCGCGGGCAGGAAAAGCAGCTGGCCGCCCGCCTGCTGCCCAACCGCCGCATCATGGAACAGTACCGCACCGCCGCCGCGCAGCACGCTGCATTGGAGCAGCGCGTCCAGTGGGTGGGAGCGCTGGCCGCCACCGCCGGCGGCACTCTGACCAGCAAACAGAAGATCAAACTGGAAGCCTACATCCAGATGGACTACCTCGACCGCATCCTGCGCCACGCCAACCTCCGCCTGATGCAGATGACCGATGCCCAGTACGAGCTGGAGCGCATCGGGGCCGAGAACCAGCGCAGCCAGTCCGGCCTGGACCTTGGCGTCATCGACCACTACAACGGAACCCGCCGCAGTGTCAAGACCCTGTCCGGTGGTGAGAGCTTCAAGGCCTCGCTGGCGCTGGCACTGGGCCTTTCGGATGAAGTGCAGAGCGCCGCCGGCGGCATCCGGCTGGACACCCTGTTCCTGGACGAGGGCTTCGGCAGCCTGGACGAGGAATCGCTGGAACAGGCCATCCGGGTGCTGGCCGGTCTGACCGAGGGCGACCGGCTGGTGGGCATCATCTCCCATGTGGGGGCCCTGAAGGACCGCATCGACCGGCAGGTGGTGGTGCACAAGAACCGCACCGGCGGCTCCACCGTGGAGCTGGTGGTGTAAAACGCCCCGCCGCCGGGCATCCTAACGGCAGGAGGTGACCGCTTTTATGAATTCCCTCACGCCGTTCATCCATCATGCCCTTCCGGACCGGCCCGGGCCTTCTTCCGCGCCGGAAGCCAACTGCAGCCGGTGCAGCCCGCCGCTGGGCAAACAGCCGGACCCGACCCAGCCGCCCGGAGACCCCTCGGCACCCGGCACCCAGCTGCCCCCGCCG
>UMIB01017587.1_pt1 | contig 20730 bp, 21 predicted proteins | sample 1965641 | NCBI WGS metagenome assembly UMIB01 (sample SAMEA4836110, study PRJEB28245) | human gut metagenome | biome: gut microbiome; material: fecal sample | place: Denmark | collected 2008
AGAAAGGGTATCGCCATTATTTTTATGGCAGCAAAGAAGAAACACTGGAATTGCTGTATCAAAAACTCACAAGTAATTATCCGGGAATCCAGATTGCTGGAATGTACAGTCCGCCATTTAGATCTCTGACGGAAGAGGAAGATAAAGCAATCATAGAGAGAATCAACGAAACCAAGCCAGACTTTGTCTGGGTTGGGCTTGGAGCTCCAAAACAGGAAAAGTGGATGGCAGCACATCAGGGAAAAATTGATGGACTGATGCTAGGTGTTGGAGCTGGATTTGACTATTATGCAGAGAATATTAAGCGTGCCCCGATGTGGATGCAGAAACATAATCTGGAATGGGTGTATCGCTTAGCGCAAGATCCGAAGAGATTGTTTAAGAGATATTGGAGCACTAATACGAAGTTTATTTGGAATGCAATGATAAGGGGAAAGTGAATCACTCTGAAATTAAGAAAAAATAAATTTATAGTAGGAAGATTGCTATTTTGAAAATCTACCAATAGTTAGAAAGAGGAAAAGTTATGCAACATATTGAATTGAAAAATAAAACAGTTTTTGTAACTGGCGTGGCTGGATTCATCGGCTCTAATCTGGCTAAGAGATTATTTGCAGATATTGAAGGTGTGAAGGTTGTCGGCATCGATAACATGAACGATTATTACGATGTTCGTCTGAAAGAAGCCCGGTTGGAAGAACTTTCTAAGTTCGAGAACTTCACATTTGTGAAGGGAAATCTAGCTGATAAGGCAGCAATCACAGCGATCTTCGAAGATCATCATCCTGCTGTTGTCGTTAATCTGGGGGCTCAGGCTGGTGTTCGTTATTCCATCACCAATCCAGACGCATATATTGAGAGCAACATGATTGGTTTCTATAACATTCTGGAAGCTTGCCGCCATTACCCTGTGGAACATTTGATTTATGCATCTAGCTCTTCGGTTTATGGTTCCAATAAAAAGGTTCCGTACAGCACGGATGACAAGGTAGATAATCCTGTTTCCCTTTATGCAGCCACCAAGAAATCCAATGAGTTGATGGCACACGCCTACTCTAAGCTGTACAACATTCCATCCACTGGCCTGAGATTCTTTACGGTCTATGGTCCGGCTGGTCGTCCCGATATGGCTTACTTTGGCTTCTCTAACAAGCTGGTGAAGGGCGAAACCATCAAGATCTTCAACTACGGCAACTGCAAGCGTGACTTTACTTATGTGGATGACATTGTTGAGGGTGTTGTCCGTGTGATGAAAAAAGCACCAGACAAAAAGAATGGCGAGGATGGTCTTCCGATTCCGCCGTATGCAGTTTACAACATCGGCAATCAGAATCCGGAGAACCTGCTGGACTTCGTACAGATTTTGAGTGAGGAACTGGTTCGTGCAAAGGTGCTGCCGGAAGATTATGACTTCGAGGCACACAAGGAACTGGTTCCGATGCAGCCGGGTGATGTGCCTGTGACCTATGCAGATACCAGTGCGTTGGAGCGGGACTTCGGATACAAGCCGAGCACCAGCCTGAGAACTGGTCTGAGGAACTTCGCTGAGTGGTACGCTGAGTTTTATAAATAATCATGCGCGGAAAATAACGAAAGAAATGAGATAACCGATATGCTTTGTGAAGAAAAATTTTCAGAAATTTATGGCAAAGATCCGAGCGGCATCAGCTTTTCGCCCTATCGCATTTGCCCCATTGGAGCGCACAGCGACCACAATTTAGGCAAAATCACCGGATTTGCCATTAACAAGGGTATCCATATTGCCTATAAGCCGAAGCATAACGGCGTGGTTGAGATGTCTAGTCTCCAGTTCCCCAAGCGAGCTCAATGGCACATCCGGGAAATTGGCGGAAAGACTGGTGACTGGGCGGATTATCTGCGGGGAGCAACTTGGGCGCTGGAGAACCGCTATCCGCTGACGACTGGAGTGAGTGGTGTGATTGAAGGCTCTCTGCCCATTGGTGGCTTATCCTCATCTGCGGCGGTCATTCTGGCATTTCTGGAGGCACTGTGCGAGGTGAATGGAATTCATCTGGAGCCGCAGGAATTGATTGATACCGCGTTTGATGCCGAGAAAAACTATGTGGGCGTGAATGTTGGAACGCTGGATCAGAGCTGCGAGGTTTTGAGCAAGAAAGACCATCTGCTCTATTTGGACTGCAAGGACAATCGCTATGAACTGATTCCCACCGACCCTGCTATGAAGCCCTATCAGATCGCGGTTTTCTTCAGCGGTTTGGAACATAGTTTGGCTGGCTCCAAGTACAATATGCGCGTGGATGAGCTGCGATCTGGCGTGTATGCGCTGCAGGCGTTTGCCGGATTGGATTATGGCAAGTTCAATGATGCGAACGCAAGAAATGTGAGCTTTGAAATCTATCAGGCATACAAGGATAGATTGCCGGTGCAATGGGCAAGACGCTGCGAGCATTGGTATACGGAGTTTAAGCGCGTGGAAGCCGGTGCGGAGGCGTGGCGGCGTGGTGATTTGGAGGAGTATGGTCGGTTGTCCTTTGAGTCCGGCTGGAGCAGCATCCATAACTGGGAATCCGGCGCGCCGGAACAAATTAAGCTTTATGAAATCATGCGGGAAACCAGCGGTATCTATGGCGGCCGGTTCAGCGGTGCTGGTTTCAAGGGATGTTGCATGGCGCTGATTGATCCTAGCAAGGCAGATGCCATTCGGGAAGAAGTGGAGCGGAAGTACCTGACAGCCTTCCCAGAAATGACAGGCAAGTATAGCTTCCATCTGTGCGAGAGTGCGGATGGTGCGGGACAGAGGTAATTGAGATATGAAATGTTTGATTTTGGCAGCGGGCTATGCAACCCGGCTGTATCCTTTGACTGAAAATTTTCCGAAGCCGCTACTGAAGGTGGGAGAGAAAACCATTCTGGACTGGCTGGTTGACGACATCGACACTGCTGGATTGGTAGACACCTATGTGGTCATCAGTAATCATAAGTTTGCCCACCACTTTGAAAAATGGGCAGCAGAGAAGCCGCAGAATATTGTTGTCGTTGATGATGGAACCAGCAGCAATGACACCCGTTTGGGTGCTGTATGTGATGTGCAGTATGCCATTGAAAAGCTGGGGATTGATGACGATATGCTGGTCATCGCTGGTGATAATGTGCTGGACTTCTCTTTGGCAAAACTTGTGGCTTACGCCAGAAATAAGGGGACATCCTGCATCATGCGCTACTTTGAGCCGGATGAAAAGAAGCTTGTGAAGTGCGGCGTGGTGGAGATTGACGAGAACAGCAAGATTCTTTCCATGGAGGAAAAGCCCGATCAACCCAAGAGCCATTGGTGCTGCCCACCCTTCTATGTTTACACACGGGAGGATGCAAAAAGGGTAAAGGGAGCAATCGAAAACAAGAAATGCGGTACGGATGCCCCTGGTAGTTTTATTGCATGGCTCAGTACAGTGACCGACGTACACGCTATGGAAATGCCCGGGAAGCGGTTCGACATCGGAAATCTGCCCAGCTATAAGCAGGTGCAGAAGGAGTATCGGGGCATTGTGAGATAAAGGAGGAGATGAATATCATGAGAAAGTTTAAGGATTTAAAAATTGCTGTTGCTGGTACTGGTTATGTTGGTCTTTCCATTGCTACACTGCTGAGCCAGCACCACAAAGTAACGGCTGTGGATATCGTTCCTGAGAAAGTGGAACTGATTAACAATAAAAAGTCACCGATTCAGGATGAGTACATTGAAAAGTATCTGGCAGAGAAAGAACTGGATTTGACCGCAACTCTGGATGCCAAAGAAGCATACTCTGATGCTGACTTCGTGGTGATTGCGGCACCAACAAATTACGATAGCAAGAAGAATTTTTTTGACACTTCTGCGGTTGAAGCAGTTATCAAGCTGGTCATCGAGTATAACCCGGAAGCCATCATGGTTATCAAGTCTACGATTCCTGTTGGCTTCACAGCAAGTGTCCGCGAAAAATATCACTGCGACAATATTATCTTCAGCCCGGAATTCCTGCGTGAGAGCAAGGCTCTGTATGATAACCTTTACCCTTCCCGTATCATCGTTGGTACGGATGTAGAAAACGCTCGTCTGGTAAAGGCTGCACACACTTTTGCGGAGCTTCTGCAGGAGGGCGCTATCAAGGAGAATATCGATACGCTGTTTATGGGCTTCACCGAGGCTGAGGCTGTTAAGCTGTTCGCCAACACCTATTTGGCTCTGCGTGTTAGCTATTTTAATGAACTGGACACCTACGCTGAGATGAAGGGACTGAATACTCAGCAGATTATTAACGGTGTTTGTCTCGATCCTCGTATCGGCACTCATTATAATAATCCCAGCTTTGGTTACGGCGGATACTGCCTGCCGAAGGACACCAAGCAGTTGCTAGCTAATTATGCTGATGTGCCGGAAAATCTGATTGAAGCAATTGTCGAGAGCAATAGAACTCGTAAAGAATTCATTGCTGATCGTGTGCTTGAAATTGCTGGCGCTTACGAAGCAAATGATAGCTGGGATGAGAGCAAGGAAAAAGAAGTTGTGGTTGGTGTTTACCGTCTGACGATGAAGAGCAACAGTGATAACTTCCGTCAGAGTTCTATCCAAGGTGTCATGAAGCGAGTGAAGGCCAAGGGCGCTACTGTCGTGATTTATGAGCCTACATTAGAGAATGGTACTACTTTCTTCGGTAGTAAAGTTGTTAATAACCTTGAACAGTTTAAAGCTATGTGCGGTTCTATTATTGCAAACCGATATGATACTTGTTTGGATGATGTGAAGGAAAAGGTGTATACACGTGATATCTTCCAAAGAGATTGATATTGAAAAGTAGGAGATAGAAATGGAATTAAAAATCAGAAAATCATATACACTCCTTGCTTTCGCAATATTTATCAGTGAAAATTGTTTTTATTTGTTCGAAGATGATATATATAAAGACATTGGACTTGTTATCGTTTTAGCCTGGTCTTTGTGGACTATGATCAAGTTTAAAAATAAAAAAAATCCTCCTTTTAGATTTGGAATGTGTATTCTGTTCACATTAGTGCTTATGCTAACAAGTAGTTTGCAAAGCAGGTTGCTCTATAATCAAAGCATCTTGCTAGGAATTCGTCCACAGCGTTATTGGATTACATGGGCAATGACGTACTTTCCGATAAGAAAATTAATGTATTTAGACTACATTACATTTGATGATCTGAAGGGACTTCTTTATAAGATAGGAATTTTAGAACTAATATTGTATACTGGACAATATTTGCTGGCAGAAAATATTGTTTTTCTTCATGTTCATTCGTATAGTACATATTCTACATCGAGATTCTACTTCTCGAATATATTACTTTGTCTAGTGTTGTTCATGCGCCTGAATGATATATTTAATAAACAAAATGTAAAACGTAATATGTTTTTTATTGCTTGGATTATTTTGGATATAATTCAAATTGGAAAAATGCGTATGACTTTTATAGCAGTGTCTACTGCTATATTGCTTGGTATTATTATGTGGCGTCGGGGTGGAAATTACAAAATTTTAAGTGTTTTTGTCATTGCTATAGGCGTTGGTTTGGTATCTGGTTCTGAGGTAGTGCAATCTATATTACCTGCATTAAATGGAACCGGACGATCAGATACGCTTGAAATTAGAGAAATTGGACGCAATTTTTATTTAGATGTAATTAAGAATCATCCGATTTTAGGAGGTGGATATATTAATACACAATGGAGGCCTGCATATATTGCATCTAGACAATCAGAAGGAATTACTTGGGTTGATAACGGAATTTTTGGGTTTATGTATTTTTATGGTGGAATAGGCTTAGCATGGGCAATGGTGTTATTCGGTAAGACTCTTTCTTTGGGGCGTCGGGTAAAAAATAATATGAATGAGTATGTATATCTACTTACGCCAATATATTGGTTAGTTGCAATGGTTAGTGAGGCGCATTGGTATTTTATTTCCTTTATGGTGTTTGTACTTTTGATTTGCCTTATGGAAGATAGGCTAGATAAATACGATGTTGAAAGGGCATATGAATGATGTCAAATATTATATTTTATGCGCCAACCGGAAAAGGACTTCCGGCTCATATGCTTGGTGGAGGTGAACGTGGGTGCAGAAGAACAAAAGAAATATTAGAGACGAATGGTTATTCTGTATACACGGTTGAAAAACCTAATAACAGCGAAGGGTTATTCAAATACGGCTTGAATGCACTCAAAGCGATTGTAGAATATGTAGCATTGTTGATAAAAAAAGATAAGGCACTAGTATATACGGTAGGATTCTATGAAAAAAATCTTCCATTAGAATATGTTGTTTTAAAGATTGCAAAAATTTTTGGAAGGACTACAGTATATGAGGCACGAAATGGACGCTTAGTAGGTGCATATAACGAGGGTGGAAAACTGTATAAAAAACTTATGGAAGCTACACTAAAGATGGCAGATACTGTATTTGCGCAAGGTGCCGAATATTTGCCGTTAATTCACTCTGTAACAGGGAAAGAAGGAGTGTATACTCCAAATTATGTGTTAAACAAAAATACAGTGTCTGAAATTGCACCTAGACCAACGGAACAATTGAACTTAATATATTTTGGTCGAGTATCAAAAAGCAAAAATATTGATGTCGTGATAAAAGTGCATCAGCATCTAAGATTGCAAGGCTATCCAGTTCATACAAGTATAATCGGGGGAATTTCACCAGAATACCAGGATGAATTGAACAGCCTGTTGTGCGAGACAGATAAGGGAGAAATAACATTTTGGGGTGCACAAGAATTTCCTGTTATTGCACAAGAATTGAACAAAGCACATTTTTTTGTATTTCCTTCGTCAGAAAAGATGGAAGGACACTCAAACTCCTTAACAGAAGCAATGACATATGGAGTTGTTCCAATTGTTAGCACAGCTGGATTTAATGCTAGTATTGTAGAGAATAGAGATTTAGTTGTTGAAGACTTAGAACCCGTGAAATACGCAGATATAATTTGCAGAATAGTTGAGAATAAACAATGGAAAGAATACTCTTCCTATGTATTTGAGCGTATAAAAAACAATTATACGGAAGACATAGTTCGTAATCGGATTTTAAATGCGATTGAAAGATGTATTAAGGGTTAGTGATATGAGAATTTTACATATATTGTCATCTGGAGATATAGGTGGCATTGAAGTACTTTGTAAAGATATTGGACAGATTTCAAGACATGAAAATTATTTTTTATTTGTGTGGCGCGGTGGAGTAATTGAAGATGAAATGAGACGCAGTGGTTTGAATACTGCGATATGTGGAGTAAAAGGAAAGGTATCGCTTAAGGCGGTAAATATAATACTGAAGATGTGCGAGGAAAAACAAATTCAGTGCATTGTCGTCCATCATCCGTCACCGCTTTTATGGTTGTATGTACCGCTAATCAGATTTAGACAGAAAGATATACGTATATTCATGTATGCGCATAACAATGCCGCTAATATGTTAGAAAAATATAGTAGCAAAAAATACTGTATTTACAAAAAAATGTTAGCTTGGGCATATAAATCTTCAGATGGAATAATCGCCATTTCAGAAAGTGTAAAGCAGAGTATTATGGATGAATACCCTTATATTAGAAGCGAATTCATTCATGTAGTATATAACGGCATTAAAATAAACAACTTTAAGGTACGTCATAGAAATAAAAATGATTTAATAAGGATTTTATATGTTGGGCGCATAAAAAAAGAAAAGGGAGTACATCTAATTGTGGAGGCAATTGAAAAGTTACCTAAAGATGTGCCAGCATTCGAATGCATTATTGCAGGAGAGGGTCCATATTTTTCGGAGCTGCGCAAAAGTATTGTGGAAAAAGGGTTAGAGAATAAAATAAAGGCAATTGGACCGATTCGAGATGTGCCGGCATTACTTGAAACAGGAGATATTTTTATTCATCCATCTGTTTGGAAAGAAGGTTTCGGAATTTCTATTGCAGAAGCAATGGCCGCAGGATTAGTGTGTATTGGCTCTAATCGTGGTGCGATTCCAGAACTGATAAGAAATCAAAACAATGGCTTTATATGTTCTGTGGAGGATGCATCGAATTTAACTGCAGTACTCAAGCAGGTAATGCTTTCAATTGACAGTGTAGATATGAAAAAAATTAGAACAAATGCTGTGGAAAATAGTAAGAGATTTTGCATTGAGAATACTGTCTCTGCGTTAGATAGTTTATTTGAAAATTAAGCTAAGGAGGTAGACTTGTGAAGGTTATTCATATTGAATCAGGATTAGGAAATCAAATGCTTGGATACATGGAGTATCTTGCAATAAAGGAATCAAACCCAGCAGAGACCTGTTATATTGAGACCATTTTGTCAGAAGTTCCAGAATGCGGAACAGTGACATCCCAGTGGAATGGATATGAACTTAACAAAATATTCGGAATCGAAGAACCAAATATTAAAGATTTGTTTAACGATGAGGAATGGAGTCGCGTTGTTGATAGAGTGCGTAAGAGTGAATTTTGGCTTCATGATTGGGACTATGCAAATGCGATTGTTTCTGCTCTTAATGCTGAGAAACCAGAGCTTAATCTAGAATATGATGATCCTTGGAAATCGTATAAAGATGTTGCAAAAACACATAAGGGAAAAATAAGAAAAAACCTTTCTTGGATAAAAAAGACGGCTCTTTGGTATCATTTTTCTAGATTCAAGGATATGTTGAACGAAGAAGCTCTGGTCAAGAAAGAGAAGGAGTGGATGGATAAACTATTTTATAAAGATTCGCGTAATCTTTATTGTGGCTTTACCCTCCGCTTTAGATATCGAAATGGTGCACTAGAACGAATGGAAAATCAGTATAGAAAATGCTTTGTTTTTCCTGAGTTAGATGATAAAAACCAAATCACAGCAAATGAAATTAAAGCATGCGAGGCTGTTGCTGTTCATGCTCGTCGTGGTGATATGTTGTCATATAATGGAAAGTATTATAAGTATGGATATTTTGTAAGAGCAATTCGCTTCATAAAACACAATGTGACTAACCCTGTGTTTTATATATTTTGTGATGCAGGAAGTACCGAGTGGTGTAAGGAAAATCTGGCTATTTTGGGATTGGATAAGAAGACTGACATTATTAGATTTGTAGACTGGAATAAGGGTCTCGATAGCTACAAAGATATGCAGCTGATGGCAATGTGTAAACATAATGTGGTAACGAATAGTTCTTTTGGATTATGGGGAGCTTGGCTGAATCCAAACAAAGATAAAATAACGTGTTCTCCTGAAATAATGATGAATACGACCAATCATTTTTAATCGAGGAGATGAGTACGTGAATGAGATAATAAGAGTATTACAAGTCGGATTGACATCAAATAGAGGTGGTGTTGAATCCTTTGTAATGAATATCTATAGGAAAATAGATCGAAGTAAGATACAGTTTGATTTTTTGGTAGATCATGATAAAAATCTCCCCTATGAAGATGAAATCAAACAAATGGGTGGCAGAATTTATCATGAGTATTATAATATGAAAGAGGAAATCCCTGGAAAAACAGTAAGGGATTTCTTTTTGAAGCATCCTGAAATAAGTGCTGTTCATCTTAATTTGAACAATTTGAACACGTACTTTAGGGTATTAACGGTTGCAAAAAAAGTTGGAATTCAAACGAGAATTATACATAGCCATAACAATGGTTATATGTTTGAATATAACATCAAGCAAAAACTATACGAACAATATGCTAAATTGTCTATGAAGCGGTATGCAACACATTTTTTTGCGTGTTCAAATGAAGCTGGAAGATGGATGTTTGGTAAAAACATAAAATATCAGGTTGTTCCAAACGCCATTGACATATACAAATTTAAATATGATGTTCAGATTCGTGAATTAATACGGATCAAGCAGAATATTAAAGCAGACGAGATTGTTGTTGGATTTGTTGGTAGCTTAAACCAACAGAAAGATCCATTGTTTCTAATTGAAATATTACGCGAGCTGAAAAAGATTTCAAGCAAATATAAATTAATGATTCTTGGACAAGGGTACTTATATGAAGAAGTTACAAGAAAAATTCAAGATTATAATTTACAAGAATCTGTAATTTTATTGGGAAATGTTCCGAATGTAGAGTATTATTTGCAGGCAATGGATTTGTTTGTTCTTCCATCTAAGTTCGAAGGATTCGGAATTGTTTTGATAGAAGCTCAAGCTGCTGGCTTGAAGTGTGTTACATCAAAAGGCGTTGTTCCAAAAGATACTAATGTCACGGGTGAAGTTCAATTTCTCTTAAAATCTGATGGTCCGTCTAATTGGGCGAGATATATTGCGGATATGCATATTGAAAGAATTGATCCAACGGCTTTACAAAGTTCGATGTATAATATTGATAACATTATTGATGAAATATCAGAAATATATGTAAAATGAAGTAGTTTTCGAGGGAGGAGAAAGAGATATGTTAGTGAGTATAATAGTTCCTGTGTATAAGGTAGAAAAATTCCTTCTTAACTGTATTGACTCGATTTTAGCCCAAACTTATGGCGATTTTGAACTGATTTTAGTGGACGATGGATCACCTGATCGGTGTGGTGCGATATGTGACAGCTATGCGAAAAAGTATAAACAAGTTCATGTTCTACACAAGGAAAATGGAGGTTTATCTTCGGCGAGAAATGCTGGATTGGAAGTTTGTAAGGGCGAATATATTGCTTTTGTAGATAGTGATGATACAATATCTCCATATTATCTTGAGGTTTTATTAGAAGAAGCCATAGCAAATAATGCCGATATAGTACAATGTGAGTTTGAAAAATCAGAAAATACACCTGCGTGGACAAAACCCTGTGAATATCAACGAATCATTAGGGTGGGCGATGAAATAGAAGATAATATGTTTATAAATGATTTACCGATTACTGTTGCATGGAATAAACTCTATAAAAGAAAGTTCTTTTTAGATTTGGGACTGAGATATCCTGTTGGGCGAATCCACGAGGACATGTTTCTAACTCCTAAAATTTTATATTATGCAGAGAAAATGGTTATTATAGATGAGCCACTGTATTTTTACAGAGAACGTAGTGACAGTATTATGAGTAGCTCTTTTTCTTTAAAAAAACTGGATAAGTTATACGCTATAGAAGATACTATTGGATTTTTCGAAGAAAAAAAGAAGATGCATTTAGTATATCAAAGATTAGATGGATATATTCGGAATCTAATTATGTTCTATAGCATAATGCATAGACAAGACAAGAAAAAATATCGTAGTGAACTACGTTCCTTGAAAACAAAAATATGTACAGTGCGAAAAAAATATATGTTTGATAAAAAACTACCCTGTAAAAATAGGTTGAAGTTGTTACTATGGAGATGTATGATTTAAAAGGGAGGGGGACGATATGAAAGATTTAAGAAAAACATTTATATACAGAGTTGTTTACCTCAAATTTAAATATTTACTTTCCTTTTTGTTTAGAACAAAGAAGATTGTTAGAAATAAAATTGTATTTGATAATTTTAACGGAAAAGGGTATGGCTGCGACCCTAAATATATATGTGAGGAACTCCGAAAAAGAGGGGGTTATGATCTTGTATGGCTTGCAAAACAAAGACCTGAAAGTTTGCCGAAAGATGTACGATTTGTAAAGTATGCTTCAATTAAGGCATATCAAGAAATGGCTACTGCGCGGGTTTGGGTTGACAACGTTAAGACTTCTGTAAAACCTAAAAAAAGAATAGGCCAATTTTATATACAAACGTGGCATTCGTCTTTAGGATTGAAAATGAACGAAGGTGATGCAGTAGAAACTTTAACGAAAGAATATATTAAGATGGCCCAAAAAGATGCTGCTGTGACAGATCTAATGTATTCGAACAGTGATTTCAGAGCAAATAAATATCGAACTAAATTTTGGTATAGTGGTCCAGTTATCAGCTGTGGGCATCCAAGATGTACGCCGATTATATATCCTCAAACAGGAATTCGCGAAAAGGTGGATGCCTATTTTGGAATTCAAGGAAAGAAGATTGTATTATATGCACCGACATTTCGGAAAGACTATCGCCTAGATTGGTATAAATTTAATTATGAAGGATGTATGAAAGTTTTGGAAGAGAAGTTTGGAGGAGAATTTGTCTTTCTGCTGCGACTTCATCCCAATGCGGCTATTTTGTGTGGTGATTTAAATTATAATAGTCGAGTTATCCAAGCATCAAACTACGACGATATTCAAGAATTGTTATCTGCTGCGGATGTATTAATCACAGATTACTCAGGATGTATGTTTGATTTTTCATTCGCCAAAAAACCGGTCTTTTTATACACTCCTGATTTGGAGCAATACACGAGTGTTGATAGAAAATTGTATTTCAAAATATCGGAATTGCCGTTTCCTGTTTGTGAGTGTGAGAACAAATTGAATACAGCAATTATGCAGTATGATCATACTAGCTATTCTTCTCGTTGTGATAAATTCTTTCAAGATATTGGCTTACATGAAGATGGATATGGAGCGGTTCGCATCGCAGATATTATTGAAAATGTTTGCGCAGGTAAAGGAGATATATTAGATGACAAGTAGTAGAATGTTGAATGCAAAGAGAAATGCAATATGGGGTATTGTTTATAAAGTTGTAACGTTGTTCTTACCTTTTATTGTACGCACAATAATGATTAAAACACTGGGAGCGGAATATCTTGGTCTCAGTAGCTTATTTACATCTGTTTTAAATGTTCTAAGTTTGGCTGAATTAGGCTTTGGAACTGCTATGGTTTATGCGATGTACAAGCCAATAGCAGAGGATGATACTGATACAATTTGCGCTTTATTGAATTTATATAAAAAAATTTATCGTGGTATAGGCACATTAATTTTGGTACTTGGATTATGCCTGATGCCTTTCATTCGATTTTTTATTTCAGGCAATGTTCCAACAGACATCAATATTTATTGGTTGTTTGGGATTTATTTGATTAACACAGCTGTCAGCTATTTTCTGTTTGCATATATGTCTTCAGTGTTAACTGCATGTCAAAGACATGATATTCCAGTTAAAGTACAAACATGTGCAATTCTGGTAAAATGCTTGTTACAGATTGCTGTTTTACTAACAATCAAGAATTATTATGCTTATGTTGTTATTCTACCGGTCACTACAATTGCCGGTAATTTGGCCACCGCTTATTTTGCTAGAAAGTATTATCCACAATATGTTTGCCAAGGCGAAATTAGCTCCGAGCTACAGCATAAAATTAAAAGCAAAACATTAGCTTTGTTAAGTGTAAAAATAACAAGTGTAATTTATAATTCTGTAGACAGTATCGTTATTTCTGCATTTTTGGGCCTAACTTTACTCACAAAATACAACAACTACTATTATTTGATGAATTCAATAATAGCGTTGATCACTGTGATCTTTAATTCTATTACAGCATCCTTGGGTAATAGCATCGTAGTGGAAAGTAAAGAAAAGAATTATAAGGATTTCATGAATCTATCGTTTATAAATGCGTGGATCGTCGGATGGTGCAGTATATGCTTGTTCTGTCTTTATCAACCGTTTATGGTTATTTGGATGGGAGAGGATATGCTGTTTGAAAATGGGATTATGGTATGTTTCTGCATATACTTCTATGTTTTCCAGTTGAAATCTGTACAGAGCGTTTATAAAGATGCGGCTGGACTGTGGCGAGAAGATATGTGGAGGGCATATGCATCTAACATCTTTAATCTGGTTGTTAATCTGCTACTTGTTCGTGTTGTTGGAGTATATGGTATCTTACTCTCTACGATTCTTGCGTTGTTAGTAATTTCTTATCCGTGGCAGACCTGGATAATTCATAAAAAATTATTTGAAACTAGTATGAAACCATATATCCGGAATCTGCTGGTTTATTCTGCAGTAACAGTGGTGGTGGCTCTGATAACGCAAAATATATGTGGATTTGTTCCGTTTGCAGGATGGACTGGATTATTTATGAAGGCCGCAATTTGTGTGGTCATTCCGAATGTGTTAATTTTGATCATTGCGTGCAAAACAAATGAATTTAAAGAAATGCTAAGAATTATCAGAAAACTCATAAAAAAAGTGTGAGTTTCCAAAGGGAGCACTTGGAAATTCTAAGTGCTCCCTTTATTGGTATATGAAGAAAGGAAGCGTTATGAGAGAGTGGAAGTATGATTACCTACGAGTTATAAGTACGTTTGCGGTAATCCTTTTACATATAGAATCAAAATTTAAAGCGGGCTGTTTTACTCAATCTAATGCTACAATTCTGGAGCCCTTTGTTCATGCTACCTGTGTTTTCGCAGTGCCATGTTTTTTCATGTTGTCAGGAGCATTTGCAATCGGGGGGGGGGACAAGAATCCGTATTGGAAAAAAAGTTTTATTCCATTTCTTTTGTTAGCCGGATTTTACTCGGTCTATAATGCAATATATTACCTGAGAAATGGTATGACAATAGTGGATACTCTAGAAAAAATAGTAATAGAATTTTTTAGTGGACATGCCTATTACCATCTGTGGTATATGTATGTTTTGTCTATGTTGATGCTATTCACACCACTTCTTCGGAAGATTAAGCAGAAGTTGATTGATAGACAGTATTTTATTTTGATTTCGGCGTCGTTTGTACTTGGATGCACAATAGGTTTACTCTATGATAGTTATTTTGAGTACGGATTAAATACCATGAAATACGTTGGCTATTTTATGCTCGGTGATTATATTGGGACAATAACAAAACCGAATTTAAAAAAATATCAGTTTGTAATTGAAGTGTCTCTTGCGTTAGTTGGCATTTTGATTTGTGGTTTTGTGCGATTGATAGAGATTAATGGTGATTTTTCGATTTTTAGAAGCATGAGTGTTTATAGCAGTGTATCTCCGATTGTTATTTTTATTGCTGTCACTCTCTTTGTATCATTTGCAGGAGCAACCATATTTAGAAAGAGCGTAGTAATCGCTGCATTAGCTAGGAAAACATATTTTATGTATTTATGGCATCCGTTCATCATTGAAATATTATTCATTTTTTTGAGAAACACTGCAATAATTAAATGTAATTATAGTGTAGTGTTGTTCATTCTGTTGATTGTTACGAGTGTATTTTCCTTTGCATTATCGTGGTGTACTACTAGCATATTTGATATATTTAAGGATAATGCGATTGCTGCTGCACTCAATGAAAATAAATAAGTATATCAGTAATGATATACTTATTGCTCTCAATGCATTTAGTAATACAGATGCTCCAATCAGTCTATTGTGGTTGGCACAAAGTTACAATGTATTTGCGAGAATAAGGATTTCAAAATCATGTTGCTAAGATAAGAAAGGCGGAGTTGCTGTGAAAAATTCTTTTTTTGATGTCTTATTTAATCGATATTATATGATGAGAGCGAAAGTCAAACACGGAAGTGAGTTTAGATTACTTGGAAGAAATCGAATTTATGCACAAAACAAAGGTGAAATAGTGTTTGGTGATAATTGTACATTGGTTTCTTCACCACAGATTAATCCTGTGGGAGGTGGGACACCAATGGTTATTTGCGCTAAAAATGGTGGTAAGATTCAGATTGGAAATAATGTAGGAATATCCAATTCTGAGATTATTTGCTTAAAAGAAATCATCCTTGAAGATAATGTATTGATCGGAGGAGGATGTGCGATCATGGACAGCGACCATCATCCAAAGAATTATTATAACAGAATAAATAACGATAGAGAGAGCATAATTAGTGCTCCAGTTATCATTAAAGAGGGAGCTTTTGTTGGAGCATATTCAGTAATACTAAAGGGTGTTACTGTAGGACTGCATAGTATTATAGGGGCGGGATCTGTTGTTGCTAAATCGGTGCCTGATTATGAAATATGGGCGGGTAATCCGGCAAAAAAAATTGGTGTTGTAGATATAGAAAAATAACTATCCCGTTATTCCGTAGAATTTCGAATAGAAAGGAATCAAGGATATGAATTTGTCACGAAACACATATGTCGATTTTCTAAAAGGAATATTAACATTCCTTGTGCTATGGGGACATTGCATACAGTATTCGTCTGCGACAGGATATGATTATTTTAATGACATTGCTTTTCGGATAATCTACTCGTTTCATATGCCGCTGTTTATGATGTTAAGCGGATACGTGTTTTACATCACGTTGAGTAAAAAAGGCCGGAAAAAGGTTATCAAAAGTTGCATAACCAAATATCTTATACCAATTGCATTGTGGAGTGCAATATATTGGATCGTTTCTAAATTGCTTCCGGCAATCATCAAAGGCAAACTTAACTTTGAAACAGTTCAAGATTATTATACTATAGCAGGCGGGATGTTCCTTTGGTTTATTTGGAGTTTGATAGCCTGTATGTTCGCTGTGATTCTCTTAGAATTAAAAAAAGATAGCTTTGTATATAAGGTAATGACGATTTTAGGCTGTATTGCAGTGATGATAGTATTCCCAAATAAAGAGTTGAACCTGTATGTGCTTCCCTATTTTGAGGGGGGGTATTACTTTAATAAATACGAATATAAGTGTTCTTCGCTAAAGAAGTATGCGGGGATCACAATTCCGTTTTATATTATTATGTTAATCTTTTTTAAGAAAGAATACTATATCTATATTTCGGGAATAACATTTTCGGACGGTAATCTTGGCGAACAATTATTTATTGATACTTATAGATATGTGATAGGATTTTTGGGGTGCATTTCTATTTTAGTTATATTGCAAAAAGTATATCAGATTTTGAAAAATTCAAAATTTGCTAATCGGATTGAGTTAATAGGATCGCAGTATTCGTTGCAAATTTATATTCTGCAATGCATAGGAATATCTTGGCTGTGGAACAGAGTTTATAGCAAAATAGTAGATATTCTAGGGAATAATTATTTGACAGTGAATATTATTCTTTATGATCTAGTGATAACACCACTTATGGCAATGGCCGGATTGTTTGTATTTTGTCTGATTACAGATTTACTAAAGAAAAATAAGACTATATATGGAATTTTATTTGGAAGGTGATAGATTATGAACAAACATGCTTATCTAATCATGGCGCATGATGATTTGAGTCTACTAAAAAAACTTATAAAACAAATCGATGCTCCGTATAATGATATCTATCTGCATATTGATAGTAAAAGTATGATTTCTGATAAAGAAATCACGAATGTACCCACATCTTCTCGTATCATGCTATGTCCTCGAATGGATGTTAAGTGAGGGGTACTCACTAGTTCAATGTGAACTAAATTTAATGAAGATTGCATTAAAAGATGGTAATCATTCGTATTTCCACCTGGTTTCTGGGCATGATATGCTTCTGAAGCCGGCTAGAATAGTATATGATTATTTTGAAAACAGTGGTAAGAACCATGTTGGATTTAATCTTGATCAATTAAAAGAATCAAACTACTCCAGATATGCGTATTATCATTTTAATATTCACTATCGTTTGAAGAAAATACTACTTAGTGTTCAAAAAGTACTTGGTGTAGATCGAATAAAAGCGAGCGGGTGGATATATATGAAGGGTGCAAATTGGTTTTCGATTCGTGAAGATGCTGCTAGATATGTTGTTTCACAAGAAAGGAAGATTAAGAAGCAATTTATACATACAGCCTGTGGTGATGAACTATTCTTGCAGACTGTGTTGTATAACTCTGTATTTAGATCGTCTTTTAGTACAGATTATAACGATATTTCTTATCGTGTTGTTGATGAATCTGGCTGTTGCATAAGTTGCAATGTTCTTCGATAAAGCTGTTGGAATAGCGAATGAAATGTGTAATAAGAAAAACACGGCGTTATTCGTTACGGCAGATCATGAATGTGGAGGCTTACAAAAACAGGAAGATTATTATACTTTTACGACAACTGAACATACAGATATTAATGTTCCGTATTTTCCTTCGGATGATTTTAATGACTTGCCCGATATAATAGACAACACTAATTTGTTTGATATTTGTATGGAATTGATAGAGTAGTTTATCGAAATAGAGTAATACAAATCCATCTCCCTCCCACAGCAGGGCTTTGATCCAATCCCGTCTTCTGCCACAAAACAGAAACAGGCTGTTAGAACAGGGATCCAGCGAAAATTGGTTCTGTACGGTGAATTGCTCGAAGCGGACACAAGAGATAAGAAAGATTTATTTCAGTCTACTAGTGGTCAGCTTGAAATTGTTGGATTGTCACCTGCAAACGATGAGCATCTTTTTATAATGATTAATAACAATCCTATTATCAGGTCAGTAGTTTGTTAATATTTGAAGGATGATGACAAAATTGAACTGCCGCATCACATTAAGAAGCCTACAACATTCAAGAAGGTCGCAAAACTGTGGGAATCGATGAAGTGATGTAGGTAAAGGAAAGGAGGAGTAAGCTTATGGACCAAGAACTATTCAATCCACAATCTTCTTCCGTAAGTTCCTCCCGAATCATTTACACCCCATCAACCTTTGCCAGAACATCCTTGCTGCATTTGCAGGAGGTCGGCTCTTTGCAGGCTGTTCACCCACATGTATCCCAGAGATCGGATCTGGTGTCTTTCCTGTGTTTCGTTGTCTTGTCTGGCGAGGGAGAACTTTCCTACGAGGGGCAGACCTGTCAGCTGAGCGAGGGAGACTGTGTGTTTATCGACTGTCGAAAAGCGTACAGCCATTCTACATCTGACAATCTCTGGTCCCTCCAATGGTGCCATTTCTATGCACCGTCCCTTCCGGCTGTGTATGAAAAGTATAAGGAGCGTGGCGGTCGACCTGTGTTTCATCCAGATGATTTAACACAGTTTAGATTACTTCTGACAGACCTCTATAACTTAGCTTCCTCATCTGATTACATACGAGATATGCGAATCAATGAAAAGCTGGGAAGTCTATTGACTCTCCTGATGGAGCAGTCCTGGCATCCGGAGAGTGTGATAGTAAGCCGGAAGAGAATGGAACTGGCAGCTGTAAAGGAGTATCTGGACGAACATTATACGGAGAAAATTATGCTGGAAGAGTTGGCAGAAAAGTTCTTTATTAACAAGTTCTATCTGTCCAAAATCTTCAAAGAGACTTACGGAACAACAGTCAATAACTATCTGATCTCAAAGCGGATCACCAGAGCCAAGCAGCTGCTTCGCTTCACAGATATGACTGTGGATGAAATAGGCGTTGCGGTCGGCATGGCAGATGCGAACTATTTTAGTCGGATGTTCCGAAAAGTAGAGGAAATCAGTCCAAGGGAGTACAGAAAGCAATGGTAAAGCCAGTAATAATTGAGACACAGCGGTTTGAGGACTTCCGAGGCTGGCTTTCTGTGCCAGTGGACAAGTCAATCGACTTCCATGTGGTTCAGATCAACCAAGGATTCAGTAAGAAAGTCGGAACATTGCGTGGACTACACTTCCAAGAGGGCGAACATGCGCAGGCGAAGCTGGTTTCCTGCTTGCATGGGTCGATCTTTAACGTGGCTGTTGATATTAGACCGGGAGGCACTTTTGGCTATGCTTACGGCAAGATTCTCTCTTTTGAAAATCAGAAACAGATGTTGATTCCGCGTGGCTTTGCCCATGGCTACCTGACACTGGAAGATGACACCCTGATGCAGTGGTGTGTAGATAATGACTTTTATGGAGCTGCGGCTAAAGCCGTGAGGTATGATTCAGAGTTCATCTGGCAGACTGATCCGTGGCCGGCGATGGAATATATCCTCTCCGAAAAAGATAAAAGCGCCAAGTCCTTGCAAGAACTGGCGCAATGTGGTTTAATTAAGCCATAAAATCAATCTTCATCCTCAACTCCGTTCCACCCTATGTACCGTACCTCTACATCATCAAAACCACTCCAGTTCAGTCTCTGCCCGCAGCGGTCACAGAAGAGTTGGTACTCGCGTTCCATAGTGGTTTCACACCGTGGACATTTTGGAAACTTAGCACCCCACCTATACGAGCAAACAATTTTCACTTTCCAAGGCCATCGGTAAGTAGGGGAGAGCAGAAGCTCATATAGCATCCGTGTGGGCAGTACATCCCACTTCCAGTCATCATCGGACCAATCTAATTTATTCTTCATGTAATATCATAAAGGAAATCACCTGAATTGTGGGAGCGGATGCTCCCTACGCTGCTCGAAACTTTGCACACCTCTCCGCGGTGAGCAGCAGGCAACGATCGTATATGAATATGATCGGCTAAGAATGCGAAGAACAGCCTTATGAAGGTAGATATGGATTATAATGAATTGATTTGTCTTTGGACTAAAGCGTTTAATTGGCTTTATGACAAAGATATTGCGTTGTTTGAAACCGATGTTCAAGAGAGAGCTATTGCAGGTAGATTGGCAATATACCTGCAACATGAATTTGATGGCAAAGGTGGAGGGGTTGAACTCCTGCCCGAAGCAGGTCACCTCAATGTCGCTGTTCAGCTCGTGGATGCGCTCCTCCATGCAGCTCAGCATCTGGCTGGTGCCCATGGCCATATCGTAAACGGTCATGCTGCTGGTATCGAGGTCGGCTTCGGACAGTAGCAGGTCGGTCATCAGGTAGATGATATCCCGGCTGGTGAAGTGGGCTCCGGCTTCCTCGCCAAAACTCTCGGAGAACCGCCGCACCAAGTCCTCAAAGATATAGCCGCAGTCCACGGCGCTGATCTTGTCCGGGCCAAGATATCCCTTCTCAGAGCCGAACTCCTTGATAACGAGGTAGAGGGTGTTGCTCTCCACCATCCGCTTGATGATGTTGTCAAAGTCGA